>Ga0335078_10013363_pt1 | contig 12167 bp, 11 predicted proteins | sample Lox_Sample_32_FD_206711 | JGI IMG/M metagenome (GOLD analysis project Ga0335078, IMG submission 206711) | Soil microbial communities from Loxahatchee National Wildlife Refuge, Florida, United States - Lox_Sample_3.2 | ecosystem: Environmental > Terrestrial > Soil > Wetlands | place: USA... | reverse complement strand
TCACGCCCGGCCGCATGGCACTGCTTGCGGCGCAGCTCCCCGCCAGCGACGCCGACGCCGCCACCCGCCGCGACAAGCAGGCCGCCGCGCTTGCCATCCAGATACGGAAACTCGACGCCCAGCAAGACGCCCAGGTCCGCGCCCTGGAAGACGTCCCCGCCTTCGACCTGGCCATCTTGTGGAACAAGGAAGACTGGCAAGCTACCGTGACCGTCACCATCAGCGACGAAACGCTGGCAGCGCTGCCCGAAATCCTCGACCCAGACCAGCCCGGCTATCACGACACCACCGCCGCAGACCCCACGAGACCGTTGGGGTATTAGCGCGTCCCCCTATGGCCGGCCTAACGCCACATGACGATCATGGCAGGCTGGGCCGGCGTCGGCCGGAAGGAAGAAATGTCCCTTTCTGTCCCCGGTCATGATCCCGTCGTGGCCGCGAGCGGTGGCGATATCTATCGTAACGCTGTTCCGTAACGGTGGTCCGATAGGTTATGCTGAAAGCTGTCCGGCTGGACCTGTCACCGCGACGGGTCGCGCCACGGGTCGCCTGAGGCGGAGGTTGCTATGGGCACGCTGGTCAGCTACCGGCTGCGCGATGCGGTCGCGACGATCACGATGGACGACGGCAAGGTGAACGTGCTGTCCCTGGCGATGCTCACCGAGCTAGGCGCCGCCCTCGACCGTGCCGCGGCTGACCGCGCAGTGGTCGTCCTGACCGGCCGGGAGGGCGTGTTCTCCGCGGGCTTCGACCTGCCGGTCCTGCGGGCCGGGGGCCCGGCGGCGGCCGAGCTGCTGCACGCCGGATTTGACCTGGCAACACGTCTGCTGGCCTTTCCCGTCCCGGTGCTGGTCGCCTGCCCGGGCCATGCCGTGGCGATGGGGGCGTTCCTTGTGCTGTCCGGCGACTACCGGATCGGGGCCCGCGGTCCCTACAAGCTCACGGCCAACGAGGTCGCCATCGGCATGACGATGCCGCTTGCGGCGGTGGAGATCTGCCGCCAGCGGCTGACCCCGGCCTGCTTCAACCGGGCCGTCATCCTCGCCGAGGTTTTCGCGCCCGAAGACGCGGCCGCCGCGGGATTCCTTGACCGGGTAGTGCCGCCCGCGGAGCTAGCCGGGGCCGCCGTGGCAGCCGCTGCCGAACTGGCCAGGCTCGACCTTGACGCGCACGCGGCCACCAAGCTGCGCGCGCGGCAGCTCGCGCTGACCGCGCTGCGGGAAGCCATCGAATCCGACGACGCCGCATACCGGGCGCGCCTTGCCGCCCCGCGCCTTGCCGCCCCGCGCCTTGCCGCCCCGCGCCAGGCCGCCCCGCGCCAGGCCGCACAGCCCGCGGGCTGACCTGGCCAGGCTCCAGGGGATCCGGCGGTGCCCAGGCCCAAGCAGCGAACCGGGCAGCTGCGCGAGCACATCGTGCAGGTGGCGGTCGCGATGCTGGCCGCCGACGGGGTCGAGGGGTTCACCACCCGGAAGGTCGCCGAACGGGCTCAGACGTCGCCACCCGCCGTCTACGAGCTCTTCGGCGACAAGGCCGGCCTGGTCCGGGAGATTTTCTTCGAGGGCTTCCGGCTGCTCGGTCACCGCTTCGCGCGGCTGCGGGAGTCGGATGACCCGCGCGCTGACCTGCTGCGCGCAGTCCAGGCGTTCCGGGTCTTCGCCAGGGACAACCCGGTACTCGCCCAGGTCATGTTCTCCCGGCCGTTCGCCGACTTCGATCCCGGCCCGGCCGAACTGCGGGCCGGGGCGGCCACCAGGGAGTTCATCGTGCACCGGGTCCGGCGCTGCATCGACGCCGGGATCATCGACGGCGACCAGGCCGACATCGCCCACGGGCTCCTCGCCCTGGCCCAGGGGCTGGCCATGCAGGAGTCCGCCGGGTGGCTCGGCTCCTCCAGGGCCTCGGTAAACCGCCGCTGGAACTTGGCCGTCCAGGCCCTGCTCGCCGGCCTCGGCCCGGCAGGCCCAGCCGTCCCCTAGCCGGGCGGTTTCTTTCTGCAGGTCGTCTAGGTGCGCCCGGCCGGCCGACTCCGGGACCTGGGGAAGCACCCGGCTGCCCGCCCGTGGCCCGTTGCCCTGCCCGCGGGGGCAGGTTTGCATAGCCCACGCCCATGATCACCCGTCTGACCGTAGAGATCCGCACTTTCCCCCGTCGACAACAGCAGTCACGAGGATCTCTACGGTCAGGCGTAACCAGCGCTCGGCTAGGTGCTCGCGGCCAGGCGGCGGCTCGTACGGCTCGGGCCAGAAGTCCGTCACCCGGGTGATCAGCCCGCCGGCGAACTCGAAAAACGCCATCGCGTCATCGGTACGGCCATCGAGAAGCCACTCGAACCAAACCACCGCGTGATGCTCGTCGGCGATCGTGACCTTCGGCCGCAGGTGCCAGTCGCCGGGATACTCCTGATTGAACCGCAGGTAGCGGTCGCGCCCCCGGATACGCTCCCGAGACTGCGGGATCTCGTAGACCACGTCCGGGTGCAGCAGCCCCGCCCAGGCATCCCAGTCCCTGGCCTCCAGGGTCGCGATAAACCGCTCCGCAAGCTCACGGTTGCCGCCCACCCCGGCAAGCTACCACGCCGTCCGGTGTCACGCGGGGTGGCGAACCAGGCCAGCGCCTGCGGCGTGCCGTCACCGGCCCGGCGTGCCGTCACCGGGCCGGCGCCCGGGGGCGTCCGGATATTGACCCACACACAACAGTGCGTCATCATCGGTCAATAACGGGCAGAAGGCGGTCAACATGATGCCAACACGGCGACGCCAGGCGATCCTCTCCGAGGTGCGCAAGGCGAGCGCCGTGTCGGCCGAGGACCTGGCCGGGATGTTCGGCGTGTCGGTCGAGACGATCCGCCGCGACCTGCGCGGGCTGCGCGACGCCGGCCTGCTCGAGCGCGTCTACGGCGGCGCGCTTTCCGTCCAGTCCACCGAGGGAACGTTCGCCGCGCGCAGCGGCAGGCACCACGACCGCAAGCGCGCGATCGCCGCGCTTGCCGCCGGCCTGGTCCAGCCGCAGGACACCATCGTCATCGACATCGGCACGACCGCACTTGAGGTCGCCAGGGCGCTGCCCGCGGACTTCCGCGGGCGCGTGCTCACCAACTCGGTCCCCGTCGCCATGGAGCTGTCGGCCAGGGAAGGGATCGAGTTGCTGCTGTCCGGGGGCCAGGTGCGCGCGGGCGACGCCGCCTGCTACGGCGCCCAGGCCGACGCCTTCTTCGCGCAGGTATACGCGGACAAGGCGTTCCTCGGCTCCGGCGGCGTGCACGCCGAGGCCGGGCTGACCGATTACTACCCTCATGAGGTCGCGGCGCGGCGCGTGATGATCGCCCACGCCGGCGCCTCCTACGTGCTCGCCGACTCGAGCAAGCTCGGCAACGTCGCCGTGCACCGGGTCTGCGCGCTCACCCAGGTAACCGCCGTCATCACCAACACTGATAACAGCAACATCGCAGCCAAGGCCGCGGACGCGCTCGCCGCCGCCGGCTGCGACCTGCTGCGCGCTCGCGTCTCCGAGACGGCCGTCCCTGAGGCCGCGCGGCAGCAACCCAGTTAACCCCGCCCCAAGCCAAGAGGCCAAGTGACCAAGAGGGCCAAGAGGCCAAAAGAGAGACGCGATACCCATGGACCAGGCCACCACCTCGCCTGCCGAAGACGCCGAGCTCAGCAGGTTCGGCTACCGGCAGCAGTTCACCCGCTCGCTGCACCATTTCGAGTCGTTCGCCGTCGCGTTCTCGTTCATCTCGATCACGACGGGCATCTTCACCACCTACGCGTTCGCCCTCGCGACGGGCGGCACCCGGTCCGTGTGGACCTGGCTGATCGTCGTCGTCGGCCAGGCGCTCGTCGCCCTGCTTTACGGGGCGCTGTCGTCGCGCATCCCGCTGTCCGGGTACTCGTACCAGTGGGCGTCGCGGCTGGCCACCCCGCACGTGGGCTGGTGGTTCGGCTGGACCTCGTTCGCGTTCCTGACCATCGTCACTGTGTCGGTCGACTACGGCCTCATCCAGGTCGCGTTCCAGCCGCTGATCGGCGAGGCGTACACGCCGACCAGCGCCGCGCTCGAGACCCTGGTCGTGCTTGCGATCCAGGCGGCGCTCATCATCACCTCGACGCGGGCGACCACCCGGGTGAACAACACCGCCGTGGCCACCGAGGTCATCGGCATCGTCGGCCTGACCGTCGTGCTGCTCATCGTCGCCGCGGTCCGCGGGCTCGGCCACTGGTCCAACCTGACGAGCACCGGGCCGGTGCCCGACGTCGGCTACTACGCGTGGCTCGGCCCGTTCATGCTGGCCACGCTGCTCGGCGCGTACACGATCGTCGGCTTCGAGTCGGCGAGCAACCTGGCCGAGGAAACCCACGAGCCGCACCGGGTCATCCCCAGGGCCATGGTCCGCGCCGTCTTGCTGTCCGGCGCCGTCGGGTTCGTGTTCCTGCTCGTCCTCGCGTTCGCCACGGACAAGGGCGCCTACTCAAGCTCGGCTCCCGTCGCGTACATCGTCGGCGCCGTGCTCGGCAGCGTGGTGCAGAAGATCTTCCTCATCTTCGTCGTCGTGTCGATCTTCGCCTGCGGCCTCGTCATCATGGTGACGAACGGCCGGCTGATCTACTCCATGGCCCGCGACCGGCGGCTGCCCGGCCACCAGTTCCTCAGCCAGGTGCCAAGGAGCACCGGCGGCCCGTCCTGGGCCACGATCCTGGCCGCCACGCTCGGCGGCATCATCGTGCTCGTGCTGCTCGCCAGCACCAACGCGCTGTTCACCCTGTTCACCGCCTCCACCATCATGCCCGCGCTGCTGTACGCGGGGACAACCCTGCTCTACATCGCGACGAGGCGGGGGCACAGCGGAAGCTTCGGCCGGTGGGAGTGGCCGGTCATCGCCGGCGCCGTCATCTGGCTGGCCTACGAGCTGACCGTGCTGATCGGCCCTGGCGCGTTCCGCGACGCGCAGTACTACGTGGCAGGCGCCCTCGGCATCGGCCTGGTATTCTACGTCGTCCAGCTGGTGACCGAGCCTGCCGCGATGCGCGCCGCACCGCGAGCCGAGGCCGAGGCAGAGGCAGAGGCAGAGGCCGAGGCCGGCGCCGGATGAACATCCTCGCCATCGACCAGGGCACGTCGGCGACGAAGGCCCTGCTTGTTGGCCCAGGCAACGAGATTCTCGGCAGGGCGGAAGTCCCGGTGACCACCACCGCCGTCGGCCGCGACGGCGTGCAGGCCGACCCGGAAGAGCTGTGGAACTCCGTCGTGAGCGCGGGCGCGCGGGCCCTGGCCGCCGCCCGCGCCCCCGCCCGTGTTCCCGTGCACGCCGTCGCGCTTGCCAACCAGGGCGAGACGGTCCTCGCCTGGGACAAGGCCACCACAAGGCCGCTGAGCCGGGCCGTCGTCTGGCAGGACCGCCGCTCCGCGGGCATCTGCGAACGGCTCAAACCCCACGCAGGCGACCTCACGCGAGTCACCGGCCTGCCGCTCGACCCGTACTTCGCCGCGCCGAAGATGACGTGGCTGCGCGAGAACGTCACAAGAGACGGCGTGGTCACCACCACCGACAGCTGGCTGCTGCGCCGGCTCGGCGCGGGCTACGTGACCGACGCGGCGACCGCCTCCCGCACGATGCTGCTCGACCTGGACGCGGTCCGCTGGTCGGACCTGGCATGCGAAGCGTTCGGTATCGATCCGGGCACGCTGCCAAACGTCGTCGGCTGCGCCGAGGTGGTCGGCGAGACCACGGCATTCGGCACGGGCCCGCTGCCGGTCGCCGGGATCGCCGTGGACCAGCAGGCCGCGCTTTACGCGCACGGCTGCGTGCGCAAGGGCGACGCCAAGTGCACCTACGGCACCGGCGCGTTCCTGCTGGTGACCACGGGGGAGAAGGCGGCACGCTCCACCGCGGGCCTGTCCGCCTCCGTCGCCTGGCGGCTGAACGGAAGCACCACGTACTGCCTGGACGGCCAGGTGTACACGGCCGGGTCAGCGCTGCGCTGGCTCACCGAGATCGGGATACTGCCCGGCCCCGCCGACCTCGACACGGTGGCGGGCACGGTGCAGGACTCCGGCGGCGTCACGTTCGTGCCCGCGCTGGCGGGCCTCGGCGCGCCGCACTGGGCGCCGCACGCCAGGGGGCGGCTCACCGGGCTGACGCTGGCGACACGGAAGGGGCACATCGCCCGGGCGGTCGCCGAGGGTATCGCCGCCTCCGTCGCGGTGCTGGCCGGCGCCGTCGCGGCCGACCTCGGCGGGCCGCTCACCGCGCTGCGCGTCGACGGCGGGCTCACCAGGTCGCGGGTGCTGCTGCAGGCGCAGGCCGACCTGCTCCAGGTCCCGGTCCGCGTCAGCCGCACCCCGGACGCGACCGCGCTCGGGGTCGCCGCGCTCGCACGCCTCGCCTCGGCTGAGGCGGCCCAGGCTGAGGCGGCCCAGGGTGCGGCACCCGGGTCGCCGCCGGCTGAGGTAGAGCTCACCGTGCGCCCCGTCATGACCGCAGGCGAATCAGCAGAACGGATGGCGGTTTACTCTGACGCGCTAACCTCCTGCCTGTCATGAGCTGGGACGTCGCGATCATCGGCGGTGGCGTGGTCGGCACCGCCATCGCCCGGGAGCTGGCCGGCTACCAGCTGCGCTGCGTCCTGCTCGAGGCCGAAGGCGACGTCGGCGCCGGCACCTCCAAGGCCAACACGGCGATCCTGCACACCGGGTTCGACGCCACGCCAGGCACGCTGGAAAGCCGCCTCGTCGCCCGCGGCGGCGCGCTGCTGCGCGAGTACGCGGCGCGCGCCGGTATCGCCGTCGAGCCGACCGGGGCACTGCTCGTCGCCTGGACGGAGGAACAGGCGGGCGGCCTCGGCGCCATCGCCGCGAAGTCGCGGGCGAACGGGTATACCCGCATACGTTCGGTGCCAAAGTCCGAGGTCTACCAGCGGGAACCGCACCTCGGACCGGGCGCGGCGGGCGGGCTGTGGGTGCCCGACGAGTGGGTCATCGACCCGTGGTCGGTGTCGCTCGCGTACGCGACGGAGGCGGTCCGCGCGGGCGTGGACCTGCGGCTCGGCACCCGGGTCAGCGGGGTGACGGCGCTGCCCGAGGGGTTCTCGCTGCGCACCAGCCCGGATGCCGAGCCGGTCCGCTGCCGGTTCGCGGTCAACGCTGCGGGGCTGGCGAGCGACGAGGTGGACCGGATGTTCGGCGGCGGCGGCTTCACCATCCGGCCGCGCAAGGGAGAGCTGATCGTCTACGACAAGCTGGCGAGGACGCTGCTTTCTTCGGTCATCCTGCCGGTGCCGACCGCGCGGACCAAGGGGGTCGTGGTCGCGCCCACCGTGTTCGGCAACGTGCTGCTCGGGCCGACCGCGGAAGACGTGCTCGACCGGTCGGACCGCTCGACGAGCGCCGCCGGGCTTTCCGCGCTGCTCGCCGCCGGGCGGCGGATACTGCCTGGCCTTTCCGTGGAGGAGGTGACCGCCACGTACGCGGGGCTGCGCGCCGCGACCGAGCACTCCGACTACCAGCTTGGCGTGTACGGGCGGTACGTGCGGGTCGCCGGGATCAGGTCGACCGGCCTTACCGCGTCGCTCGGCATCGCCGAGCACGTGGCCGGCCTGCTCGGCGAGGCGGGGCTGCCGCTGCGGCCGCGCGCGGTTTCCGGCCTGGGGGCGGGGGGCGGCCTAGGGGAGGGCGCCGACGCCGGCCAGGGGGAAGGCGCCGCCGGCCACGCGCCGCCGCTGATGCCGTACCTGGGGGAGGCAGGGACGCGGCCCTGCCAGGACGCGGAGCGGATCGCGGCGGACCCGGCCTACGGCGAGATCGCCTGCCACTGCGAGCGGGTCAGTCGCGGCGAGATCCGCGACGCGCTCGCCAGCGACATCCCCCCGGCCGGGCTGGACGGGCTGCGGCGGCGCACCCGCGCGATGAACGGCAGGTGCCAGGCGTTCTACTGCGGCGCGGCGGTGTCGGCGCTATTCGAGCAGGGCAGGTCCGGACAGGCCCCGTCGCGGCGGACCCCGTTCCGGCAGGCCCCGTTCCGGCAGGCCCCGTTCCGGCAGGCCCCGTTCCGGCAGGCCCCGTCGCGGGCCCAGTTCCGGCAGGCAGGGTCCGGCGCGGGCGCCGGCGCGTCGGGGGAGCGCGATGGAGACTGACGTCCTTATCGTCGGGGCGGGGCCGGCCGGGCTCACCGCCGCCGCCGAGCTGCGCCGCCTCGGCGTGCGGCGCGTCGTGGTCGCCGACAGGGAGGCGGCACCCGGCGGCATCCCCAGGCACAGCGAGCACGTCGGCTACGGCCTGCGCGACCTGCACCGGGTGCTGTCCGGCCCGGCCTACGCACGGGCGCTGACCGACACGGCGGCCCGGGCGGGGGCGGAACTGCGCGCCGGCTGCACGGTCACCGACCTGCGGGCCGGCGACGGTGCGCCAGGCGCCGGCCCGCGGGCCGGCGGTGATGGCGTGTCTTGCGTCTTGACCAGTGGCGCGGGCATCGAGCAGGTGCGCGCCGCGGCGGTGCTGCTCGCCACCGGGTGCCGCGAGCGGCCCCGCGCCGCCCGCCTCATCCCCGGCGACCGCCCGTCAGGCGTGCTCACCACCGGCGAGCTGCAGCAGCGCGTCTACCTGGCCGGTGAGCGGCTGGACGGCCGCGCGCTCGTGGTCGGCGCGGAGCACGTGAGCTTTTCCGCGGCGCTGACGCTCGCCCACGCGGGCGCCCGGGTGCTCGCCCTCGTCACCGACCAGCCGCGGCACGCCAGCTACGCCGCCTTCCGGCTCGGCGCCGCGCTGCGCTGGCGCGTCCCCGTCTGGACATCGACGGCCGTGACCCGGGTGACCGGCGCAAACGGCCGCCTGGCCGCGGTGGACTTGGCTGCGGTGGACCTGGCCGGCGCGGATGACGCGGATGACGCGGCGGATGCGGCCCGGGTAGCCGCTGTGGCCGGCGAGCGGACCCGGACGGTCGCCTGCGAGTGGCTCGTGTTCACCGGCGACTGGATCCCGGATCACGTGCTCGCGCGGACCGCGGGCATCGCGCTTGACGCAGGCACCCGCGGCCCGGCGATCGACACGACCATGGCGACGTCGACCCCGGGCGTGTTCGCGGCGGGCAACCTCGTGCACGCCGCGGAGACCGCCGACGTGGCCGCGCTGTCCGGCCGGCACGCCGCGCGGCAGATCGCCGCCTACCTGGCCGGCCGGCCCCCCGAGGGCTCGGCACCAGTTCCGGCCGCCGCACCAGCCCTGGCCGCCGCACCAGCCCTGGCCGCCGCACCGGTCCCGGTCATCGCCGAGCTGCCGCTGCGCTGGATCTCACCGAACGCCATCGCCATCGACGCCGGCACCGCCATCGACGCCGGCACCGGCACCGGCGCTGAGGTCGCCATCGGCGCCGAGGTCTCGGTCGGCGCGAGCGGCGGCGCCGTGCCTCCGCCGCTCGGCCGGTTCGCGATACGCGCGGCCGAGTACCGGCAGCGAGCCAGGCTAGAGGCATGGCAAGATGGCAGGCTGCTCGTCAGGTCACGCCCGCTGCGGCTGATCCCCGGCCGCCCCATCCACCTGCGCGCCTCGTGGCTGCCCAGCGTGGACCCGGCCGGCGGCCCGGTCCACGTCAGCACCGCCCGGTCCTAGCCACCGCCCGTCCGGCGGTCGCCATGCCCGTCCGGCGGTCGCCATGCCCGTCCGGCGGTCGCCATGCCCGTCCGGCGGTCGCCATGCCCGTCCGGCAAGGTGCGCGGTCGCGGTTGTTCACGCCGGGCGGCGTTCAGTGAGAGAGTGCCGGGGCCGACGGGAATGGTGAGCTGTATGATATCGCTCCTTTTCCCAGGTAGATAGATTATTTAGGAAGAGTTTTGGTGTTGTGAAGGGTTCTAGGCATGATAACACGTACAACTCTTCATGATCTTTGCCTTGTACTGCGGTGATGTTGTCGTTGAGGTCGGTGTTGCTGCAGATATTCCGCGTCGGCGCTTCCGGGCGCGCTAGCCTCGTTGCCCGCCGTGCCGCCCGTTGGAATTGCTCGGCTACTGGCTGATCTCGTTGTTCTTCAGGTACTGGTCGGTGACGCTCATTGTCAGATCTCCCGGGTAAGCAGGTGAAGGCTCGTCCATCGTATTCTCTATCAAAAAGGTCTGAAAAGTCACCTTCATGATGGCCGGCGCTCAGGCTCCCGGTGGCCTGCCGTAACGTGAGGTCCCATGACCACGATCCTCGATCACCTCGCCGTCGGCGCGCCGGACCTCTCCGGCGGCTGGGAGCTGTTCACCGGCGTGCTCGGCGGAACCTGGGCCTACGGCGGCGACTCTCCCGGGTTCTGGTGGGGACAGCTGGAGTACGCCGCGGGCCCGAAAATCGAGCTGCTGACACCCACCGGCGGCCCGGACGCGGCGTTCCTCGAGCGGTTCATCGATTCCCGTGGCGCGGGCCCGCATCACTTCAACTTCCTCGTCACCGACATCGAGGACTCGCTGGCGCGGATCAGGGCGGCTGGCATCGAGCCTGTCGGGGTCAGCCTCGCGAGCCCGGAATGGAAGGAGGCCTTCCTGCACCCGCGCGCCGCGCACGGCATCGTCATCCAGGTCGCTCAGCAGGCAGGCGCGCCGGCTTCGACGCCGCCGCGTGGGCTGCCAGAGCCGGGGCCGGCCAGCCGCCTTGACCTGATCGAGCATCACGTCAGCGACCTGGACGGCGCGGTGCGGCTATTTCGTGACGTGCTAGACGGCCACCTGGACGTAGCGGGCGCTGGCACCGCCGAGCTGACCTGGCCAGGCGGCAAGCGGATCAGGCTGGTGCGCGAAGACGGCCTGCCGCTTGGCGGCGCGCTGCACCACGTCCGGTTTACCCGTGTGGCAGGCGCGTTCAGCACCGAGGAACGGGAGCGTGCGGGCCTGCTCGCCAAGCGTCTCGGCCTGAGCGTGGAAACTGACCGGCTAGCGCCCGGCTAGCGCCCGGCTAGCGCCGCGCCGGGTCTCCTGGCTGCCCGCGGACCAGCCTGCCGCCCAGGTACACCGCGCGGATGTTGTCCTTGAAGCGGCCGAAATCGAACGCGTCCCCGGCGAGGACGACGATATCCGCCAGCTTGCCCGGGGCAAGCGTCCCGGTGTCTGCGTCCACTCCGAGCAGCTCGGCGGCCGAGCCTGTCGTCGCGGCGAGCACGCCCTGCGGGGTCATGCCGCCGGCGGCCATCAGCCCGAGCTCGCGGAGGTTGCCGCCGTGCGGGCCGACGCCGCTGTCGGTGCCCATCGCGATCTTGACGCCCGCCGCGACGGCGGCGGCGAACGACGCGTTATGCGCCTCGATGACGGCCTCGGCCTTGGCGAGCACGCCCCGCGGCAGCTGCGCGCCGTTCCTGGCCGCCTCCACCACGCTGAGCGGCGCGATCAGCGTCGGCACCAGCCACGTCCCCGCCTCGAGCATCATCGCGATCGCCTCGTCATCGAGGTAGATCCCGTGCTCGACCGAGCGGGCACCCGCCCGCACGGCCGCCTTGATGCCGTCGGTCGCCTGGGCGTGCGCCATGACCGGCAGCCCGGCGGCGGCGGCCTCGGCCATCAGCGCCGCCAGCTCGTCGGGCTGGAAGTGGGCGTGCCGCGGGTTGTCGCGCGGTGACAGCACGCCGCCCGACGTGCAGACCTTGATGACGTTGGCCCCGGCGCGGACGATCTCCCTGACCCGCTTGCGCATCTCCTCCGGGCCGTCAACGATTCCAGAAGGCCGGCCGGGATGGCTGACAAACAGCGGAGCGTGCAACCCCGACGGCAGCCAGCCGTCCCCGTGGCCGGCGGTCTGGCTCAAGATGGTGACCGCGATGCGCATCCGCGGCCCCTCGACGAGGCCGTCGGCGACCGCCTGCTGGATGCCGAGATCGGCTCCTCCCGCGTCCCGCACGGTGGTGATACCGCAGTCCAGGGTGGCGGCAAGGTTACGGGCCGCCTCGTAGAACTGGTAGGAGAAGGGCCGCTGGAGGTGCCCAAGGAAGTCGGCGCCCGAGCTGGTCACGTGCACGTGACAGTCGAACAAGCCGGGCAGCAGCGTGCACCCGGCGACGTCCACGCCGTCGTCGCCGTCCAGCCCGGTGCCCACCGCCACGATGCGCCCGTACTCGAACGCCACGTCACCTTCGGCGACCGGGCTGCCTGTGCCGTCGAACACCCGCCCGCCGTAAAGAACTGTCCTGCTCATCCGCTGGCACTCCT
>Ga0335078_10013362_pt1 | contig 12168 bp, 9 predicted proteins | sample Lox_Sample_32_FD_206711 | JGI IMG/M metagenome (GOLD analysis project Ga0335078, IMG submission 206711) | Soil microbial communities from Loxahatchee National Wildlife Refuge, Florida, United States - Lox_Sample_3.2 | ecosystem: Environmental > Terrestrial > Soil > Wetlands | place: USA: Florida... | reverse complement strand
ACTACGGCTCCAAGATGCATGATGTACTTCGCGCGTTCGGCATGGCTCCCGCTACCATTGGGCAATCCTTTTACGTCTGCGATGAGGAGCAGCAGAAAACCTACAAAGCGCTGGTGGGGCCCGATGGCACCCTCACGAACCTGCAATTGTTTGTTAATGTTGGCGGCGAGGGTGTTGTGGAAGACCGTGAGGGTAACGTGTATATCGCCGCCGGGCAGATTTACGTCTTCAATCCTTCCGCCAAGCTTATTGCCACCATTGATATTCCAGAGCGGCCCTCGCAACTACTCTTTGGTGGCCCCCACCGCAAAACTCTCTTCATCGCGGCACGCAGTTCGCTTTACGCGGTTCAACTACGCTATGAAGGCCGCTAGGAGCAGGATTGCGCTCGGCTAAATTATTCCTTGGCACGTACTCCTTCGCCAGCTCCTGCGCGGTGATCCTCTTCATCAGCGCGTCGGTGTTTTCGCCAAGGAGCCAGGTGCCACAGCAGGCCGCTAACCTGCCTCAACTGCTGGACATCACCAGTTCAACGGGTATCCATTTCGAGCACCTTTCCAGCCCGGAGCAGAAATACATCATGGAGTCCATGAGCGCCGGGGTGGCGCTCATCGACTACGATCGCGACGGCTGGCCGGACATTTATTTTACCAACGCGCAAAGCGTGGAGATGGCCAGGAATGGCAGGAAAGCTCGCAGCGCTCTATTCCACAACAATCACGACGGCACCTTCACGGATGTAACCGACAAAGCCGGTGTCGGCTTTCCCTGCTGGGCACAAGGCGTTTCCGTAGGCGACTACAACAACGACGGCTGGCCCGATCTTCTGGTGACCTGCTTCGATGGAGTCGTCCTCTATCGCAACAATGGCGACGGCACGTTCAGCGACGTCACCAAGCAAGCCGGTCTGGGGATCGATCGCGGCTGGGCCATGGGCTCCACCTTCGGCGATTACGACAACGATGGCTGGGCCGATCTGTTCGTGTCACACTACGTCGACATCAGTCTCGATACTCTCCCGGTGTTTGGCTCAAGCAAAACCTGCCAGTATCATGGTCTCGATGTGCAGTGTGGCCCGCGTGGGCTCAAGGGTCTTCCCGATTCGCTTTACCACAACAATGGCGACGGCACCTTCACGGAAGTCTCCGCATCGGCTGGCGTGTCCGATCCACAGCGCCGCTTCGGGCTCACCGCGGTTTGGACCGATTTCGATCAGGATGGCCATCTGGATCTTTTCGTAACAAACGATGGCCAACCGAATTATCTGTACCAAAACGACGGAGCCGGTCACTTCAAAGACGTCGCCTATGCCGCAGGTGTGGCCGTCAGCCAGGACGGTATCGAGCAGGCCAACATGGGCGTGGCTCTCGGCGATTATCTCCACACCGGCCGCTTCAGCATTTTCATCACGCACTTCAGCGATGAATATGCGGTCCTCTATCGCAACGATGGCAAAATGAATTTCACGGATGAATCCTACGCTTCGGGAATCGCGGCAAATACCACGCCGTACGTCGGCTGGGGCAATGCCTTCGTCGATTGGCAGAATAGCGGCTGGCCCGACGTGTTTCTGGTGAACGGGCACGTCTATCCGCAAGTCGATTCCGCCGAGGTTGGCACCAAATACCTGGAACCGATGCTGCTCTTCGAAAATCTACGAAATGGCACATTCAGAGATATCAGCAAGCTGGCTGGGCCAGCGATTCGGGTGCCACGTGTCGGACGCGGTGTCGCATGCGGGGACCTGTTTAACGATGGGCGCCTGGAGATCGTAGTGGAAACGCTGAAGGGCGAGCCGCTCATTCTGCAGCCGCAAGGTAACGCGCAAAATCACTGGGTCAGCCTGCAACTCGAAGGCACACAGAGTAACCGTCTGGCGTTGAACGCCCGCGTCAAAGTGACTGCTGGTGATCTCGTGCAGACTGGTCAAGTGCTGAGCGGAGGCAGCTACCTCTCGCAGCACGATCTTCGGCTGCACTTCGGACTAGGCGCGCACGAGCAAATCGACAAAGCCGAACTTGTCTGGCCCAGCGGCAAGACCGAAACGCTCACAAACCTGGCGGCGGACCGCTTCTATCAGATAAAAGAAGGTTCCGGCATCGTGAAGTCGGAACCTGCGGCTTCGTTCCGCCATCCTTAATGCGCTTTGTAGTTCGTTAGGACCTTGGCTTCGTCGGCCGCTCACCGATAGCATCAATCACCATCTTCGGCACCAGCAGGCCGAAGCTCATGGCCAGAATGATCGAGATGGCGGTCAGGCCGTCGGTCACGGTCGCGCTGATGAGTTCAAGATTGGCGTGCGACCCGCTCGTGAGTTGCACCAAGCCGCTAGCCATCCGAAAAAGATATACGCCCGGAATCATCGACACCACTGCTGCGAAGCCGATCGCTGCGAAGGGCATGTGGTAGCGGCGCGCAACTGGCGTAAGAATCGATCCAGCCACCGCGCAGGCAAGCAGGGCGCCCAACGCCGGATTGAGGCCCACAACGGAAAGACACCACCAGCGTGAGGCATGGGCGAACATGCCGACCGCCACGGGCCACGCGAACATATGTGGCGGCATCGAGAAAAACACACTGTATGCCGCGACAGCAACGCCCGCGGAAATAATGTCAAGCCATAACGGCACCGGCCTGCCAGCTTGATCCACCGGCAAGCTCACCCCGAGGATCAGCAATCCCAACAGGAGTCCTGTACAAATCGCAACGATAATCAGTCCCGCATAGACCAGCCGCGCAGCACCCAGGTGAATGCGAGCCTTGACGAGATCCAGCGCTCCATTAAGCACCGCGGGCCCGGGCACCAGCACCATGCAGGGGCAAACCGCTACCAGCCGCAGCGCCGAACTCAACTGCAGTCGGACGGCTACGCCACCGATGGCTCCCGCAAGCAAAGCGCCGCAAAACGGCTGCAGAAATCTATTCGCACTGTAGCGCGCCAGGCGGCGGCGCAGCGCGGCCCCGGCTCCCGCACTGACGAAAATAAGAGCAGCGGATGCCAGATGCTGGATGCCGAAAATGATGGCCAGAGCGACGGCACCGAAAGCCGCTGCGAGACTAAACAGCCAGGTGGGAGTCAGCGGCGCATGTGCGATGGCGCTCAGAATCTCTCCTGCCCCGGCGGAAGTGAGCCTCCCTGAATCCAGGGCCGCCATCGTCAAAGCCACGCGGTTCATGGCCACGCCGGAGGGATCGCTGGCGGTGTTCACAACTGCCGTGGAACCATCCGCGCGAGCCTCCAGCTGCAATTCACCCCAGCGCGGCAACAGCGTAACCTCCAGCCCAAGAACATGGCTGAAGCGGTCGACTGCAGCCAGTGTCTGGTCCGTGGACTGGCCGTTCACAAAGAGAATCTTCGCGAGATCGAGGACTAGACCGGAGCGTTCCTCCAAAGTCATTTCTACCCCTGAAGGCTCGTACCTGCTTTACATCTGCTTTGCAGGTGATCTTCTCTGCGACAAAGAGCGGTGGTGAGAACCCCAAAAACGAAACGGCTTACTTCGCGGCGGCCGCGGCCGCGTACGGCTTGACCATCTTTGCCGGGTCAACAACACGGTCGAACTCATCCTCAGTGACGAAACCGAGCTTCAGCGCCGCCGCTTTCAAGGTGAGGTCGTTGTCCATCGCATAATGCGCAATGCGCGAAGCCTTGGCGTAGCCGATCACCGGTGAGAGTGCGGTGACTAACATCAAGGAACGCTCCACATACTCACTGATTTTCTTTCGGTTGGGCTTCGTCCCCTCGATCAGGAATTTCCGGAAGTTGTTGCACCCATCCGTAAGAATCGTAATCGAGTGCGTTAGGTTGAAAACGAGCAATCGCTTGTACACATTCATTTCCAGGTAGTCGCCCGTCCCGCCAAAGCCCACCGCAAGATCGTTAGCCATCACTTGCACGGCAATCATCGCGAGTGCCTCCGCCTGCCACTTTTGCGCCCATGCTCTGTAACACCAGCGCAATCGTTCTGGCGGCAAATGCTTACTGCTGCCAGCCGCCGCCCAGCGAGCGGTAGAGTTGCACCAGGCTCTGGTATTCGAAGCCGCGATCTTGCGCGAGCGTGAGTTCGGCGGAATAAAGAGAGCGCTGGCCGTCCAGCACTTCGAGATAGGTCGTAGTGCCGCCTTTGTAGCGCATGTCCGATAGCCGGACAGACTCCGCCAGGTCCGCTACAGTGACCTCCTGGCGCACGCGAACTTCGTGCAGTTTCTGATAACCGATGAGGGCGTCAGAGACGTCGCCGAAGGCACGCTGGATGGCTTGCTGATACGCAAGCAAGAGTTGCTTGTACTGGGATTCAGCAAGGTGCAGATTCCCCTTAAGAGCCCCGCCCGTAAAAATGGGCTGAGCTACTTGCACCCCGTACGACCAGATGCCCAGTTGCGTGGTCATCAAGCTCGAAAAGGCGCTGCTGCGGCCGAACGCCCCGCCACCGGAACCCGTGAGCGAAATTTGCGGAAAGAACTGCGCTTTAGCGACACCAATTTCGGCATTCGCCGCGATCAAATGTTGTTCCGCCTCGCGAATGTCGGGGCGACGCTCCAGCAACGACGAGGTGAGTCCCGCGGGAACTTCCGGCGGCAACGGCTGATCCACAAGCGCGCGCCCCCGGGTGATAGCCTGAGGATAGTTGCCAAGCAGAATGCTGATGGCGTTTTCCTCTTGTGCGATTTGCATCTCCAGGTCGGGCACCGTGGCGTTCGCCGTATCAAGTGTCTGCTGCGCTTGCAGGACATCGAGCTTCGTGGCAACGCCGTGCTCAACGCGAAACTTGGTTAATCGAACGGAATCTTCCTGAGTTTTGATTGTTTCATTCGTGATCTGCAGTTGCAGGTCGAGTTCCAGCAGGCTGAAGTAGTCGCTGGCAACATCGCTAACTAGCGTCAAAATGACCGTTTGTCGGGCGTCTTCGGTTGCGAGTAGTTGGGCGCGCGCCGCCTCAGTGGCCCGGCGGAGTTCGCCGAAGAAGTCCAACTGGAAAGCGGCGTCGGCGGTTAACAGTCCAAAGTTATATGTGCTTTGAAAATTGGGTTCCTTCCCGCCCTCGAAATTGGCGTTTCCGCCGATTTGCGGGAACAGGCGCGAGCGCGTGATGGCCACCTGCGCGCGGGCTGCATTGATGCGCTCGGCGGCAATCCGCAAATCGTAATTTTGCTTGAGAGCGGTGCGCACCAGCTCCTGCAACTGTGGATCCTGAAAGACCTGCCACCACGGCAGGTCGGCATACGAAGCCGTTTGCGTCTGCAGTTGAGGACTTGCGCTGAGGTCCCGATAGGTTGCCGGCGTTTGCACCGCGGGACGCTTATAGTTGGGGCCGACCATGCAGCCGGAGGCCATTGCGGCAATCAGCGCTGCAGATGCGAAAGGTATTCGCTTGCTCATCGGATTCCTCCTGCTGCGTTCGTGCCGGCGCATTTCAGTCGCTCTCCGCGGGAGCAGGAGCCGCACCTGCCGGCAGCGACCCGGTGGCAGGCTCCCTGCCCGCTCCGGACCATTTTTCAACCAGGTAGAAAACCGCAGGCACAAAGAAGATGCCGATGAAACTCGCGGCCAACATGCCACCGATAACGGTGGTGCCCATGATCTGGCGCGCGACCGCACCTGCGCCGGAGGCCGTCCACAACGGCACGCAGCCGAGAATGAACGCGAAAGAGGTCATGAGAATAGGGCGAAGCCGCAACCGCGCGCCTTCGAGCGCCGCATCCTCCAGTGGCTTGCCCTTTTCAAACTGATCCTTCGCAAACTCCACGATCAGAATGGCGTTCTTCGCCGCCAAGCCGATCAGCATGACCAGACCAATCTGCGAGTACACATCGTTTTCGATCTGCACGAGGTACGGCGGATAAAAGACGCCTACAAGAAAGCGTCGCAACCACAGAATCGCGAACGCGCCAAAGATTGCAACCGGGGTGCTGAGCAGTACACTGAACGGCAGAGACCAGCTTTCGTACAGCGCCGCCAGAATCAGAAAAACGAACAACAGCGACAGACCGAAAATCACCGACGGAGGAACCCCCTCCCGCGCCTTCTGCTCCTGAAACGACATGCCGGAGTAATCGAAGCCCATCTCGCGTGGCATGGTTTGCTTGAAGACATCTTCCAAAGCGGCCGTGGCTTGATCCGCGCTGTAACCCGGCGCGGCGCTGCCGTTGATTTGCGCGGAGCGGTACTCGTTGAAGCGCAGAAGGAATTCGGGTCCGAGACGTGGCTTCACATTGGTGAGCGTGGAGAGCGGAACGTTGTCGCCGTTCTTATTCCGGACGTAAAACTCTCCCACATTTTCGACGCGGGCGCGCTCTTCCCCTTCCGCTTCGATGTACACCTGCCACTGGCGGCCGAAGCGGTTGAAGTAATTGATGAAATAGCCGCCCATGAAGGCCTGAATGGTTTTGTAGACGTCACTGAGGTTCACGCCTTGTTTTAGGACTTTATCGCGGTCCACATCGACGAATTGTTGAGGGACGCTCGCAAGAAACGTGGTGCTGAGGCTGGCGATTTCCGGGCGTTTGCGAGCGGCATCAAGAAAGGTGCCCAGGTTCTTGGCCAGGAATTGAACGTCACTTCCGGAACGGTCTTCGAGTATGAAGGTGAAGCCGCCGGCGGTGCCGACGCCGGGAATCGCGGGAGGAGAAAAGCCGAAGGCGATGGCTCCTGGCAGCCGGCTCAACTGTTGATTCAGATGCGCCTTAAGGGTTTGAAACTGCTGGTCTCGCGTGGTGCGCTTATCCCAGGGCTTGAAGTTCACGAAAAACGTGGCGTTGTACGTGGTACGGACGAAGCTCAGCAGGCTGAAGCCGACGAAGCAGGTGGACTCTTCGACTCCGGGAGTGTTCATGATGACTTTTTCGACTTGCTCGACGACGGCTCGGGTACGCTCCAAGGAGGCCCCGTTGGGCAACTGCACGTTGACGTAGGCGTAGCCCTGATCTTCGTCTGGCAGGAAACTCGTTGGGACATGGCTGGCGAAAAAGAAGCCCGCAGCGCCGAAGGCTATCAACAGGACCACCACTACCGCGGTTTTCTTGAGGAGGACCCCGCTCCAGCTCACATAACGGTCAGTCGCACGGTCAAAGACGCGATTGAACCCGTCGAAGAATCGCCGTAGCAGGCCTTTGCTCGGTTTCTTCGGCTTGAGCAGGAGAGCTGCAAGCGCCGGGCTGAGAGTTAGCGCGTTGAATGCAGAAAGCAACACAGAGATCGCGATGGTCACCGCGAATTGCTGGTACAGCTTTCCGGTAATTCCGGGAATGAACGCCGTGGGCACAAACACCGCGGAAAGAACGAGAGCGATACCCACCACAGGGCCCGACAGCTCTTCCATCGCCTTCAGCGCGGCGTCTTTCGGCGTTAAGCCCTCTTCGATGTGGCGCTCGACGCCCTCGACCACGACGATGGCATCGTCGACCACCAGTCCGATAGCAAGTACCAACCCAAAAAGCGAAAGCGTGTTAACCGAAAACCCGAACACAGGAAAGAGGACGAAGGTTCCGATCAGGGATACAGGCACAGCCAAGAGCGGGATCAGTGTGGCGCGCAAGCCCTGCAAGAAGATGTAGACGACCAGGATGACCAGCGCGAGTGCAATGACCAGGGTAACGACAATTTCCCTCATACCTTCCGTGACGGCGCGCGTGGTGTCCAAGGCTACGACGTAATCCAGGTCCTGGGGAAATCGCAGCTTCATCTGGGCGATTAACTTATTGGCAGCGGCCGCGGCATCCACGGCATTGGAGCCGGGAAGCTGATAAAGGGCGAGCACCGCGCTGGGTTTGCCGTTATAACGTCCGCCAATGCTGTAGTCTTGCGAGCCCAGTTCAATGCGCGCGACATCGCGGACGCGAACGGTGCCACCGTCGGGTGTTTCACGAATCACCACCGCCCCGAACTCTTCGGGCGAAATCAGGCGGCTCTGAGCGAGAACCGTATATGTAAATTCGGTCCCTTTCGGTGCCGGCTCGGCGCCGACTTTCCCGGCGGGGTTGACGGTGTTTTGCGCCTGAATCGCGGTGATGATATCCGGGACGGTAACACCCAGCTTGGCCAACCGGTCGGGCTTGACCCACATGCGCATGGCGTACTGACCGGCGCCGAACACCTGCACGTTGCCGATGCCCGGTGAGCGCAGCAGCGGGTCGACAAGGTTAATGTACGCGTAGTTGGCGAGAAATGTGGCGTCGTAGGTTCCCTTCGGCGAATAGATATCGATGAGCATCAGCGGGGCAGTCACCGATTTGCGAACGGTGATGCCGTAATTGTTGACGTCCACGGGCAGCTGCGAAGCGGCCTGGGTTTCGCGGGATTGCGCGAGGATGAAATCATTGTTCGGATCGGTCTTCGCGTCAAAGTCCACAATCAGGCTGGTGGTGGAGTTGCCCGTGGCATTCAGCGAATACATATAGTTCATGTTGTCCACGCCGTTCATCTGTTGTTCGAGAGGAGTGGCCACGGCCTGTTCCAGCGTTTGCGCATCCGCCCCCACATAGGTGGCGAGGATTTGGATTTCCGGCGGCGCGATGCTCGGGAACTGTGCGACCGGCAAACTCAATACCGTGAGCGTGCCGACGAGCACCAAAACGATGGAGATGACTATCGCCACGATGGGGCGATTGATGAAGAACTTCGACATGACTCACTTCCCTTTCGCTTGCGCGCTGAACGGTTTCGGGATGACCTGCGCGCCCGGCCGCACTTTTTGCACGCCCTCGACCACGACCTGCTCACCTGGTTTCAAACCATTGGGAATGACCCAGTCGCTACCCACTCGATCGCCGACGATAACCGTACGAATGGCAACCTTGTTGTCCCCGTCCACGACCGCAACCTGATAACTGCCTTGCAGCTCGGATACAGCGCGCTGTGGGACGACTATGGCGTCTTTTTGCGTGCGAATCACACCTCGGACTTTGCCGTATCCACCGGGACGCAAGATGTTTGCCGGGTTCGGAAACAAGGCGGCAAGGCGAATCGCCCCGGTGCTCTCGTTCACTTGGCGATCGGCAAAATAAAATGTGCCTTCGTGGGGATAGACGGAGCCGTCCGCCAATATGAGCTGAAGGTGCAAGTTTTTGTGAGCTTGCTCACGGCTCTCGTCGCTGGGATAGAGATTGCGAAACGCGAGATACTGCGGCTCGCCCACGGTGAAATAAACCTTGATGGGATTGAGGGTGGAAACAGAGGTGACGGGTCCGCTCGCCGGACTCACTAACGCGCCCACTTGTAGCAGCGCCTGTCCGGCGATGCCGTCGATCGGGGCGATCAGGCGCGTGAAATCCAGGTTGATTCTCGCCGTCTCCACGGCTGCTTCGTAAGTCTTGATTTGCGCTTTGGCGGTTTCCACCGTAGCTTTAGCCGCAAGATTGTTTTGGATTGAGTTGTCGAGATCCTGCTGGCTGGCAGCCTGTTCTTTCGCCAGCGGTGTGTAGCGGTTTACATCTAGCTGCGTGCGGACTTCAACGGCCTCGGCATTCGCAAGCATGGCTTTCGCCTGCGCCAGTTGGCCTTCCGCCTGATCGAGCGCAGCCTGAAAAGGGCGCGGGTCGATCTGGAATAGCAATTCGCCTTTTTTGACGTAGGCGCCTTCCAGATAGCCCTGCTTCATCAAGTAGCCGGTCACCTGGGCACGCACATCGGCATTGACCAATCCGTCCAGCGTGCCAATCCACTCGCCATAAATCGGAACGTCCCTCTCCTCGACTTGAACGACTTGAACTTCAGGAGGAGGCGCTGAGGGAGCACCCGAGACGCCTTTTGGGCGTATAGCTCCAATGATCAGTGCGATCACGAAGAGGCAGAAAGCTCCGCCTATCCAATATTTGTATTTCATCAGAGTATTCATGGTCACCCCCGCAACGGAACCGATGGTCTGGCAAGCGCCGTTTGCTTAGTTTCTGGACCCGACGAACGTGTTGGCTGCCGGTCCCCCCGCCGCCAAAATGCCGACTACCCTGAACTAACCAACAGGAGAAGCTGCGCGATCCGGAAAGGTCCTTGCTGCTGCCAGGGTCGGCACTTTCATGTATAGCTGCGCGACCAGCGCAAACACGTTGATATAGAGTGCGCTAATCGCCGAAACGGTATACGCGCGACGCCAGCCCGCAAAGCGACGGAAACGGAGGGCGCACACCGCTATCGCCAGCACGATCAAAGACAGGACCCCAAGGACATGAGACGGCAAAAGGTGTCGGAAAGGAACCAGGAACCCGGTGACGCTGGTGAGAATGGTGGTGATCAGAAATGCCGCTGTTGAGCCGCGCCACTCGCGGCGTTTGAGCGTTTCCATGACCACCACCACCCCGAAGCCAATCCCCAGCAGGCTGATGGCTACGTGAAACAGCGTAAAGACCGCCAGTCCTAAACTCATCCGGAGCTCCATTTTCCTGCTGAGATTTCCCTAACTGCTCTACTGTCCGGTCGATGCGCTTGCTGCAACACCCTTGAAAAACGCCAGCAAGTCGGCGTTGATTACGTCGGAGTTGGTGGTCGGCATGCCGTGTGGGAAGCCCTTGTAGGTTTTCAGCGTGCCGTTCTTGAGAAGTTTGGCGGAGAGTGGTCCAGAATCGGCGTAGGGCACGATCTGATCGTCATCGCCATGCATGACCAGGGTTGGAACTTCGATCTTCTTCAGGTCCTCGGTGAAATCGGTCTGCGAAAAAGCCACGATGCCGTCGTAGTGCGCTTTGGCTCCGCCCATCATGCCCTGGCGCCACCAATTCCAGATCACGCCCTGCGACGGTTTTGCGCCGGGTCGGTTATAGCCATAAAACGGCCCCATCGGCAGGTCGTAATAGAATTGCGCGCGGTTGGCAGCGAGCTGGGCCTGAAGCCCGTCGAATGCCTCCTTGGGCAGGCCCCCGGGATTGGCGGGGGTTTTCAGCATGAGTGGCGGCACCGAGCTGATCAGCACGGCTTTGGCCACGCGCTTCGAACCATGGCGAGCGATGTAGCGCACTACTTCGCCACCTCCCGTCGAATGACCGACGTGAATGGCGTCGCGAAGATCGAGCTTTTCGGTCAGTTCCCCCAAATCGTCCGCGTAATGGTCCATATCGTGGCCGTCCCCGGTTTGCGTGGAGCGACCATGCCCGCGGCGGTCGTGCGCGATGACACGGTAACCATGCTGTCCGAAGAACAACATTTGCGTATCCCAGTCATCGGCGCTCAGCGGCCAGCCATGGCTGAAAACGATGGGCTGGCCCTTGCCCCAGTCCTTATAGAAAATCGTGGTCCCGTCCTTTGTCGTGATCGATGGCATGAACTTTTCCTCTTTTCTTTCCTCTAATTTGAAGTTTTTACGTAAAACAACTTACGCCGCCGGTTCCGTGCGTACATGGGCGACGGCGCGTAACACCACGGATTTGCGCAACGCCGCTCGCGCGTGGAAGAAACGGCCCTTGGCAGCCGCAACGGTAATGTCCAGAACCTTGGCGGTTTCCTTGATGGGCAGCTCTTGCAGTTGCGCGACTTCGACGACCGCGCGCATCCGCGGGCGCAACTTCTGTATCGCTTTGTGCAACACTGCCTTGCGTTCGTGCTCGACGTAGCGCTGCTCGGGATTAGGGGCACGATCCGGAATTTGCAGGTGTAACCCCGGCTCGTCCGGCCGGCCCAGATCGTCCGCGGAGACCTGCCGGGCGTTGCGATTCTTACGGCGAATCATGAGCGCCGAGTTCATGACGATGCGCGTGAGCCACGTCGAGAAACTGGAATTCCCCTGAAAGCCTTTGATGTGCGTATACGCTCTCATTAGGGAATCCTGCACAGCATCTTCGGCGTCCTCACGATTCCGCGTGATCCGAAGAGCCGTCTTGAACAGCCTCGGAGTCAGCGACTGGCACAGAGCTTCAAACGCTTCCGGTCTTCCGCGCTTCACGTCCCGTAGCAGGCGCGCCTCCGAAATATTTTGAATCACGGGCCGAGTATTCTCTGGAGCGAGAGAATCTGTTGGCAAAAACATGTTTTCCTTCCCCTCAATCTTAGAATTCGACATGGGCGGTCTGAGAATCGAACTGTCGCAGCTAGGTTCGCAAGTTCACGCCTCGTGCACATCCCAAAATCGAATGGTTTTTATCTCCCCCTCGCAGGGGTCGGGCGCATACCACCTTTGGTGGGAAATATTTCTGCTTTGTTACACGGACGATACAGTCGGGATCGGACTCCGTAAATCACCGTAG
>Ga0335078_10013360_pt1 | contig 12170 bp, 7 predicted proteins | sample Lox_Sample_32_FD_206711 | JGI IMG/M metagenome (GOLD analysis project Ga0335078, IMG submission 206711) | Soil microbial communities from Loxahatchee National Wildlife Refuge, Florida, United States - Lox_Sample_3.2 | ecosystem: Environmental > Terrestrial > Soil > Wetlands | place: USA: Florida... | reverse complement strand
ATGCGAAAACGGCTAAACGGCGTTAGACTTGGAGTATGGCAGCCGGGACCATGGTTCGTTTGACGCCGCACGACTCATCCGTGATGACTCGTTTGGCCCAGTACGCGCACCCGTCGGACGAGAGTACAAAGCTCTTGAACAAACTCCAGTCCCCGGAGGCCCGCCTGCTGGGTGAAGCCTTTCTGGACCCGCAGAAGTACGCCGAGTCTCCGGACCATATTCGCGCCACTGTCGACTACTTTCGCGAATGGCTCGAAAACAACAAGCGCCTGCGCCGCCAACGCGAGGCGCCCCGCCGCAGGTGACGCCGGCGGCGGTCATGTAGACGGCGCATCCGATTAGAGGTTCCTGCAAACGGCGGCTTACCGGTCACCCAGCATTTGCGTGCAGCCGCTGCTCGAGCCAATCCTCGAACTTTTTAGAGAAAAGCACCACTACCCACAAACGCGCTTTCTCGATGCTGACCGGACGGCCGGGCTGGAGAATACGGTTCGCGCGTCATTGACGCGGGGCGTAGTAGCCGGAGCGCGTACGGACCGTGACTCCCGGCACGTTCACATCCACCCGGATCTTCCGGAAGGTCCCGTCCGCGGCGAGGTTCGTGGGTGTGTACGCCAGGATGTACTGGTTGCGGATTTCGTGCGCAATGCCGGGGGTGATATCCGCGATTTCGGCGGCGTCGTTCGGGAACCAGGCGCGGCCTCCGGTTTCGAGCGTCAGCTCGTTGAGCTGCTTTTGGGCGCGCGCGGCGCTGGCGGGTTCCTCGGCGCCCAGCAGGCCGATGGCATAAATGATCACGTCGCTTTGCTGGGCGGCCTGCACCAGGTGCGCCTGGGTCTCCGCGCTGCTGTTGTCTTCGCCGTCGGTCACGACCAGCAGCACTCTTTTGTCCTTGCGGGCGTGATGGCGCAGGTGCTCGATACCCAAGAGCAGCGCGTCGCGCATGGCGGTCTCGCCTTGAGAGTCGATCTTGCGCAAGGCGTTCTCGAGATCCTTGATGTCGTTGGTGAAATCTTTCGCCAGGGCGGCCTTTTCGTTGAAGTTGATGATGAAAACCTCGTCCTGCGGGTTGGAAGCTTTTACCATGGCCAGGGCGGCCGAGGCCACGCGGTCGCGCTTGTCCGTCATGCTGGCGCTGTTATCGACGATCAAGCCGAGCGAGATGGGCACGTCCTCCTGGCGGAAAACGTTGACCTGCTGCTTGTCGCCGTTCTCATAAACCGTGAAGGCGCTTTGCGGGATATCCTTGACGACCTTGCCGTCTTTGAAGACCGAAACGTTGAGGACCACCAGGCGGGTATCGCTGCGGAACGTAGCCTCAGGCGTCTGATCGGGAGCGGCGCTCTGCGCCGGCCAGGCGGCGGCTGTCAGTGTGCACAAAAATACCCAGCAGGATCGCATACTTCATCTTAGACTGCACGCGGAATGCCAGAGATTCTGCGGCGGACCCGATTTTGGACTTCGGGTCGGCCGTGGCGGGCGCGCGGGCTCGGGCAGCGCCACCGCTAAGGCAGCGCGAAGGCCACTACCGAGTCTCCCAGCTTACTCCGATCGGTCTTGCCGTGGCCGCCGGCGGCGATCACGACAAATTGCCGTCCGCCTGTCCGCGCCCGGTAGGTGATGGGCGTGGCCATTGCCGACGCCGGCAGCTTGGCTTGCCACAACTCGCGGCCGGTCTCGGTGTCGAAGGCGCGGAAGGTGCGGTCAAGCGTTGCCCCGATGAAGGTCAGGCCGCTGGCCGTGGTAAGCGGTCCGCCCAACGTGGGGGTGCCCCATTTGAGGGAAAGCGGGAGGGGCGCGAGTTCCCGCATGGTGCCGAGCGGCGCCTGCCATCGGATGCTCCCCGTGTTGGCGTCCACCGCGGCCAGCGTTCCCCATGGCGGCGGGTTGCAGGGCAGTTGCCAGGGCGACAGCAAGGGGCGGCGGCGCATCACGTACGGCGTGCCTTTCATGGGCGCGTATTCCCAACCGGCCTCGCGCGGGCGGTGCGCGGCCTGCTCTCTGGGGATCAGTTGCACGATGAACGGAAGATTCGTCTGATTGACGACAATCAGGCCGCGGGAGCGATCGAACGAGACGCCGCCCCAGTTTGTGCCGCCGGCATTCCCTGGATAGGCGAGCGTACCTTGCAGGCTGGGCGGCGTGAAAATTCCCTCACGACGCAGCCCGGCGATCGTCTCGCGGCACTTGCCGCGGTCCCAGGCGGTCAGTCCCCAGGCATCCTGCGGTTCGAGGCGGTCGGGGACCAAGCGGGGCGGGGCCACCGGGACCGGCTGCGTCGGCGATAGCCATTCGCCCGGCACGCCGCCTTGCGGCACGGGCCGCTCCTCAACGGGCAGGAGCGGCTTGCCGGTGTCGCGATCCAGAAGGAAGAGGTAGCCCATCTTGCTCGGTTGCGCCAGGGCGGCGATCTTCCGCCCGTTGCGCTGGACCTCAATCAGAGAAGGCGCGGACGGCAGATCGTAGTCCCACAGGTCGTGATGCACGGCCTGGAAGGACCACACCACTTTGCCGGTGGACGCGCGCAGGGCCACTACCGAGTCGGCGTAACGGTCCTCGCCCTGGCGTTCGCCGCCAAAGAAGTCGGGGCTGGGACTGGTGGTGGGCAGGAAGACCAGGTCGCGCGCCGGGTCGGCCGAGATCGGGCCCCAGACGTTGGCCGCGCCGGTGCGATCGGCGCCATTCCGCCAGGTGGCGCGCGCCGGATCGGCGGGATCGCGCGGCACCGGATCCCACGCCCACAGGAGCGTTCCCGAACGCGCCTGGTAACCGCGCACCACTCCCGGCGGCATGTCGATGCGGTCATTGTCGTTGATGGCCGAGCCGACGATTACCACTTCGCCCACGACGGCCGGCGCCGAAGTAAAGTGATACTCGCCTTTGATCGCCGTCCGGATGCCGGCGGTCAGCGACACCTGGCCGTTGGTTCCAAACGCGGGGCAGAGCCGGCCCGTAGCGCCATCGATTGCGACCAGGCGTCCATCCTGGGTGGCTTCGTAAATCGTCCGGTGACAGGCCTCGCCCGGCTGGCGAGCGGGATCCACCCAGGTGGCCAGTCCGCGGCAGGTGAAGTAGTCGCCGTAATAGGCGATCCGGTCGATTTTCGGATCGAAGGCCCACCTCTCGCGGCCGGTATCGGGATCGAGTGCGATGATGCGATTGAACGGGGTCGCCACGTAGAGGGCGCCGTCAACCAACAGAGGCGTGTCTTCGAAGGTGCTCTTCGCCCAAACCTTCCGCCCGTTCCAGGTGGCGCCGCGGTTGGCTACGTCGCCGGTGTGGTAAGTCCACGCGACTTCGAGATCGCGCACGTTCGCTTTCGTGATTTCCGCCAGCGGCGAGTATCGCGAACTTCCGGGGTCATTGCCGTAGGTGGGCCATTCCGCCACGGCGGCCCGGGGATCGCGCGGTGTAGGATGCGAGCCGCATCCGGCAAGCGACAGGGCCAGCAGCCCCGCGCTCGCAAGCAATCTGGATTTCATTGTTGTGGCCGGCAAAACCCCGGCGGCTCGACAGGAGACGCGCCCGCGGCGCATCGCGGCGCTCGTCGCGCGTCTCCTCCTCCATGTTAACGCCTGCCGCTAACCGCGCCGGGGCGGGTGGCGGTGCTTTCAGCACCACTACCCCCGCGCCTCTCCGCCATTTCCGCGCGCTTGCTTGGCGAGCCAGGAAGGTTCTTTGCGGCCGTGCCGGAAGATCCGCGTGCCGCACGTTTCCGAATGAACATCAGTTAGCGGCAACCGTATAACGCACGGTCTCGGCCGGTGATTCGCCACCCTGGATGGCGGTGACTTTCAGCTCGCAGTCGCCCGGCCGCATGGCAGCCGCGACGAACATGGGGATGGTCCCGGACGCGTCGGGAGCGGGCAGATCGGCGGTCTGCTGCGCAAACACCTGCCCGCCGGACAGGAACTCGATCCGGACCTTGGGCTTCTCCGGCACGGATTTGTCCGGATAAACCACGAAATACACATAATGTTTCGCGCCGCCGTGCAGCGTCGCGTTCACCACCGGGATCAGCCGCTTGCCTTTGAAGACCAGCGGGTCGGAGCCATCCGCGTCGCGGACCGGCTCGACGTCGTGATAGAGCAGCAGGCTGCTGAGGGTCACCCCCTTCGGCGGCTCGGGATTCTCCAACCGGTACACATTCGTGCTGGCCTGGTTGCCTTCCCGATCGAGCACGGCGGTCTCGACGGTGTAGCGCCCCGGCGCGAGATTGACCGGGTGCGTAAACCTCAGCGCGCTCGAACGGACTGTGGGCAGGTTGGCATCCGGGATCTCATACGGGGAGTCCACACTGTACTTGTCCACGATTTGCCCGCCGGAGTCCTTGACCAGCGCGAGCAGGCAGATGTGAAACTTGTGCGATTGACGCAGCGGGTCGGCGAGGGCGCCCAGGCTCGCGCCCGGCAACTCGAATGCCAGCGCGTCCTGGATGGTCGTACCGTCGTTCCGGAAGTGGTAAGACGCCGCGCGAAAATCGAACGCATGCGGCAGCGGTTGCGTATTCAGCACGCCCAGGGCGATGGTCTCCTCGGGCGTCAGCGGCGCGGAGCCTTTTAGGTCCGGCATGGCAAAATATCCCGTGCGGCTGTCCGCTTGCCAGTCCGCGCGAGCCAGCCTTACCTCGATTTTGCGAAGGTGTCCGTCGTACTTGTCCGAGGTTGGGCGATACACGACTTCATAATGGGTGTCCAGGTCCTCGACGATGCGCTGGAACGGTTTGCGAAAATCGTTCGTGTTGGCGATCAGGGTTCCGCCGGTGCCCTCCGCCAGGGCGCGCAGACTCGCCTGCGTGTCCGAGTTGCGCACCGCGTCGTTCATATTGTCTCCCTGGCGGCTTTTTTCCCGCATGGCGCTGAGGCTGGCGTTCTTGCTGGCCTGCGTCGCACTCACTCCCGCGACGCGTGCCGTGGCCAATTTGGCGCCTTGCGCCGTATCGTACATGGCGCTCAGCGCGGTCGTATCCAGCGCGTAAACCGTGAGGCCGCGGCGGTTGGCATTGGCCATGATGGCCTGGAAGCGCTCGGGATCGCCGGTGGTCACCAGTCCGGTCGTGACCAGCAGGACCGTCTTGTGGCCGGGCAGCGCGCCCAGTTCGTTGATCATGGTGACGATCTTGTCGGTCTCGTGCATGCCGGTGATGTTGCTGAAGTCGCCGCGCTCGCGAACTTGATCCCCGCGCAGGGCATTGGCGCCGGTGCTGTTGGAGACGTCCGCCCCCATGATGACGCTGTTGTTGATCTCGCCTCCCGATACCTGCACGTTGGTGGAGGCGCTATGCGTCGCCGTATTGACCGTCGTGGTGATGGTGACCATGTTCGGATTGGCCGTCAGCAGGGCTTCCGAAGCGCGGGAGAAATCGAGCGTATGGCCGTTGAAAGCGTTTCGGGCGGCTTCCAGCAGCTCGTCGCGGTTGTTGGTGAACTTATGGATGGGCACGATCCGGTCGCCAAGATTGAAGACGGCGAAGTAAGTGTCGGGCGGCCAGTCGTTTTTGACGAACTGCTCGACGGCCTGGGTGGCCTGCACGCGCGCGACCGGGTCCAGGTTATGGAAAACGATGCAAACGGAATTCACCGCGTGCAGCGTGCGGGAAGCGGCGGCGGGCGTGGGGCCGGCCGGTTTGGCGCCGGGGGTCTGTTCGCGGCGCTCGACTTCGCGTCCGGCTACCTGGCGGAAGCTGAGGATCTGCTGGCGCACGCCGTCCTCGTAGACTTCCACGTCGGCGGCTTTCAGATTCTTCACGTGGCGGCCGTGCTTGTCGCGCACCACCAGGTCGAGAGCCGCTTCGGTCGCGGTCACGCGGATCGGTGGGCCGGGCGCGGTGGGGGGCGGGTTCTGGCCCGCGCCCAGGCAGGCCAGCAGCGGAACCAGGCAGACAGCGGTATTTCGCATATTGCCGATTTTATCGCTTCCGGACCGCCGCGAAAAGCGGAAATGCCCCGCCTCACGCTATTCTGAACTTCATGCGGTGGCGAGTCTTCTTCGTGTGCGGGGCGGCGCTGACGGCCGCCGGGGCCGCGCTGGGTCCGATCGCATTCGAGGAGATCGCCGGACGCTCCGGCATCCATTTTGTGGCCGACAGTTGCCCGACGCCCAACAAGAATCTGCCCGAGACCATGGTCGCCGGCGTGGCGCTGTTCGACTACGACAACGACGGCTACCTGGACATCTATTTCGTCAATGGGGCGGCCATTCCGTCGCTCGAAAAGAACTCGCCGAAGTATTGGAACCGGCTCTTTCACAACAACCACGACGGCACCTTCACGGATGTGACGGAAAGGGCCGGCGTCAAAGGGGCCGGCTACGGCATAGGAGTGGCGATCGGAGACTACGACAACGACGGCTGGCCCGACATCTTCCTGGCGAACGTCACCCGGAACCAGCTCCTCCACAACAATCACGACGGCACCTTCAGCGATGTCACGGATAAGGCCGGCGTGGGCGGCGGTCTGCTGGACGGCCGGAAGATGTGGGCGGTGGCGGCCGGCTGGTTCGACTACGACAACGACGGGCGTCTGGACCTGTTCGTCTCGAACTACTGCAAATGGGAGGTGAACAAGGATCCGTTCTGCGGTCCGAATCCGGGCCTGCGGGCCTACTGCCACCCCAGGAATTATGCGCCTTTGCCGAACACGCTCTACCACAACAACGGCGACGGCACGTTTACGGACGTATCCGCGGCCACGGGCATCGACAAGATCCGCGGCAAAGGCATGGGGGTGGCGTTCGCGGACTACGATCACGACGGGTTCATGGATGTCTTCGTGGCCAACGACAACGCGCCCAACATGCTATTTCACAACCTGGGCGGCAAGAAGTTCGAGGAGGTCGCGCTCCAGGCCGGCGTGGCTTATCCGGAGTCGGGCGCTTACATTTCGGGCATGGGGGCGGATTTCCGGGATATCGACAACGACGGTTATGACGATATCTGGTTCAGCGCGTTCGAAGGCGAGACGTTTCCGCTGTTCCGGAATCGCGGAGCGAGCGGCGATTTCGCCGAGATCACGACGGTTTCCGGCCTGAGCACCGCCACCCGTCCGATGTCGGGCTGGTCGAACGGGATCGCCGATTTCGACAACGACGGATGGAAGGATCTGCTGGTGGTGCGTGGCCATGTGCTCGACAACCTGGCGCTGATGTCGTTCCGCAAAGCCGAGGAGCCCAACACGGTCTTTCGCAACCTGGGTAAAGGGAAGTTCCAGGATGTCGGCGCGCAGGCGGGCGCGGAGTTTCAGAAGGCGGCGCCGCACCGGGGGATGGCGTTCGGAGATCTGGACAACGACGGACGCATAGACGCCGTGGCCACGGTCCTGAGCGGCCCGGCGCAGTACTTCCACAACATTTCTCAGAATGGGAACCATTGGCTCCTGCTCAAGCTGGTGGGGGTCAAGAGCAACCGTATGGGATTGGGCGCGCAGGTGCGCATCGTCACCGAAGACGGCAAGCAGTACAACCATGCGACCACGAGCACGGGCTACGCTTGTTCGAGCGATTCGCGCGTGCACTTCGGCCTGGGACGTTCGAAGGTGGTCCAGGAGATCGACATTACCTGGCCCAGCCGCATCCACCAGACGTTGCACGACGTGCCGGCGGACCGGATTCTCACGATCACCGAGCAGGCTGGAGAAACCGCCGTTCCGCCGCGGTAGCCGCGTGGCGCACGCTTGAGCGTGCCGCGGCGAGCTTCAGCTCGCCGAGAATTGGCGGGACCGAGGCGGCGTTTGCGGCGAACCGAAGTTCGCCGCACCGGCGGGACTGAAGTCGCGCCCGGCAAGCTTGCGCCACGACAGGCTTGCGCCGCGCCGGAGCGGCCACCACAAGTGTCCAGCAGCGGGACTGAAGTCGCGCCCGGCAAGCATGCGCCACGATAAGCTTGCGCCGCGCCGGAGCGGCCACCGCAAATGTCCAGCGGCGCGGGACTGAAGTCCCGCCCCGCAAGCTTGCGCCACGACAGGCTTGCGCCGCGCCGGAGCGGCCACCGCAAATGTCCAGCAGCGGGACTGTTTCGCCCGGCCCAGGGGGGCGCCACCCGCCGAAGCTTGCGCCGCGCGCGCCTACCGCTTGCGGCTCTGCTCCAGCAGTTTTTGGGCTTCTTCGCGGACGCGGCGGGCTTCGGCGCTTTCGCGGTCGCCATCCTCCTTCCGCTTGAGCCGGTAGTACGCGGTGGCCAGCGCCGCATGCGCCTCGGAGAAACTCGGATAGTCCCGGACGAGTTGCTCCAGTTCCTGGCGCGCCTGGTCGGTGAGTCCCTGGATGGCGTGGATGGAGGCCCGCTGATACAACGCTCCGGCGTCGGCGGGACGCACTTCCAGCGCGCGGGCGATATGCTCCAGCGCCTCGTCCAGCTTGCCGTCCTCCTTCAGACGCATGGCGGCTTCCGTATTGGCGATGAAATCGTAGGGGTTCACGCGCAGCTCTTCGCGAAACTGCGCGGCGGCTTCCTCCGGCTTTCCCACCCCGCGGAGCGCCTGCGCGTAGAGCGAATGGGCGCCCGGCAGGTTCGGGTTCAGCTCCACCGCCCGCGCCAGGTGGCCGGCGGCCGCCACCATGTCCTGCCGGATCAACTCGCTTTGCCCCAAAAGGAACGCCGATTCGGCCGATTCGCCGTCGCGCAGGATACGGTCCAGCAGGGCCTGCGCCTGCTCCGTGCGATTCTGTTGCAGCAGCGCCATGCCGAGCATGTAGATGATCGCGTGATCATCGGGATACTCGTCGTGGAGCGGCGTGAGTAGATCCACGGCCTTCTGCGGCTGGCCCGTTTGGAGCAGGCAGTCGGCGAGCAGCAGGGCGGGCTTCACTTCGAGCGGCTGCAATTCGTGCACGACCCGAAGGTCCTCGACCGCCTCCGGGAGGCGGCCGAGCTTGTAGTACGCCAGCGCCAGGTTCATTCTTACCTGCGGATTATTGGGGAGTTTCCGCAGCGCCGCGTTGTATTCCTCGATGGCCGCGGCGAACTGTCCGTCGCGCACCAGCGCGGCCCCCAGGTTCGAGCGAATCTCGGCGGCGTCGGGATAGCTCTTGAGAAACTCGCGATAGAGCCGGATCGCGGTGGCCGTGTCTCCGGATTGGTAGGCGGCATGCGCGGCGCGGAGCGCGTCTTCGGAGCCCCCCGCCTGCGCCGGCGCAGCCTGGGCGCTCGGCGTCATGGCCGGCAGCACGAAGAAAAACAGGAACGCGAGTCTCACCTGATTGGAATTATAACGGCTCGACCCCTGGTAGTCTAAACTGGAAACTAGATCCGATGCTTGCCCGCCGTCTGCTCGTGTGCCTTCCCCTGCTGGCCTGCGCCGCCGGACCGGTTGAAGGTCCCATTACCTTCGAAGAGATCGCCGGCCGCGCCGGCGTGCGTTTCACCAGCAATAACAGCGCGACTCCCATGAAAAAGCAGCCGGAGGGATTGGTCGGCGGAGTGGCCCTGTTGGACTACGACGGCGACGGCTACCTGGACATCTACTTCGTCAATGGCGCGGGTATGCCGTCGCTGAAGAAAGAAGGTCCGCAACATGCCAACCGGCTCTTTCACAACAACGGCAACCTGACCTTCACCGATGTCACGGAGAAGAGCGGACTGAGCGGCGCGGGCTATGGCATGGGCGCGGCGGTGGGCGATTACAACAACGACGGGCGGCCCGACCTGTACGTGACCACGGTCAGCGGCAACCAGTTGTTCCGCAATAACGGAGACGGCACGTTCACCGACGTGACGGAAAAAGCCGGCGTGGGCGGCGGTTCCTATCACGGCAGGAAAATGTGGTCGGTGGCCGCGGCCTGGGTGGATTACAACAACGACGGCCTGCTCGACCTGTTCGTATCCAACTACTGCCAGTGGGATCCGGACCGCGAGCCGGAGTGCACGTCGAATGGCGTGCGTCTGTTCTGCAGCCCGCGCCACTATCAACCATTGCCCAATACGCTCTATCGCAACAACGGCGATGGAACCTTCACCGACGTTTCCGCGGAGACCGGCATTGCGGAACATCCCGGGCGCGGCATGGGCGTGGCGATCGCCGATTACGACGGCGACGGCTATCCGGATATCTTCGTGGCCAACGACGACGCGCCCTTCCAACTGTTCCACAACCTGGGCGGCAAGCGTTTCGAGGAGGTCGCTCTGAATTCGGGCGTGGCGTTTCCCGAGAGCGGGAACGTCATCTCCGGGATGGGCGCCGATTTCCGCGATGTGTTCAATAAAGGACTGCCCGCGTTGTGGGTGACCGCCATCGAGAAGGAGACCTTTCCGTTATTCGCCAATTTAGGACACGGGCAGTTCGCCGACAAGACCACGCGCGCCGGGCTGGCCGTGGATACCTACGAGATGTCCGGCTGGTCCAACGCCATCGTGGATCTGGACAACGACGGCTGGAAGGATCTGCTGGTGGCGCGCTCGAACGTGCAGGAGAACATCGCCAAGTTCGCTCCGCGGCAGTATGAGGAGCCCGCCTCGGTATTTCTGAATCTGGCCAACGGGCGCTTTCAGAACGTCACCGGCTCGGGAGGGCCGGATCTGCAAAAGCCATTCGCCTATCGCGGACTGGCGGCCGGCGACCTCGATAACGACGGCAAGATGGACTTCGTCGCCAGCGTGCTGGACGGGCCGGCCAAGGTGTTCCACAACACGACTCGCAACCGCAATCATTGGCTGCTGCTGAAGCTGACCGGGACGAAGAGCAACCGGATGGGCATCGGCGCCCGGATCCGCGTGACGGGGGCCGATGGCCTGGTGCAATACAATCACGCCACCACCAGCACCGGATATGCGTCGTCAAGCGATCCGCGGGTGCATTTCGGCTTGGGGGCGGCGGACAAGGCGGCGGAGATCGAGATTATCTGGCCCAGCGGTATCCGCCAGGTGCTGCGCGACGTGGCGGCGGACCGGGTGGTCCCGATCAAAGAGCCAATCCGGTAGGGCCGCGGCGCGCCCGCGCGTCAGTTCTTTTCGCTCGAGCCGAAAGGGCGCCAGGTGGGCACGCCGAGCGGATCCTGCTGCACTTTCAGCTTCTCGAATTCGGCGCGCTCCTTCTCCGCCTCTGTCTTCTTCCCCGCCCTCCGGCAAGCCTCCGAAAGAAAGAAGTGTATGTTGGGCTGCGAAGGCATGAGCCGGACCGCGGTCTGCAATTCGGCGATGGCGGCGTCCAGATTGTCCGCGATCATGTTCGCGCGGCCTAACTCGGCGTGGCACAGCCAGCGATATTTGGGGGTGACGGATTTCATGGCGTCCTTCAACGATTGGATCGCAGGCTCGGGATCTCCCTGGCGCATTTCCACCGACGCAATCACCAGCAGCGCCGGCCAATGCTTTGGCGAGATCCGCGCTTCCTTTTGAAACTCGGCGAGCGCGCCGTTCAGGTCCGTCTCCTCGAGGTAGAGCCCATAGGCGTAGTGCACGCCAGGCTCGTCGGGATACTGGCGCAACAATTCCCGGTAGCCGGCGGCGGCTTCCTCGGGATGTTGGCTGGCGGACGCCCAGGCCGCCTTGCCGGCCAGTTCCACGACCGCCTGCCGCGCCGGCGGGAGTTGCGAAAACGTATCCGGAAAGCCCAGCGCGCACAGGCCCATCGCCTGTACAATCGCGGGAGTGTTGTCGCCCCGCCTGCCGAGCGGCTGCAATTGCGCGAGAGCTTCGTCGTAGGCCCAGGAGCGGATCAGGATCTCGGCGGCCTTGACCCGCACCGCGATTTCGAACTCATGGTTGTTCCCGAGGCCGAGCTGTTCGCCTTTCCGGATATCGGCCAGGGCCTGGTCCTGATCGGCCAGCTCGGCTTCGTTGAGACCGAGGAAGGCCCATGCCGTGCCTTTCTCCGGCGCCAAAGCCAGCCCTTTCCGGAAGGCATCGCTGGCTTCGGCGTAGCGCGTCAAGCGATACAGAACGCCGCCGAGGTAGAGCCAGCCTTCCGCCCAGCCGGAGCGGATGGCGAGCGCCTGTTTGTAGAGGCTGGCGGCCTCCGTGGGGCGGCTGTCCAGGGCCGCCTCCGCGCGCCGCGCCAAGTCGTCGAAATCTTCGCCGGAGGAACTCTGCGCTCTCGAGACGCCACCGAACGCGAGCAGGCAAAGCGCCAGCGCGCCGCACCTGAGCCGGGCGTTCCTTGTTGGAGATTCTGCGGTCGAAGCGAACATCCGGTTTCCCCGAGCCTTCCGCGAGTCGAGATCGTTGGCGAAAGCGCCTC
>Ga0335078_10013359_pt1 | contig 12171 bp, 8 predicted proteins | sample Lox_Sample_32_FD_206711 | JGI IMG/M metagenome (GOLD analysis project Ga0335078, IMG submission 206711) | Soil microbial communities from Loxahatchee National Wildlife Refuge, Florida, United States - Lox_Sample_3.2 | ecosystem: Environmental > Terrestrial > Soil > Wetlands | place: USA: Florida... | reverse complement strand
AGAACACGGTCCGGCAGTACATCAGCCGCGCGCGCGCCAAGTACGCGGCCACCGGGCGGACCGCGCCGAGCAAGGACGCGCTGCTCGCCCGCGCGATCGAGGACGGCGTCATCAAACCGGGCGAGATCGTGCCGTACAAGTCATTCGCCCGCGGCGCGGCCGGCCAGCCCAGCCTGGGTGGCCCGGGCCGGTGACTGGCCCGGGACACCCAAGCCCCCCCGCAGCTGCCCCCCCACGCGAACCGGCCGCGGTCCGGCGCCGGGCCGCGTGACCCGGCACCGCGGCGTCATCGGGTCGCGAGCTGGCGCACAGTCAGCATTCCCTGCGGAGGGCGACACTGTCATGACGCCCGATCGGGTGACACGACGCCGGGGCGCCGCGGCGGGCCCAGCCGGTGAGGGCGGCCAGCAGCCGGGGCGGGCGACGGGTGGAGCGCGGCCGCCGGGCGGCGTGGGCCAGCGCATCGCGCCGGGCTTGGGCATGCAGGTCGGCGAGCCGGCTCTGGCCCAGGTCCCGGATGGTGGGGTACTGCATCATGGCGGCCTCCTCGGACCTGAAGCGGTAGGTATTTCCGAGCATCCGGCTAAGGCCCGGTGCCGCGCATCGGGCAATAGACCAGGATCGCGGCCGCCCGGGTGCCTAGATTCGCGCACCGCGGGCTTAGGGCCGGCCGCGGCGCCGCCCGGCGGTCAGGACGGGCCGAACAGGTGCAGCCGGTGCGCGGCGGCGGCGGCCTCGCCACGTGAGGCCACGCCGAGCTTGCCGAGAATGTTGGAGACGTGCACGCTGGCCGTCCGGGGGGAGATGAACAGCTCGGCGGCGATCTCGCGGTTGTTGCGCCCGGCGGCTACCAGCTGCAGTACTTCCTGCTCGCGTGCGGTGAGCCCGAATGGCATGGCAGCCCCGGCCCCATCGCGGCCGCCGGGGCCGGGGAGCCCGATCCGTGCCCGCCGGGCCAGCTGGCCGATCTGCTGCCGCAATGGCTGGGCCGCGAGCTGGTCGGCCAGCCCGGCCGCCCGGTGCAGCCGGGCGGCCGCCTCGTCGCGGCTGCTGGCCGCCGCGGCGCCTGCGGCCCGCGTCAGCGCGTAGGCCAGCGGATAGGGCTGGCCGACCGCCTCCCAGGCGCCGGCTGCGGCGTCCCAGCCGGCCACGGTCTGGCTGCCGTCGGCGCGGGCAGTTTCGGCCGCGAAGACCGCCGCGTAGGCATCGTGCAACGGGCTCCACCGGGCCAGCGCCGCGGCCTGCGACTGCAGGTTCCCCCGCAGCTCTGCCGGGCCGCCGGCCGGGCGCGGGCCTACCGTGCGGGCCTCGGCGCATGCCTGCATCGCCGTGGCCAGCAGCGCCCAGGCGTAACGCGGGTCCGCCTGCGGGTTGCCGGCGGGAAATGCGCGCGCGGCGGCCAGGGCCCCGGTGAGCTCGCCCGTGGCAAGCCGGAGGCTGATCTCCAGCCGGGCCAGCGGCAGCGCGTACTGGGCCTCGGCTTGCAGCCCGGCGGGCAGCGCACGCAGCTCGCCGAGGGTATGTTCGGCCGCATCCAGGGCGCCCCTGGCCACCTCGATCTGACCGCGGACCAGCAGCGGGTGAGCGTGCCCCAGCGGCGGCTGGTCCAGGCTGAGCACCTCGTCAAGGATCTCCAGCGCCTCATCCCAGCGTCCCGCCGAGGTAAGCGATTCGGCCAGCTTCCCGGCGATCGGCGCCGCTACCTGCCGGGCCAGGCCAAGCTGCCGGGCCCGGGCCAGTCCGTCCCGGCCGGCCGCGATGGCGAGTTCATGGCTGCCGCGGCCCTCCAGCACATGGGCGGCGGTGAGACAGGCCCATACCTCAAGGTGCCCGCTGCCGCTGCCCGCCGCCTGATCGCGGGCGCTCCAGAGCGCGGCCACAGTGTCCTCTCCCCGGTGTGCCCCGACCGCCGCGAGCAGCATCGTGGCCTCGGCCTGGTACGCGCCGCCCAGCTGACCGGCCAGGCCGGACAGCTCCCTGGCGAGCTCCGCGGCCTCCTGATGGCGATCTTCACGTCGCAGCGCCCAGCAGAGCTGCGCGGCTACCTGCGCGCGGACGGGGGTGGCGTGGGCCGCGAGCCGCAGCGCGGCCTGCAGGTCGTCGAGCTGGCCGGGCAGCAGCAGCTCCCGCCGGAGACCAGCGCGCTGACACAGCAATGACGCCCGCCGTTCGGGGCCGGCTGCCTGGCCGGCGTCCGCCAGGGCCTCCTCGGCCAGGGCCTCCTCGGCCAGGGCCGCCTCGGCCAGGGCCAGTCCGCGCTCGGGCTGGCCGGCCCAGCGGGCCGCGTCGGCGGCGAGCATGAGCACGCCCAGGTGATCGGTTCCGGTCTGCTTCGCCGGGTCGGGCACCTGGTCCCACAGCACCAGCACCTGCTCAGCCATCATCAGCTGCTCGGCGTAGGCGAAGGACGCGCCGGCGCCGTCCGCCGCGCGCCACGCGGCGGTCATCGCTCGTTCGATATCGCGCGCGCCCAGCCAGTGCCGTGCCACCTGGACCGCGGCGGTGCCGTCCGGGCCGAGCGAGGGGGCGGCCTGGAGTGCCTCGGCGAAGCGGCGGTGTGCTTGCGCCCTCTCCCCGGGGAGCAGGTCGGACAGCACGGCCTCACGGATCAGCTCATGCCGGAACGCGTAGCCGTCCGCATCGGCCAGTAGCACGTTGGCGGCGACCGCAGGGCGCAGCCCGGCGGTCAGCGCGTCATCGTCCACCCCGCTCACCGCGGCCAGCAGGGCGTGGCTGATGCCGTGCCCGCCCACCGCCGCGGTGCGCAGCAGTTGCTGGGTCTGCTCCGGCAACTCCGTGGCCGTGGCGAGCAGTAGCTCGCGAAGCGTCCGCGGCAGACCGGGGCTGGTGGTGCCGTCCGGGTTCAGCAGGGCCTCGGTGAACAGCGGGTTCCCACCACCGCGGGCGTAGACGGCAGTCACGACCGAAGGTGCAGGCCGGGTGCCGAGGATGCCTGCGACCTGGGCCGCAACCTGTCCGCGCGACAGCGGGGGCAGGTCCAGGCGGGTGACAGCGTCCATCCGCTCCAGCCCGGCCAGCAGCCGCCGTAGTGGGTGATCGCGGTGCAGGTCATCGGACCGGAACGTGACCACGAGCAGTACCGCGGCGTCCCGCAGGTTGCGGGCCAGGAAGGCCAGCAGGTCGCTGGTCGGCCGGTCGGCCCAGTGCACGTCCTCGACGACGAGCACCACCGGCCGCTCGTCGGCCAGCACCTCCAGCAACGACAGCAGCACTTCGAACAGCCGCGCGCGGGCGGTCGCCGGGTCGGCGCCCGTGGGCATCGCGCCGAACTCCGGGAGCAGCGCGGCCAGCTCGCCGGACCCCGGCCCGGGCAGCAGGGCGGCCACCTCCGCGGCGCCCCGCTCGCGGACCAGTTCCCGCAGGGCCCCGGCGAACGGCGCGTACGGCAGGCCCGCCGCGGTCAGCTCCACGCAGCCGCCGGAGAGCACCAGTGCCCGGCCCGCCAGCCGGGCGGTGAACTCAGCGGCCAGCCGGGACTTGCCGCCGCCCGCTTCGGCGCCGACCAGCACGACCCCCGGCGTGCGGCCGGCTGCCGCGCCGAACGCATCGGCCAGTGCGGCCAGCTCGTCCTCGCGCCCCGCGAACACCGGGCTCACCGTGCCCTTGGCCACGTCCACCAGCATGCCAGAACCCGGCACCCAGCCGCCCGCGGCGGCAGCGGCGGCCCGCGGCAGGACACCGCACGCTCCGTCGCACCGGCCACGCCCGGGATACGTCACCGGGCCGCTGCGGATACGTCATCGTGACGATCCGGCCCGCCCCGGCTTAGCGGCAGGCTCAGCCAGGCAGGTGCCACTCGGCCAGTGCCCGCCGTGCCGTAACAGCGCATGGCCGCATGGAAAGGACGTCATGATGGAGGGTTTCGACCCCCGGACGAGCTTCGGGTACGAAGTATCCAAGCGCTACGACACCCAGCCCCGCGGGGACGAAGAGCAGACCGTGGCGTTCCTGGCCAAGCTGGCCGGCGGCGCGGACGCGCTCGAACTTGCCGTGGGCACCGGCCGGATCGCCCTCCCGCTCAGCGAAACGGGCCTGCGCGTGGACGGCATCGAGCAATCCCAGGCCATGGTGGACCGGATGCGGGAAAAGCCCGGCGGCAACGACCTCAGGGTGACCATCGGCGACATGTCCCGGGTCACCACCGGCCACACGTACGGGCTCGTCTACCTCCTCTACAACACCATCGGCAACCTGCTCACCCAGGACGGCCAGGTTGCCTGCTTCGGCAACGCCGCCCGCCACCTCGGCACCGGCGGCGTGTTCGTGCTCGAATGCCGGGTTCCCGCCGCCCCCACCCGTCCCGGCCGCCAGTTCGTCGACGCGGAAGAGGTCACGGCCGGCCACGTCGTGCTGGGGGTATGCCAGTACGACCCGGTAACCCAGATCCTCGACAACAATCACGTCCAGATCGGCGCCGACGGCATCATCGTCACCCCGATCAGCCTCCGCCTGGCCTGCCCGCCCGAGTTCGACCTCATGGCGCGCCTGGCCGGGCTGCGGCTGCGCGAGCGATGGGGTGGCTGGACCGGCGAGCCCTTCACCGCGGCCAGCTGGCGCCATGTCAGCGTCTACGAGCCCGCCCCGGGCCGGTGAGAGATGACACCTCTGCCGGGAGCGCGCGGGGCGGATATCAGCACGGCCACCAGTCAGGAGGATGAGATGAACGACAAGGCCAAGACCGGTATCACCAGGGTGGACACGGTGGCCCTGCCGGTCACTGACCAGGACCGGGCAGTGCAGTTCTACGTCGGCCAGCTCGGGTTTGAAAAGCGGCGGGATGTTCCGTTCGGACCGGGGATCCGCTGGGTCGAGGTAGCGCCCCCGGGGGCGGTCACCACCATCGCGCTTGTCCCGCCCGGGGTGCCCGCCGGTGTGCGCCTGGCGACCCGGGACGCCAGCGCCGACCATGTCAGCCTGCGATCCGGCGGCGCCGATACCGACCCCGGCATCATGCGCATGGGCGGGCCTGCGCCGCCGATGTTCTCCGTCCGCGACCCCGACGGCAACAGCCTGCTGATAGTCGAAAGCACCTGAGATCGACCGTTCGCGCATGCCGACCCGCTATGGGGTCACCGGGCCGGCGCAGGAGTCGCCGGCTGTTCGCCGGGCGGCTACCTGGGCGCAACCGGCTTGTTGGTGCGCTGGCCAGGAACGGCCCCTACTGTTAGCCGCTATGGGGAGGTTTGCGCACCTGGGCGGGCTTGCCCGCGCGGGGGCGCACCGTCTTCGCGTGGCCTTGCCGGTGCTGGCGGGCCTGGTGCTGCTGGCCGGGGCGGGCTGCTCGGCCGGGCCGATCTGGGTGGGCACCGCCGGCGGCGGCGGCACCTCGCTGACGCCCGGTTCGCCGGGCGCGGCCAGTCCGGCCGCGGCCGGCCGGGCCGGGACTCCCGCGCCCGGCCGCGGGCACGGCGGCAGGACCGCCGGCGGCCTGGCGGGCAGCACCGGCGGTTCCGGCACCGGCCCGGGCGGCTCGCCGGGCAGCGCCCCCGGCGGGCCGTCGGGCGTCACGCCGGGCGGCCGGTCCGGCCGGGCCGTCCTGTTCGGCGGCGACGTCCCGCTCACCAGGGAGGAGCCGCGGCTCGGCCGCAGGCTGGCGATCGTCCGCGTCTACGACCTGATCGGCCAGCGCTTCCCCGACCGGCGTGAAGCCGCGTTCATGTCCCAGGGCAGCACCGTCCTGGTCAGCTTCGACACCATCCCCCGGCACGGGCCCAGCTACGCGGCCATCGCGGCCGGGCGCGCGGACGGCGCCATCCGGGCCTTCCTGGACTCGGTTGAGCAGGCCGCGGTGCGGTACCGGCTCGGGGCCATCTACGTGACGTTCGAGCACGAGGCGAACAACGTGTCGAAACACGCCGGGCTCGGCAGCCCGGCCGAGTTCGTCCGCGCCTGGGATCACGTGCACCGGCTGGCCGTGGACGCGCAGCTGGACTGGGACCAGGGCGGCCGGCTGCACTGGGTGCTCATCCTGACCCACCGGGGCTACCTCAACGGGTCCGCCGCGTCCTACTGGCCGGGAACGGGAGAGGTCGACATCATCGCGGCCGACGGCTACAACACCGGCGGCTGTCGGCACCCGGGCCACGGGCAGGATCCGCCGGTGAGTCCCGCGTCGCTGTTCTCCGCCGCGGTCAGCTTCGCGGTGGCGCACGGGAGGATACCGGTGTTCATCGCCGAATGGGGGAGCGTCGCCTATCCGGCGCCGGGCGTGCGGGTCAGCTTCATCCGCCAGATGCAGGCGTTCGTCGACGCCAACCCGCTGATCGCCGCCGCGCTGTACTGGGACAGCGAGGTGCCGCACTGCAACTACGAGCTCAACAACTCCGCGTCGTCCCTGGCGGCCCTGGCCAGCATGGGTCGCGCGGCGGACATGCAGGGCCGGTGAGCGGGCGGCCGATCAGGGGTGGTACAGGCCGAGCATGCTGACGATCCGGCCGTGCCGCACGACGATGCGGAACGGCGTATCGGAGTAGGTGGCCTTCGGCCGGATCAACGGCACGAGCCGGGCGAGGGTAAGCGGGTACCCGGCGGCGGAGATGCCAACCCCGTCGGGTGCCAGCTGGCTCTTGATCTCCGCGTTGGCGGCCAGCGCGGCCGTGCTGGCGATGTGGAGATCTTCGATGAAGAAGGCGCACGGCGCGGCCGCGGGGATGTGATGGGCGCGGCAGGCCGGCCTGGCCGCCGCGCCGACCAGCATCCGGACCCGCTCGAACTCGACGGTGCCGGCCTGCCGGTCCACCCGGCGCAGCAGGCCCTCGTAGGTCCCGTCGGCCACGGACCGCGCGGCGGCGCTCGGCCTGGGTGCGGGCTGCCCCGCCGAGCAGGCGGGCAGCGTGAGGCACAGGGCAGAACCGGCCAGCGCTAAGGCCGCGAAGCGGCCCACGCGCCCGCGACCTCCCCTATGGCAGAACACAGCGGGCAACTATAGCGGATGGCCGATTAAGCGAGTACGGTCACTAACCTGAATACAACCGTTACCGTCGGCGAGCCCGCAGGTCAGCTACCTATGCCCCGTTCCGGAACCCCGAAGCCTGAAGGTATCTTCCTGAACGCGCAGGCCAGGCGGGCACGCTTTCGCCCCGGGCTGCTCGCGGCCATAGTTCTGGCATCGGCGCTCCCGGCCTGCGCCGGGCAATCCACGACCCCGCCTGTCAATGCGCCTTATTCTGTCAGCACACCGTCCATCGTCCCGTCAGTCATCCCCACGCGGCAGCCCTCGTCGCCCGCGACCGTGAATAACTTCAAGACCGCCGGCGGGAAGATCCGCTGCTATTTCCCTCGCCTGGTGGGAGGGATCACCGAGGACCAGGCGGGGCTGTGGTGTTTTGCGGACAATAACGGGCCCCACGGCCAGGACTGCCATTCGTCGCCAGGCCCGTCCGCCGTTCAGATGCCGCCTGACGGTGCACCGACCTATTACCCGTGTGCTGCCGAGGACATAAAAGAGGCCATCCTTCGTCAGGGCCGCATGCCTGCCGTCCCGGCCGGCTCCGTCGTCGACATCGGATCCGCGACGTGCCATGTGGAGGCCACCGGCGCCGCCGTCTTGTGCGCGGGATACATAGGGCATGGATTCTCGGTCTCGGCCGCGGCGGGGGCACTGCCGGAGTTCTACGACAACTGCAAGACCAGCGATACCAGGATCCGGTGCCGCTCCGCCGGTCACCCCGTCTCGTAGCGCCGGCGGGCGCGGTCAGGATTGCTTCGCGCAGGCCAGGAAGCCTGGCACCGGGCCACTGCCGTACTGCCGCCAGTCGGCGGGGGTCAGGCTCCGCCCGGCGGTCACGCACGCGTCGTGAATCCAGGACCGGGGCGACAGATCCCAGCGGATAAGCATCCCCTCGTCGCTGGTGGGCGGTGCCTCCGTCACGCTGACCAACTGATCGGCGCCATCGGCCGATAGCCCCGTCTTGAGCAGGGGCGAGGAATTTGGCGCGGGCAGTGCCCCCAGGAAGGTGCCGGTGCTGAGCTGTGTCACGGCAAGCGAGCCATCCGAACGCTCCTGCACGAGGAAGGCACCGGCCACGACGGGGGCGGTGTTTGACAGGTAGGTCGGATCCTCCCGGATCAGGTACTTCATCGTTGTCCCTGAGGAATCCCAGACTTCCATGTCGGCATCGGCCCGCTGGACGAGGAGATAGCGTCCGCTGTAGGTGATGCTCGACGCATTTCCCGAGCCGATGTCCCGGATATCCCCGGTCTTGAGGTCGATGAGCTTCACGTAAGTGTCGAGGGCTTTGTCGGATTCGAACTGCTCGGCCACGTAGGAGTATGCCGGGTCCACCACGGCCCTGATGAGAGAATAGCCCGGACGATGCGGACCCGGTATCCTGACTGCGCTTCCCGATCCGGCCAGCGGAACGATCTGGATGTCCGGGCCTGATCGCTCGATAAGCCGGTCGCCGGCCTGTGAGAAGGCCAGCACTTCATAACTGGGGAGCGGGATGCGGCGCCGCTCGACGATGCCGGCGCCGGCCTGCCCGGCCTCCAGGGTACGGCCGCTTATGAAGAAGAACTTACTGCCGCTGGCAGCCCAGCCGAGCAGTTGATAGCTGCCCTGGGGCCCGCCGGCAAACGAGTACTGGGATCCGCCGGGGCGGAGATCATGCACATATATGGCCGACCGGCTCCCCGCCAGCGTGGCCGCCAGCCTGCCGTCCGGGCTGACGTCGGTCTGCGGCGGACCGCATGCCTCGCAGACGTACGGGGCCTCGACCCGGATCCTCGTGCCGATGCGCCCGGCGTGACTGAGATCCCACAATGCCAGCGAACTGCCTGCCACCGAGACCAGGTGGTCGTCGTCGCCGAGGAACTGGACGGCGGTGGTGCTGCCGTTACCGGGCAGGCTCCGCTGCGACGTGCTGTCGGTCGTGCCGCGTGCGGTGCCGGAGATGTAGATGGTGCCGCCGTCGGCGACCGCTACCCGCTTGCCATCGGGGCTGATGCTGAGCGCCTGTGGGTCGCTGCCGTGGGAGAGGCCGGTCAGGTCCTGCGGGGTGCTCAGCCCGGCCATGTGCGCGGTGTCCCACACCGGGATGCTCGCGCCGCCGTTCGAGTAGCCGACGAACCGGCCATTGGCGGAGAGCGCCTGGACGTGCTGGTGCACGCCCGTGGACAAGGTCGTCGGGCCGACGACGTTCGCCAGCCCGGGCAGGGAGAGCACCTGCCATGGGCCGCCTCCGTCCGCCACGACCACACGGGTATCGCTGGGCATCCCCACGGCGTACGGCAGGGAGACCGCACGGGCCGTCCGTGCCGTGTTCTTTGCCCGGTCGTACAGGGTCAGGCCGTCGCCCGTCACCGCGACATAACGGCCCGAGGGCGAGACGGCGACCGCATGGATGGTCCCGGTTCGCGGCAGCAGGACCCGGCGGGCGACGGCACCGGGCGTCCACGTGACCAGCGCCGAGGCGGTGGCCGCGGCGACGACGGTGCCGTCGGCGTTCGCGGCGACCGCGGTGACCGGTCCCCCCAGGCTGGCGAGCACGGCCCGGGGGCCGCCCGCCACGTTCCACCGCAGCACCGTGCCGTCGCGCGTGCCGGCCACCACCCACTTGCCGTCGGACGCCGCGCCGAGCGCCGATACCGGGCTGCCCGCCTGCAGGTAGCGGACGAGCGCGGGGCTGTAGGTCACCGCGCGGAACAAGGCCGCCAAGGTCTGCCGATTCTGGTCGAGGTGGTATGCCTCCACCGCAAGCAGCTGAGCAACCGGGAGCTTGGTCGCGAGCAGGCGATCGGAGGCGCCGGCCAGTTGCCCGGCGATGTTGAACCGGTGCTGCGCGTCTTTCTGCCTGCCCTGGTTGATCGCGCTGAGCGCGGCGAACGTTCCCAGCAGCAGCGCGATGACGAGCCCGCCCGCCAGTAGCCCGATCCGGCGTGTCCGCCGCTTGCCCGCCGCCCGGCTGGCAGCGACGAACTCCCGCTCGGTCCGGGTCAGCCGCACGGGTGCGTCGCTGGTGAGCAGTTTCCGGGCCTCGTCCAGGTTGGCCCCGTGGTAGAGCCGGGCGGCCGGGCGGCCGTGCATGTCCCACTTGCCGGCCGCGGCGATCAGGTCCTGATGGACCGGCCGGTACCTGCGATACGCCTCCAGCCACCCCTGGAGCCGGCCCCAGGAGCGGATCAGGGCCTCATGTGCGACCTCGATGGTCTGCTGGCCGGGCTCACCCGCGTCCGCGCCGGCCTGGCCGGCGGTGAAGGTGAGCAGGCGCACCCCCGCGAACCGGTTCAGCACGGTGTCCACGCCGGGGAAGGTCTCCGGATCCAGGTCGGCCCGCCGCACCGGGCGGCGGGTGTCGGGAATGGTGCCGTCGCCGGCCGTGCAGCGGATAAAGATCGCCTGCGCGACATCCCGCTCCCCGATGCTGAGGCTCTCGTACGTTGCCTCCGCGGCCTTTTCGAGCGCCCCCTGGACACCGCCGACCGCAATATAGTCCGCGACGGTAAGCTGCGGGCCCCGCCGGCGTTCGAAGGTTGCCAGCAGCGCGTAGGACAGCAGCGGAAGCTTTCCCGGCTCATCCCCGATATCCCGCAACAGGATTTCTGTCAGCTCGGAGTCGATGTGCAGGCCGGTCAGCGCGGCAGGCTCCTCGATGACGCTCCGCAGCTCCTCCCTGCCCATCGCCCGCAGGTTGACCTGCCGGCCGTCCATGAGCGGGCCCAGGGCCGGGTCGTCAGCGCACTTGTCGTAGAAATAGTCGCTGCGCACCCCGATGACGACGCGGTTCCGCGGCCTGTCGCCGCCGATCAGGGCCAGCAGCCCCAGGGTGAAGGCACGGCGCGCCTGCTCGTCCGCGCGCAGGGTATCCAGCTCCTCCATCTGGTCGGCTATCAGGAGCAACGGCGGAACTCCGGCCGGCCCGCTGGCGAGTTCCGCGATCCGCGCCGGAAGATCCTCCTTCAACCAGGCCGCCGGGACGCCCGACCAGCCGGCGACGGCGCGGGCCAGTTGCCCGGCGGGATCGGCGGTAGGCGTGATGCGCGCGCAGTAATAGCCGGGCCCTCCGTCCGCGGCGGCGGAAGCGGCCGGGATAAGGCCGGCGGACAAGACCGATGACTTGCCCGATCCGGAGGCGCCCACCAGCGCGGCGAACGGCTGCCTCGCCAGGAGCTCACGCAGCCGGGCGACGACCGCCCGGCGGCCGAAGAAGAACCGGGCATCGGCTGAGGTGAACGGCTGCAGGCCGAGGTACGGGCACTCCATCTCCCCGGCATAGGCGGGGTCGGCGACATCGACCAGCTGATCACGCCGCGCGGGGAACCCGGCCAGCGCACAGACGGTGGTCAGGGCCTGCGGGTCGCTGGCGCGGTACAGGCGCTCGATCCGGGCCGCCGCGAGACTGCCGAGCCCCTCGCCCGGGTACTGGTCGCTGACCACCCCGACGATGCGGCCCTTGCACCACACAGCGGCGCCGGACATGCCCTCCCAGGGTGAGTGCCCGGGGTCCGGATCGGGCGCGGGCACGCGTATCTCCAGGCTGCCCTCCCGCGAGTTGGACAGCGGCGCAACGGTTCCGGAGACCTGCTTGCTCTCCCGGAACAGCGACGGCGGGTCCCCCGGCGTATCCGGCGCACCCGGGCGGAGCGCGAAGCGCGGGAATCCCACCATCGTGCAGGGCAGCGGCGGGGCCGCCCGCTCGGCGCCGACCACGCCGAACAGCGCGGCGGTGACCTGCTCTCCGGGAACCCGCGGGGCGATGCTCAGCACCGCCACATCCGCGTCCGGGCCTAACGGTTCCACCCGCGCCATGGCGCTCCACGCACCATGCACAAGAGGGAACCGCACTTCCACTCGCTCCGCGCCGGACACGACATGGGCCGCGGTGAGCACTGCCCCGGTCGTCACCCGGTACCCGCTGCCGCGCCAGCGGCGGCGCCCGTCGCCCGTCTCCACGATGACCTGAGCCACCCGGTCCCGCTCTAGCTCACCCACCCAGATCCCCCTCCCAGTGGTTTCAGAGCTCGGGGTGGGCGAGCCCGGGGTTATGCTCGGACAGCTCGGCCGGCGGTCCGATAAGGGCCTTGTCCGGCTCCCCGATGACGTCGGGGTTCTTGCCCTCGTAGTCGAACTTTCGCAGCACGTGCTTGATGGCCTCGAGCCTGGCCCGCTTCTTGTCGTTGCTCCTGACCACCATCCAGGGGGCCCACGGTGAG
>Ga0335078_10013358_pt1 | contig 12171 bp, 8 predicted proteins | sample Lox_Sample_32_FD_206711 | JGI IMG/M metagenome (GOLD analysis project Ga0335078, IMG submission 206711) | Soil microbial communities from Loxahatchee National Wildlife Refuge, Florida, United States - Lox_Sample_3.2 | ecosystem: Environmental > Terrestrial > Soil > Wetlands | place: USA: Florida... | reverse complement strand
CGTTGTAGGGCAGGTTAGCGACGAGCACCGTGGGCCCGGCCAGGTCCCGCGAGCCGACCGCGAGCGCGGTCGCGCTGCCCAGTTCGCGCTCCCCGATCGCGAGCGCGTCCGCGGTGAGCACCGTCAGCCGACTCGCCAGCGTGGGCGCCCGCTCGGCGACCGTCTCAGGCAGCGCGGCGGCGAGCACCGTGTCGATCTCCACCGCGACCACCCGTGCCGGGCCGGCCTCGAGCAGCGCGAGCGTGAGCGAGCCGAGTCCCGGCCCCACCTCGAGCACCACGTCGCCCGCGCCGATAGCGGCCAGCGAGGCGATCTTCCGCACCGTCCCCGCCTCGATGACGAAGTTCTGCCCCCGCCGCTTCGACGGCCGCACGTCCAGCCGCGCGGCGATCTCCCTGATATCGCCCGGCCCCAGCAGTCGCACGTCCCCCACCTCAACCACCGCCGCAACCGCAACGATGTGAAGTTGTAGCGGTTATAACCGCCACGTCTTCACATCGTTGCGGCGGGGAGACGAGCGCGGGCGGGAGCACTGGGGCGGGGAGGAGCGCTGGGGCGGGTGGGAACACGGGCACAGGCGGGCAGGAAGGCAGGAGCACAGGCGGGCAGGAAGGCAGGAGCACAGGCGGGCAGGAAGGCAGGAGCGCGGGCGGGAATACGGGCGGGGCCGGGAGCGGCGTGCTCACGGCAGGCCGAAGGTGCGCTCCGCGGTGGCCGAGACGGCGTCGCACAGGTCGGCCAGGGCAATGCCCCGAAGCTCGGCGAGGAAGCGCAGCGTGTTGGCGACCTGGGCGGGTGCGTTGGGCCTGCCGCGGTTCGGCACCGGGGTGAGGAACGGCGCGTCCGTCTCGGCAAGCACCAGGTCGAGCGGCGCGGCGGCCGCCGCGGCCTGCAGCGGGCGCGCGTTGGCGAACGTCACGTTGCCCGCGAACGACATCACGTACCCGGCCTCGGCGCACCGCTCGACCATCGCCACGTCGCCGGAGAAGCAGTGGAACACGACAGCGCGCGGCGGCCCCTCCTCCGCCAGGATGCGCAGAACGTCCTCATGCGCCTCCCGGTCATGGATCATCAGCGCCTTGCCTGTCCGCTTCGCGATCGCGATGTGCTCGCGGAACCACCGGCGCTGCACGTCCGGCGGGGCGTGATCGCGGTAGTAGTCGAGCCCGGTCTCGCCGACCGCGACGACCCGCGGCAGCGAGGCGAGCGCCTCGATCCCCGCCAGGACGTCGTCGGGCGGGCCCGCCAAAGCGGTCTCGTTCGGGTGGACCGCGACCGCCGCGTACACCGCGTCGTGCTCCTCCGCGCGAAGCGCCGACCAGCGGGAGGTCTCCAGGTCGGTGCCCACGGTGATCATCCGCGTGACACCAGCCGCAGAAGCCTCGGCGACGACCTCGGCCACCGGGCGGTCGATCATGTCCAGGTGCGTGTGGCTGTCGGGCGCCGGCCGTGGCAGCGGCTCGGGCGGCAGCGGCAGCGGCAGCGTCACCACGGCTCGTTCTGCTGAATAAAGATCACGAGCCGGACCCCAGCCGGGCAAGTTCCTCGTCGACCACCGAGTTGTCCAGCTTGGTGAAAAGGGGCGCCGGGGTGGCCAGCGGGGTGCCGGGGCGGATCGGGGCGGAGGCCCAGCGGGCGGCGCCGTCGTACCGGCCGGTGATCACCGGGTAGGGCGCGCCGCCGTCCTCGTCGACCTCCTCGACGCGCGGCATGTCCGCCCAGGTGCCTGTCCCGCCGAGCATCTCGTGCACGAGCTGGGAGGAGCGCGGCAGGAACGGGGTCAGCATGGTCTTGGCGTCGTCGACTAGCTGCAGCGCGACGTGCAGCACGGTCGCCATCCGGTCCGGGTCGGACTCGCGCAGCTTCCACGGCGCCTGCTCGGAGAAGTACTTGTTGGCCTCGGCCACCGTCCGCAGCGCCTCGGTGATCGCGAACTTGAACCGGGACGCGCCCAGATGGGCGCCGACCGTGTCGAAGGCCAGCCGGGACCGCTCGAGCAGGCCGTGGTCAAGGTCGGTCAGCGGGCCGGCCTCGGGGATCGACCCGACGAAGCGCGCCGCGAACGAGACCGCGCGGTTCACCAGGTTCCCCCAGGTGGCGACCAGCTCGTCGTTGTTGCGCCGGACGAACTCGCTCCAGGTGAAGTCGGTGTCCTGGTTCTCGGGCCCGGCGATGGCCACGTAGTAGCGCAGCGCGTCGGAGTCGTAGCGGGCCAGGAAGTCGCGGACGTAGATCACCACGGAACGGGAGGAGGAGAACTTGCGGCCCTCCATCGTCAGGAACTCGCTTGAGACCACCTCGGACGGCAGGTTCAGCGTGCCGAGCGGGCCCGGTTCGCCGCCGCGGGCGCCGAGCCCGGCGTAGCCGAGCAGCATGGCCGGCCAGATCTCGGCGTGGAAGACGATGTTGTCCTTGCCCATGAAGTAGTACGCCTCGGCGTCCGGGTCGTTCCACCAGGCGCGCCAGGCCTCCGGGTCGCCGCTGCGCCGCGCCCACTCGATCGACGCGGACAGGTAGCCGATCACCGCGTCGAACCACACGTAGATCCGCTTGTCGGGCCGGTCCCGCCAGCCGTCGAGCGGAACGGGAACTCCCCAGTCCAGGTCCCTGGTGATCGCCCGCGGCTGCAGGTCATCGAGCAGGTTGAGGGAGAAGTTGAGCACGTTCGGGCGCCACTGGCCGGCCTTGGACTTCAGCCAGGCCGCGAGCACCTCGGCGAACGCGGGCAGGTCGAGGAAGTAGTGCTCGGCCTCGACGAACACCGGCGTCTCGCCGTTGACCTTCGACCTGGGATTGATCAGGTCGGCGGGGTCCAGCTGGTTGCCGCAGTTGTCGCACTGGTCGCCGCGCGCGCTCGGGTACCCGCAGATCGGGCAGGTGCCCTCGATGTAGCGGTCGGGCAGCGTGCGGCCGGTCGACGGGGAGATCGCGCCGAGCGTGACCTTCGGGAAGATGTACCCGTTCCGCAGCAGCCCGGTGAAGATCTCCTGGGTGACCGCGTAATGGTTGCGGGTGGTGGTCCTGGTGAACAGGTCGTACGTCATGCCAAGGCCCGCCAGGTCATCGACGATCACCCGGTTGTACCGGTCGGCGAGCTCGCGGGCGCTCACGCCCTCCGCGTCCGCCTGCACCTGGATCGGCGTGCCGTGCTCGTCGGTGCCGCTCACCATCAGCACCCGGTTTCCCGCCATCCGCTGGTACCGGCTGAACATGTCGCAGGGCAGGCCGAAGCCCGCGACGTGACCGATGTGGCGGGGGCCGTTCGCGTACGGCCAGGCAGGAGCGGACAGGATGGTGCGCATGTGCTAAAGCCTAGGGGCAGCGGCCGGCTGGTCGCCGTATTCAAAATCACTATCCAGAACGGGCGGTGGTGAACCGGTCGCGGAATGTGATATCGGTCCGGCGGCGGGATGCCTGGTGTGCCTGATGCCGAGGATGGACAGGAAGAACGTGCCGAGGACCACCTGGCAGCTCACGATCAGCGCGGTCACCGAGGGAATCATCAGCCGCAGCGAGTGCTCGTAGTTGAGCTGGTGGAATCCCTTCCCGTGCCAGTAGGCCACCGAGAAGATCAGCCCGGCCAGGCCGGCCACGCCGATCAGGGCGCCGAGGATGAGCCCGCGTTCCAGGGACAGCTTGGCGAGCAGCCGCTGTACCGCGGGCTCCTCGGGCAAGAACCCCTCCGAGCCCGCGTACACCTGGGTGAACAGCCAGAACAGCACGGCCTGGAAGCCGATCACGACCATCGCGGACGCGCCCACCAGCGTGTCGACGTCGAAGGTCACCGAGCCGACCCGCAGCGGGTGCGGCGCGACGATCCCGCCGATGACCAGGCCGGCCACGAGCAGGAAAAGCCCGGGCAGGAAGAACAGCCAGCGCGGGCTGAACAGCAGCAGGAACCGCAGGTGCCGCCAGCCGTCCCGCCAGGTGTGCAGGTGCGGCGGCCTGCTCCGGCCGTCCTTGGCCAGCGTCGTGGGCACCTCGGTGACGTGCTGGCCGGCCAGCGCCGCCTTGACCACGAGCTCGCTGGCGAACTCCATCCCGGTCGCCTGCAGGTTCAGGGCCAGCACGCTGCCGGTGTTGAACCCGCGAAGCCCGCAGTGGAAGTCGCCGATCTTGCTGCGGAAGAACAGCCGGCCGATGAAGCTGAGCACCGGGTTGCCCAGGTACCTGTGCAGCGGCGGCATCGCGCCGGGTGCGATCCCGCCCTTGAACCTGTTGCCCATTACCAGGTCCGCGCCCTTGCGCAGCTCGTCGACGAACGGCATCAGCCTGGTGAAGTCGTAGCTGTCGTCGGCGTCGCCCATGATGACGTACTTGCCCTTGGCGGCCTGGATGCCGCCCATCAGCGCGTTGCCGTAGCCCTTCTCGCCGACCGGGACCACGCGGGCGCCTTCCGCCTGCGCCAGCCGCTGGCTGCCGTCGGTGCTGCCGTTGTCGGCGACGATCACCTCGCCGCTGATGCCGCTTTCCGCCAGGAATCCCATAGCCTTGCGGACGCACGTCGCCACGGTCTCTGCCTCGTTGAGGCAGGGCATGACCACGGTCAGCTCCACGGTGTCGTCTCCTTATGGGTCCTTTTGGCTTCTGCGGATCCGGGCGGATGGCACGGTTTCTGGTCGCGCATCGTATTACCGTAGGCGAGGACGAACGCACCGAACCGGCCGCTTATACATTGTCAGGGTTGTCTGCCCAGCACAGGAGGATTACGGCTTGAGGGTAATGCCTGAGGCCACGCCGCGCGCGCCATCGGGGCGGCGAAACTGGTCCATTCCGTCCGGCGGGTCCCGCCTGAGTCGTCTTGGCGCGCTTGCCAGGCGCACCTGGGCTTCGCACCGGCTCTTCATCGTCGTGCTGACGCCAGCCTTCCTGCTCCGTGTCGATGCCGAACTCGGCTACCGATGGCAGTCCTGGTTCAACGACTCGTTCGAGTACGTCCAGAACACGGTTCATTTCGACCTCGACCCGACTCGGGTGTCCGGGTACTCGATCTGGCTCAAGATCCTGCAGCCTTTCCACAGCTATGCGCTCGTAACGATTCTGCAACACCTCATGGGCCTGGGCGTTGCTGTCATGGTGTACGCGCTGGCCAGGCACCGGTTCGGGGCCCCGGCCTGGCTCGCCGTGCTGGCGACCGTGCCGGTGCTCTACGACGGGTTCGAGATCCAGCTCGAGCACTTGGTGCTGTCCGACACGCTGTTCCTGTTCCTGCTCGTGCTCGCCACGACGCTGCTGCTGTGGGACCGTTCGGCGCCGTCGATGCGCCGGTGCGCGGTCATCGGCCTGCTGCTCGGACTCGCCGCGATCCTGCGCTCTGTCGGGCTGCCGCTGTTCGCGCTGTTCGCCGTGTACATGATCATCGGGCGGTTCGGCTGGCGGAAGGTCGCGGCCACCATCGTGGTGTGCCTGGTGCCCATCTTCGGCTACGCGGGGATGTTCGACCTGGAGCACGGGCAGTTCGCGATGAGCGACGCCAGCGGCGTGTTCCTCTACTCGCGGACGATGACGTTCGCCGAGTGCTCGGCGATGGACCTGGCGCCCGACTCGCCCCTGCGCGCGCTGTGCACGGTCGTGCCGCCGGCCAAGCGGCCGATCGCGCAGGCCTACATCTGGACCCCGGCGTCGCCGCTTGACAGGTTCCCGCCGTCGAAGTTTTCCCCGCTGCCCAACCAGCTCGCGGAGAAGTTCGCGATCAGGGCGATCGAGAGCCAGCCGCTCGGTTACGCCAGGGCGGTCTTCGACGACACCTGGATGGTGTTCAACTGGAAGCGGACCGTGTTCCCGCAGGCGGCGACGTACGACGAGTACCTGTTCGGCTACACCTCGCTGGCCATCCCGACCTGGGACCAAGCCAACCTCGGGGCGTACACCTCGTATGCCGCCGACTACGTGCACGGCAACCCGCTCACCCAGGTGGTCAACCCGTTCGCTGGCGTCATCCGGGTTTACCAGCGGTACGTCTGGCTGCCCGGCACGGTTTACGGCCTGATCCTGCTGGCCGGCCTCGGCGGCATGGTGCTGGCCTGGCGGCGGATCGGCGGTGAGGCGCTGCTGCCGTGGGCGATCTCGCTGGCGCTTGTCGTCATCCCGGCGGCGACCGCGGAGTTCGACTACAGGTACGTGCTGCCCGCGGTGCCGTTCGCCTGCCTCGCCGCGGTGATGGCCTTCAGCCCCGGCACCGCGGGCGGGACCCGGATACGGCGGCTACGCGCCGGGCTGCACCGGACCGGCGCCGGCGTCCCGGCCCGTGTCCCGGCCCGTGTCCCGGCCGGCGACGTCCCGGCGACTCCGGCGGCCGAGGCCGGCGACGACGAGCGTGATCTCGCCGCGGACGGCGCCTGAGTCCTCGGATTTCCTCGCTTTTCCGGCCTTTTTCGGCCTGGCCTTCCCCGGTCCGGCATCGTCCGCCTGGCCGGCTTGCTCGGCCTGGGCCGGCCTTGCCCAGGCGGCCAGTTCGGCCAGCGTGCCGCGGACGATCTCTTCGTGCGTCTTGGTGAGCTCGCGGCAGACCACCGCCTGGCGGTCCGCACCGTGTGAGGCCGCGAGCTCGTCGAGCGTGCCGGCCAGCCTGCGTCCCGCCTCGAAGTAGACCTGGGTGCGGGGGTCGGCGGCCAGTTCGGCGAAGCGCCGATTCCGGTCGCCGGGGCGGCGGGGCGGAAAGCCCTCGAAGGAGAACCTGTCGGTGGGTAGCCCGGAGACGGCGAGCGCGGTCGTCACCGCAGAGGGCCCGGGCAGCGCGGTGACCCTGATGCCCGCCGCGGCCGCCGCCGCGACGAGCCGGTAGCCGGGGTCGCTGATCCCCGGGGTGCCCGCATCGGTAACGAGCAGGACGTCCTGGCCCGCCTTGAGGTTATCCAGCAGGCCGACGGTGCGCCGCGCCTCGACCACGTCGTAGTACGACACCACGCGGGCCTTGAGCTCGACGTTCAGGCTAGCCGCCAGCCACCGCACCCGGCGGGAGTCTTCGGCCGCGATGATCGTCGCGTCCGCCAGCGCCGCGGCGAGGCGTGGCGAGGCGTCCTCCGCCCGGCCGATCGGAACCGCGGCGAGCGTCAGCACGCCTGCCTCTTCTTCTTCCTGCCGTGTGCTCATCGCCCTTTTCGCGTCCCGTCCGGTAGAGCGGAGTAGATCTGATCCATCGCCGTCTGCCTAGTAGCATGTGCCCGATGACGGCAACAGAGGCTAACTTGCCCGCCGCGCCGGCAACCGAGGAAGCCAGCAGGCTCTCCTTGCTGCGCGCCCGGCTGGCTGCGCCTATGCCCGATGACAAGCCATGGGGGTGGCTTGGCCCGCTGCTTGTCACCGCGTTCGGCGGCTTCCTGCGGTTTAACCGGCTTGAGATACCGCGCGCGATCGTCTTCGACGAGACCTACTACGTCAAGGACGCGTGGAGCATCCTGCACCACGGGGTCGAGTGGCAACCGGTGACGAACGCCAACTCGCTGATCATCGCCGGGCACACGAACATCTTCCAGGCCTGCAGCGGCACCGGGTGCGGCGAATACGTGGTGCAGCCCGAGGTCGGCAAGTACATGATCGCCATCGGGGAGTGGCTGTTCGGGCTGAACTCGTTCGGCTGGCGGTTCGCCAGCGCCGTCTTCGGCACGGTCGCGATCCTGCTCGTCTGCCGGATCGCCCGGCGGATGACCAGGTCCACGCTCCTCGGCTGCATTGCCGGGGTGCTGATGTCGCTGGACGGCCTGGAGTTCGTGCTCAGCCGCACCGGGATCCTGGACATCTTCCTGATGACGTTCGTGCTGGCCGCGTTCGGCTGCGTGGTCATCGACAGGGACAAATCCAGGGCCAGGCTGGCCGAGGCGGTCGCGGCCGCCGGAGGCGGCCTGCGGGGGTCACGGCCGCGGCTCGGATTCCGCAAGTGGCAGCTGCTGGCCGGGATATTCCTCGGCCTGGCGGTGGGCACCAAGTGGAACGCGGTCTGGTACATTCTCGGCTTCGGCGCCCTGACCATAGCGTGGGACATCGGTGCCCGCCGGGCGGCCGGGTTGCGGTACTACTACCGCGGCGCGTTCAGGGACGCCGTCTGGCTGCCGCTTACCTTCATCGTGGTCCCGTTGGCCGTCTACCTCGCCAGCTGGACCAACTGGCTCGTCACCAACACCGGCTACGACCGGGACTACGCCCAGCAGCACGGCTTCAACGTCCCGATACTCGCACCGCTGTACTCGCTCTACGAGTACCACTATCAGGCGATCGTGTTCGGCATCGGCCTGCGCACTCCGCATCCCTACCAGTCGCAGCCCTGGGACTGGCTGCTGATCACCAGGCCGGTCGCGTTCTATTACCAGTCCTACTTCGCGCCCGTCGCCGGGCCGTCGCACTTCTGCCCCGCCAAGGGATGCACCGGCGCACAGTGGTCGCAGGAGGTGCTCGCGATCGGCACCCCGGCGATCTGGTGGGGCTCCATCGCCGCCTTGCTGTTCTGCCTTGGCTGGTGGCTGCTGCACAGGGACTGGCGAGCCGGCGCCGTGCTGATGGGCGTCATCGCCGGCTGGGGCCCGTGGTTCCCGCTGGTGACCCGGACCAAGTTCTACTACTACGCGCTTGAGTTCGAGCCGTTCCTCATCTTGTCGCTCGTGCTCTGCCTGGGGCTGATCCTCGGGCCCGCGACCGCCACCGTCTCGCGCCGAGCCGTAGGCGCGGGCATCGTCGGCGCGTACATGCTGTGCGTTCTGCTGATGTTCTGGTACTTCTACCCGATCCTGGCCGCCAAGCTCATCCCGTACTCGGACTGGCTGAGCCACATGTGGTACCGGGTGGGCAAAGGCTGGATCTAAGTGCAGCTCGCTACAGTCACTGCTGCCCCTCTAGTCACATCTGCACCTTGTGCCACTCCTGTGCTGAGCCTGCGCTCCTGGCTGTCTCATTCGCGCCAGCCTGCGGAGTGATTTGCGCAACATGGGGTACGTTTTTGGGCCTCCAGTGCGTCTATATAAAATGAGATGACAACCACCGGGGTGAACATGAGCGAGGCCGAACACTCTAGCGAAGACCGCGCCCGATTTGAGCGCGATGTCATTCCGCAGCTTGGCCAGTTGTACCCTGCTGCGCTCCGCATGACCAGGAACCCCACCGACGCCGAGGACCTGGTGCAGGAGACGTCCGTCAAGGCCTACGCCGCGTTCCAGCAGTTCACGCCCGGCACCAACCTGCGGGCCTGGCTGAACAGGATCCTGACCACCACCTTCATCAACGTGTACCGTAAGCGGCGCCGCGAGCCGCAGCAGGCGCTCGGCGGCGACCTGCAGGAATGGCAGATGTCCGCGGACCGGCTTACCCCTCCGGTGCCGTCCGCGGAGGCCGAGGCGCTCGACCGCACCACCGACTCCGACCTGCTGCGCGCGCTGCGCGACCTGCCGGGCGAGTTCCGTACCGCGGTCTACCTGGCCGATATCGAGGGCTACCCCTACCGCGAGATCGCCGAGATCATGGGCACCCCGGTCGGCACCGTCATGTCCCGCCTGCACCGGGGCCGTCGCAAGATCCGCGAGCAACTCCTGGCCGGCGGCCTAGGCCCGCTGGGCCCCACCGCCCAACCCGAAGGCTAGCGCCCCCCCGCGCATTACCTGTTACCAGCCCCGCCACCCCTTGCCAGCCCCGCCGGCCCCGCCGGCCCCGCCGGCCCCGCGACCCTGCCAGCCCCGCGACCCTGCCAGCCCCGCGACCCTGCCAGCCCCGCCGGCCCTGCCAGCCCCGCCGGCCCTGCGAGCCCCGCCGGCCCTGCGACCCTGCCAGCCCTGCAGCCCCTGTGGTCACTCAGTCACCAGACCCGGCCGCAACGATGTGAAGATGTAGCGGCTATAACCGCCACGATGTGAAGACGTTGCGGTCGGGGCAGGGTCGGCCGGTGATGGCGCGGGGACGACCGGAGCACCGAACAAGCACGAATGGTGATGAGTCGGGCATATTGTCCGCGATTCGCGAGCGCGACGCGCCGGAAAGTCGGCTTACGGTATTTCGGAACGCTCAGATGACGGCAGCAATGACCCACCTTGAGTCGTCGCCCGGGCTTCACGCGTGGGTAGGGATCAGTGGCCGTAGAGGGTGAGCAGGACCTCGCCGGCTCGCCAGCGGTGCAGGATGTGCAGGCCGGCGTTGGCAAGCAGGGCCAGCTTTTCCTTGTCGACACGGGTGTAGGGCACCGGGAACTTGCCGTTGCTCTGGCCGGAGACGACCCAGACCCGCTGGACGTCGGTGAAACGGCTCGCCAGCAGGGCGGGGCTGCTGATCTCGGTGCCGGCCAGGGTGTTGGAGGCGACCGCGGACCGGGCCGCGGCGATGTCGCGGAGCTTACGGAACGGCGCCGGGTAGCCGGTGCCGATCACGCGCGCGTTCAGCGGGAGGTAGAAGACCACGTCGCCGGGGCGCTCGTTGGCGGCGACGATGGCCGAGGCCAGGCGCAGGTTGTCCGGGCGTTGCGAGGACTGCCGGATCGCGCCCTGCGGCCCCACAAGCAGCAGGGCAATCCCGAGCGCGACGACCGCGGCGGCGGCCAGCGGCAGCCACGCCCGCCCGGCTGACGGCAGCCACGCCCGCCCGGCTGACGGCAGCCACGCCCGCGCAGGGCGACCGGTCCGCCGGAGCCGCGGGCGGGACGCCAGCCTGACCAGTCCGACCAGGCCCGACGCGACCAGGATGGCCAGCGCCGGCAGGCAGAATTCGACGTACCGCTCGTCGTAGACCGGGTCGGCGAACGAGACCGCGATCAGCAGGAACGGCGGTACGACCAGCCACGGCAGCGCGATCGCCGCCGGGTTCAGCGGGCGCCAGCCGTCTGCGAGGCAGGACGCGGTGACGCCGCCGAGGGCAAGCAGCCCGAATACGGCGATCAGGTCCGTCGATCCCGCGAAGTCACGGCACAGGGAGGCAATCGTCTCGAAGTCGGGGCGGGTTAGCCAGGAGATCTGCCCGCGCTGGCTGTAGGTGACGCGGAGGAACGGGGCGAGCACGACCACCGCCGCGGCCGAGGCAGCCAGCCATCCCACCGGCAGCCGGCCGAACCGGCTGCGGGGCCGCACCGCGCCGACAGGGGCGGGGGCGGGGGCGGGGGCGGGGGCGGAGGCCGTCAGCAGCAGCGTCACGCCGTGCGCGACCAGGATCAGCAGGCCGAAGACGTTGAAAAGGCCGGTGAGCGCGACGGCGACCGCATAGGCCGACCACCATCGCCAGCCGCCGCCAGGGTAGGCCCGCAGCAGCAGGTAGCTCGCGATCGTCGCGAACATCGTGACGATCGCGTACGACCTGGCCGTCTGGGCGTAGTAGGTCATGAAGGGCGCGGTCGCGAACACAAGGCCGGACAGCAGGCCGGTAAGCGCGGGGACAAGCGCCCGGCGGCCGCCCGCGGCGTTAGGTGCCTGGGCCAGCATCGCGGCCCGGCGGCCGATCGCCGCGGTGAAGGCCGCCGCGACCACCATGGCGCACAGGGAGGGGAACCGCAGCGCCGTCGCCGACGTGCCGATCAGGCCGACGACGACGTGCAGGAGCAGGTAGTAGGCGCCGTGCACGGCGTCCGTATGGGCAAGCAGCGCGAAGATCTTGCCGACCGGCCGGGTGATCGCGTCCCTCGTGTACGCCTCGTCCCGCCAGAGCGAGGGACCGCCGATCTGGTATCCGCCGACCACGAACGCGGTCACCGCCGGAACGGCGATGACCAGCCAGTCAGCCCATCGTGCCAGGCCCTTGCGCTCCTTGGGGACGGCCTGCCCCGGCTCGGCCGACCCGGGCTCGGCAAGCCCGCGCTCGGCCGTATCCGACACTACTGTCCTTTCCGCGCCGGCTCGATGACCGGCAGCGCCACGGCCACCAGGTTACCCAAGTACGTGAACTCCGGCCGACCAGACGGCAAGCGGGAATCAGGGGGCGAACAGGCGGTCGCAGACCCGGGCGGCGGCCTTGCCGTCGTCAAGCGGGCAGAACGTTCCCGCGAAGCGCTTGTAGGCCTCGCCGTACCGGGCCGCGACCGACTCGACATCCCGGATCGCCTTGATCACCTCGGCCGAGGTGTCCAACAGCGGGCCAGGTGCTTCTGACTCGAAGTCGAAGTAGAAGCCGCGCAGGTTGTCCCGGTACTCGGCCAGGTCATAGGTGTAGAAGAGCATCGGCTTACCGGTGACCGCATAGTCGAACATGGCCGATGAGTAGTCGGTGACCAGC
>Ga0335078_10013354_pt1 | contig 12172 bp, 8 predicted proteins | sample Lox_Sample_32_FD_206711 | JGI IMG/M metagenome (GOLD analysis project Ga0335078, IMG submission 206711) | Soil microbial communities from Loxahatchee National Wildlife Refuge, Florida, United States - Lox_Sample_3.2 | ecosystem: Environmental > Terrestrial > Soil > Wetlands | place: USA: Florida... | reverse complement strand
CCAAACAATAGGGAGAACACTCCCTCAGGCAGGCCGCATTCGCGGACGCTTTCTTGCACGGCATGTCCGACGAGTTCGCTCGTGCCGGGATGCGCCCCGTGCGCCTTCACAATGACCGGATTTCCGGTCGCCAACGCCGAAGCCGTATCGCCCCCAGCCACCGAGAATGCCAGCGGAAAATTGCTGGGTGCAAAAACCGCTACGGGTCCAATCGCATGTAGCATCGACCGGATATCGGGTTTTGGTGCGGGCTTGCGGCCGGGGTCGGCTTGATCAATCCGCGCCATGACCCATGAACCGTCTTCGGCCACTTGCGCAAACAAACGCAGCTGCCCGCAGGTGCGCGCAGTTTCCCCTTCAAGCCTCGCAATGGGAAGGGCGGTTTCCAGGTGTGCGCGCTCGATGATCTCAGATTTGACGGCCTCGATTCGCTCCGCGATCTTCCGCAGCAGTTCAGCTTTTTTCGATCCTGGCAATTGGCTGGAGTGCTCGAACGCTTCCGCCGCAAGCTGTACGGCCAACTCCACTTCGGCGGCCGTTGCTGGAATAAAGCCCGGCTCCATACATTGGCCTGTCGTCGGGTTCGTGGCGTAGGAACCCTTGTCTGAGCCTTGGCCCTCGCGGGATCCAATAATCGATCGGCCGGTAAGTCTTGTCGTCGTCAGCATGTTATTTAAGATGAGGCAGAACGCCACTGGTTGCCATTTGTGGACGAGTTCGCAAAGCTTCGCGGATGATTGTTCGCGTCCTTTCCAGCTCTTCTCCCGCGACTTGCAGACGTGGGGGACGTACCCGCGCATTTCCCACTCCCGCTTCCGCTTGTACTAACTTAATCAGCTGCACGAAATTCGGAGTTGTATCCATTCGCAGGAGCGGTAGGAACCAGCGATATAGTTCGAAAGCCTTGTCACTGTTTCCATTCCGGCCGAAATCGAAAAGATCCACCGATTCGCGCGGCAAGGCATTGGCCAACCCGGCAATCCAGCCGGTTGAGCCCACACCGATCGCCTCGAGTACGGCGTCATCTACTCCGACGAAAACCTCTAAGCGTTGGCCCACTAAGGCCCGAATCGCAGAGACTCGCCGTGCATCCGTGCTCGACTCTTTGACCGACTCAAAATTCTCGTGCTCTTCAGCCAGTTCTCGAACCTGCTCTGGAAGGAAATCGGTCCCGTAAGCGACAGGATTGTTGTAAAGCATGCAGGAAAGTGGACTCGCCCGGAATACTGCCGCAACATGAGCTTTCATCTCGCGCCAGTCCCCCTGATAGACGTAAGGAGGTAACACCATCAGGGCATCACAGCCGAGATCGGCTGCTGCCTTCGCCAAGTCGACTGCTTCCGACGTGGTTAGAGCGGAAATCGAAGCCACGACTGGGTTGCTGCGACGTACGGCCGCAACACAAGTCTTCAGAACTTCAAGCTTCTCTTTCCATGAGAGGGTTGCTCCTTCGCCAAGCGATCCGAGCGCGACGATTCCCGTGCAGCCATTTTCCAAGAGCCACTGACAGTGGCTGGCCATGAACCTGTGATCGACCTGGAGATCCTCGGTGAAGCAGGTTGTAATCGCGGGCATTACGCCCTTCCAGTTCATCAGAGCCTCCTATCAACTTGCCACTTCATTCCGAGCAAATCTTGTCCGCCGAAGTGAATTCGTCCCGTTTTGTCCAGCCTTGGTCCGCATGAGTAGACATCATGGTCCCTGCTTATCTCATTAAATAGTTCGGAATTACCCCGGGGATACCTGCAGACAGACAGGTATTGGTACGGTTGCCCTACTCAGCTATTTTATGGATACAATATGCAATCGTCAAAGCCTGTGTCAAAACAAGGAGGGCTGCCTGACCAAACCGAACGACCCTTCGCCGCCCCATACCTTATTAAGAGGCCTCGGCCTTTTCGATTCGACCATGGTGGTTGTCGGCGCCATGATCGGTTCGGGAATTTTTATCGTTCCGGCTGAGATGGCTCGCCAGATTGGCAGCCCGGGCTGGCTGTTAATTGCATGGCTGGTGGCTGGAGTTCTGACGATTTCCGGAGCGCTCTGCTACGGCGAACTCGCCACCATGATGCCTCACTCCGGGGGCATGTACATCTACCTGCGCGAAGCATACTCGCCCTTGTGGGGATTTCTTTACGGCTGGACCTTGTTTTCGGTAATTGAGACGGGAACGATCGCGGCCGTTGCCCTCGCCTTTTCGCGATTTTGTGGAGTCCTGTGGCCAACGATTTCAGAGGATCGATACTTAATCGGCCCCGTCCACATATCGACCTACTACGCGGTTTCTCTCTCGACCGCGCAGTTGCTGGCGATCGCAACCATTGCGTTGCTTACCTATGGAAATACGAGAGGACTTCGTTACGGCAAGCTAATTCAGAACGTCTTTACCGTCGCCAAGACTGGGGCTCTCGCTGGCTTGATCATTCTGGGCGTTGTTCTCGGACGGAATGCCGCGGCCTTGCACGTAAATTTCAGTGCATTCTGGCAAGTTCGAAGTTCCGAATGGCTCGCACCGGGATTGAGTGCCGCAACCGGCTTCGGACTGTTCGCGGCCATCTGTCTGAGTCAAACGGGATCGTTATTTTCCGCCGACTCCTGGCATAACATCGCCTTCGCTGCGGACGAGGTGCGAAACCCCGAGCGCAATGTAACTCGCGCTATGGTGATCGGGACTGTCATCGTCATCAGTCTCTATATCCTGGCCAATGTTGCTTACCTTCTGACGCTCCCGTTTCCGCAGATTCAAAACGCTCCCGCCGACCGAGTGGGCACCGCCACTTTGCAGGCGATCTTCCCCCATTTTGGAGATCGCATCATGGCGGCAGCGATCATGATTTCGACTTTCGGCACGATCAACGCCTTAACCCTCACCGGAGCGCGCGTGTACTATGCCATGGCTCGGCAGAAATTATTCTTTCGCTTTGCCGGCGAGCTCAACGATTCCGGCGTTCCGTCATCGGCCTTGAAGCTTCAAGGATTATGGGCGGCCGTATTGGTTCTGCCGCGCACCTACGATCCGATTTCGCGGACGTGGGGCAATCTCTACAGCAACTTGCTCGAATACGTGATTTCGGCGGCGCTGATTTTCTATGTCTTAACGGTGGCTGGAGTATTCCGCCTTCGAATCACGCGCGCCCAAGCGCCACGCCCGTATCGGACGTTCGGCTATCCGGTGATTCCAGCCTTCTACATTTTGATGGCGGTCACCATTCTGACTGTACTTTTCGTTTATCGCCCGAAGACTACGTGGCCGGGCCTGATCATCGTTCTCATCGGGATTCCGATTTACCTGTGGGTTCAACGCGCGGTGGGCACACCGCAATCTTCGGCATTGACTGGTCCGGAAGAACACAGATGACTGCTTATCGAGTTGTTTGTGTCGCACAGAACATACGGTATAGTGGAGGCTCCTGTGTCACGAAATACGCCAGAAATGGATTCTGAGTTTCCCTCCGACTCCGCTATACCACGCCAGTCCCTCACTTCTGCCGTTGCCGACAAGTTGCGCGACCAAATTATCCATGGAGAAATCCCGGAAGGATCTCAGTTACGGCAGGATGCGATTGCCGCTCAATACCAGGTCAGCCGCATTCCGGTTCGCGAGGCCCTTCGCCAACTCGATGCCGAAGGATTGATCGCTATCGTTCCCAATCGCGGCGCGATTGTGCCGGCTCTTTCTCCCGATGACGTGGAAGAGTTGTTCAGCATCCGGGCACTGCTGGAGCCGGAGATCCTGAAGCTCTCCATCCCGCACCTCACCGAAGAAGATCTTGCCAAAGCCGATTCCATCCTTCGCAAATATGTCGATGAACTGCGCCGCGAAGAACATATGTCTACCTGGGGACGGATGAACTGGCAATTTCACTCGACGCTTTATTCCCGTGCGAATCGCCCGCGCTTCATGGCGATCATCCGCAACGTCAACAACAGCGGCGAGCGGTATACACGGCTGCAACTGTATCTCACGCGTGGAATGAAACGGGCGAATGAAGAGCACCACAGCATTCTCGAGTTATGTCGCAAGCGCGACATATCTGCGGCTTGCCGCCTGCTCCGCGAACACATCGCCCATGCGGGCCAATCGCTGAAGGAAGTTCTCGAACCGCGGCGCGCAACTACCGTCGCTCCAGACGACGGCAAAAAACGTCCGGGCCGACCCTGACGTTCCCCTCCTTATATATAGCCGTCGTGAACATCGCGGCGCCCGCTCCCCTCTTCCAATGGGTTATCAAGCGTGTATACAATATCCATAACGGTACGATTCTCATACAAGGACGGAAATGATGCCAATTCCTAGCCTCTCTCGCAGAAACTTCATCGCCTTAGCCGCCGCTGCCGCGGGGTCGTCGCTCATTCCAAACGCAGCAGCCGCCCCGATGCAAGATCCAGTGGTGGACGCGATTGAGAAGAATGGGAAAGCCGTCCCTCACGAGACCGTTCCCTGGAAAGTCCGCCCGTTCCCGCTGAAGCAAGTTCGCCTGGGAGATGGTCCGTGCAAGGTCGCAATGGAAGCCGATCGCCGATATCTTCTGTCCTTGCCTCCCGATCGCTTGCTTCACACCTTCCGCATCAACGCGGGCCTTCCCACTTCGGCTCAACCTCTCGGCGGCTGGGAAGCGCCGGACTGCGAACTTCGCGGTCACTATGCTGGCGGACATTATTTATCGGCAGCAGCACTCATGTATGCGAGCACCGGGGATGAAGACCTTAAGAAAAATGCCGATGTCGTCGTTGCTGAACTTGCCAGGTGCCAAGATGCTCTGAAGGGCGGCTATCTCAGCGCATTCCCGATCGAGTTCTTCGATCGCCTTCGGAATCGCGAGCGAGTCTGGGCTCCGTTCTACACCATTCACAAGATCATGGCCGGCAACCTGGACATGTATGTCTATTGCGGCAATCAGCAGGCACTTGATACAGCCGAGAAAATGGCGGGCTGGGTCGCTGGATACACCGGGCCCCTCAGCTATGACCACATGCAGCGCATCCTCGGCACAGAATTCGGTGGCATGGGCGAAGTTCTCTGCAACCTGTATGCGGTCACAGGAAAGAAACATTACCTCGAGATTGCCAAGCGGTTCGATAAGCAAGTGTTCCTCGACCCTCTCGCGGAACACCGCGACGAACTCAAAGGCTTGCACGTCAACACTCATATCCCGCAGGTCATCGCAGCGGCGCGTTATTACGAACTCACGGGCGATCGGCGGCATCGCGACATCTCCGAATACTTCTGGGAGGAAGTTGTCAGCGAGCGTTCTTATTGCACGGGCGGAACGAGCAATCACGAGTCCTGGAACACCGACCCCGGCAAGCTATCGACTGAGTTGAGCACCGACACGACCGAGTGCTGCTGCGCGTACAACATGATGAAACTCACCCGGCATTTGTTTGGATGGTCGCCGGATGCCCATCTGATGGATTACTACGAACGCACTCTCTTCAACCATCGCCTCGGCACGATCAATCCTGAAGATGGCACCATGATGTATTACCTGCCCCTGGCGTCCGGCTACTGGAAGACTTTTGGCAAGCCGTACGATGCACTGTGGTGCTGCACCGGAACCGGCTCCGAAGAGTACGGCAAGCTGGCAGACACGATTTACTTCCATGACGACGACTCGCTCTACGTCAACCTGTTCATCGATTCTTCGCTGGACTGGCCCGAGAAGGGGCTCACCGTAAAGCAGGGAACTCGCTTCCCGCAGGAACAGGGAACCACGATAACGATCGCAGCCAAAAATCCGACTCCGCTACGTATCAACCTGCGGGTTCCGTACTGGGTCGAAGGCGGTAAGGTCAAGATCAACGGATCGGAATTGCCCGCCTTTGCCAGCCCGAGTAGTTATCTCACTCTCAACCGCGTTTGGAAGAATGGCGACAAGATCGAACTCAGCCTGCCAATGGGCCTGCATATCGATAGCATGCCGGACAATGAAAACGTGCAAGCCGTCATGTACGGGCCGCTCGTGCTGGCTGCACAGTTCGACGCCGTCTCAAAAGAGATGACCTACGGCGACTACGAACCAAAGGCGGGTGATCAATACAAGGTCCCGAATATCGTGGCGGACGCCAGCAATCCGACGGGATGGGTTGAGCCCGATGCTAAGCAGTCACTTCTGTTTCATGCTGTCGGGCAGTCCCAACCCATGAACTTGGTGCCGCTCAACCAGGTTATTCATGATCGCTACGCCGTCTACTGGAATGTGAATAAGAGAGCTTAGCCGCGCCCCGGTCCCACGAGATCACGTGCCAGTCCGTGGTCTTTGCTGATGATTCCCTTCTGCGGCCTTGGCCACAGCGGAGAAATCTTCGTCCCCAAGCCCTTGTTCAATCGCACGTTCAAATACAGCCAGGGCCGCTCCCGCGGTTTGCATCTGCACTCCACTTTCCGAACCGGTGTGGAGGGCGTAGGAAAGATCCTTTGCCATCCATCGCAGGTTGAAGTTCGGAGTGAAATCCTCGGCTGCGACCCGCTCCGACATTCTCTTCATGATTCCGCTACCCGGAGCGCCGCCGGTGAGAATCGAAACTGCCTTGTTACGATCGAGTCCGCCTGCATCGATCAACGCCAGGCCTTCGGCGAAGGAAGCGGCTTCAACGCCACAAAGGAAATTGTTGATCAACTTCATCAACGCGCCGCTGCCAACCGGTCCGAGGTGCATGATGTCCCGGCCGAGTACTGCGAATATCGGCTTCGCCGCATTCAATGTGTCCCCCGATCCACCCACCAGAAAGAGCAATTCCCCGGATGCGGCGTGAGGTTTCGTTCCGGTTACGGGCGCGTCGAGAAAGCGGCAGCCGTGACGCGTTGCCGCCGCGTGGAGTTCTTTCACCCACGCAACACTCAGCGTGCTCGATTCAATCAGGACGGAATCCTGTGCCGCGCCGGCCAAAGCTCCATCCTCGCCCAACCAGACCGAACGTGATGCTGAGTCGTCGGCGACCATGCTCAGAATAATTTGAGCCCGGGATGCAGCTTCTCGCGGCGAAGCGGCCACGAACGCACCCGCCTTCTCGAACGAAACAGTTTTTTCACGATTCCGGTTGTAGATAGTTAGTGGAAATCCCGAGGTAAGCAACCGGCCCGCCATCCCCGATCCCATGATTCCCAAGCCGATCAATGCAACGTTTGGTTTCGACATATGACCTCTCTAGAGTGCCGTCACTTTCACGAGGGAAGGCTCGCAATTGGCAGTACGAACCGGATTCCGAAGTGCCCGGCCATAGCCTTCCGCCTGTATTTGCATCACATCTCCATCCTGCAAACAAATGTTATCGCTGAAACTCAGACCATCCGTTCCGAAGAAATGAATATGAACATCTCCCCGTCGGCGGTGCGCCTCGTACTTGAAATGGTGATGCTCAATGTTCTCCAGGCTGTGGCACATTTCAGCTTCACCGCTGCGGAACGTCTTGGACCAGCGAACATTTCCGTTTTGATGAATGCTCGCCGTCACCGGCACAGACTCGAATGGCGGATCGATTACGAGTTCTGGCCCGAGCGAGCAGGTTCGAAGTTTCGACCCGGCTAAATACAAGTAATTTTTCTTTTCAATCTTGTGATCGGAGAACTCATTCCCAACTGCCATGCCGATCCGGTAGGGATCTCCTTGGGGGCCGATGATATAAATCCCCGCAAGCTCAGCTTCTTCGCCACCGCTCTCCGCATAACAAGGAATATCAAGAGTTTCCCCATGCGCCCGCAATGCACAACCCGTTCCCTTGTAGAACCACTCCGGAGGTGTGCCGATCGTTCCTGAAGGTGGGCGTCCGCCTTCCACTCCCCACCGAAACATTTTCATGCTGTCGGTTACGTCGTCGTTATTCTGTATGTGCATGGACTGACGATTGCGAGCACTCCCGATGTGCGTCAGCCCGGTGCCCGTAATCAGGCAGCGGGCCGGCTCATCCGGATGGTCCATCGCAGGCAAAAGATGCCAATCCGATTCGCCGTTGTAAATCGAGTTGTAATCGATCGAGTCGTGGCGGACTCTCTGGCGAACCAGATCGCTTAGTTTCATGCCCGAAGCAATCGCCATTTGTGCCAGCTCATGAATTGAGGAGCAGGAATCCAGCAAATGCACTGACGGCTCCTCAACCACCGCTACTCGCCGAACCGTGCCTTTCTTGATTTGAATCAGTCTTGTCATTCTCACTTCTTCCATTTCATTCAGTGACTTCAAAATCCTTCAGAGCAGCTTCGTTGATCGACAACCCAAGGCCCGGTGTGCTGCTGTCCAGATCGATAAATCCGCCCTTCGCCTTGGGCTCACCCTGGAAAATTTTCCAGAATAGTTCGTTTCCTACTTCGACATCGACAGGAGGGAAGTATTCGGCCATTGGCGAATTCAAACTCGCCATGACCACGTGGTAATTGTGCACTTGGCCTGCATGCGGAATCACTGGGACGGAATAAGCTTCGGCCAAAGCAGCAATCTTCTTTGCCTGGGTGATGCCACCAACCCGATTGGTATCGAACTGAATGTAGTCGACAGCGCGCGCGTCCAATAGGTCGCGGAATCCGTAGAGGGTGAATTCGTGTTCTCCACCGGCAATCGGAACCCGGCCGTACGATTTCAATTCGGCATACCCGTGAACGTCATCGGGAATGACAGGCTCTTCGAGCCAGCGCAGGTGAAATGGCTCAAGTAATGGCAGTATTCTCTTCGCGTAGTCGAGAGTCCAACCCATATATGCATCCGCCATGACATCAATTCCGTCGCCGACCGTCTCGCGCACCGTTTTCACCAGCGCAACATTCCGCTGCATCCCTTCAGCCCCATCGGCGGGTCCCCATCCAAAGCGGAGCTTCATCGCTTTGAATCCTTCGTCCTTGTACAGCTTGGCTTCAGCCGAGAGTTCGGGAAGATCAACGCTGTACAAGCGAGACGCATAAACCGGAATTCGCTCCTTCGTTCTTCCGCCCAACAAGCGATAAACCGGTTGTTTGGCGGATTTTCCCAAGAGGTCCCATAACGCGATATCAACAGCGCTGATGGCCACCATCCCGATTCCTTTGCGGCCGAATGCCATCGTCCTGCGGTACATCTGCTGCCAAAGATATTCGAGATCCCAGGGATCCTGTCCCACCAGCAGAGGCTTCAGATAAAGATCGATGATTTCTTTTGCGATTGGTGGCGCAAGGGCTGCGTTGCCGACTCCTACCAGGCCGTCATCGGTAAATATCTCAACAACCAACCAGCCGTGGAATGTGAAGGCCTTCATTGAAGCTTCACGCATCTGCAACAGATCCATCGGATTCGTACAAAAGTGAGCGGGCAGAGGAGTGATTTCGCCGCGCCAGCGTAAGGCTCGAGTTCGAATTTCTCTGATCTTCATCTCGCTCCTTCATAACTGAGCTCTCGGTCCAGCCTGAGCGGTTGCACGGTTGGAATACTCACAAGGATGATCAGGAAAGCGACCACATGACATAGCCCCGCAATGATGAAGACCCGCTCATAACCGAATCCGTGATCCAGCAAGTATCCTGCGATCTCGCCGAAAACGATTCCTCCCATTGCGCCTCCGAAGCCCACGAGCCCAGCCACCGATCCAACCGCGCTTTGCGGAAATAGGTCCGTGGGGAGAACCATGACCAGCGTCGACCACGACTGCTGGCCAAAATAAGCCAAACAGAAAAGGGCGATAGCCCATGAGACCGCTACATGAGGAATCAGAATTACGAATGGCATGACCGCGGCACTCGCGCCCAGCGCCAGTTTTCTCGCCATGCCGAGCGAGAATTGCTGGCGCACCAGGTAGCTGGAAAATCCTCCACCTACAAGGCACCCAACTCCCGCCGCAGCACTCGGTATCCACGCGAATGTCCCGACACCCTTTATGTCGAATCCGCGTGCATCATAGAGATACTTGGGAAGCCAAAAAAGGTAGAAAAACCAAGCCGCATCGCTCAGAAACTTCGCTGTTACCATTCCCCAGGTTTCGCGGATCCGCAGCAGATGCAACCATGACAATTGACGATCACCTGTTATCGTGGCCGTCGTAGGGTTCGAACTTGCAGGCTCCGAGTAATGCAGCATCCACCAGGCAGCCCATAGAAGACCGAAGGCGCCCGTGACAGCGAAAATCCAGCGCCAATTTGCATAAGCCAACACTAAGGCAATCAGGGGCGGCGCCGCTACTGCACCGACTGCCGTCCCAGCATTGATTATCCCCATCGCAGTCGCTCGCTCGTCGGTTGGAAACCATTCCGCTACAGCTCGAGTCGCAGCCGGAAAACCGCCACCCTCCCCGATTCCGAGCAGAAGTCTGCTGCCTGCGAGCATCACGAAGCCCGTCGCCAGTGCGTGGCTGGCACAAGCCACTGACCAGAAGATCATGATCACTGTGAATCCGCGGTAAGTTCCTAGGCGGTCGACCAGTTTCCCGCCTCCGGCATACATCAACGCGTAAGCGAACAGGAATGTCGACTGCAGAAAAGAATACTGCTCGTTCGATATCGGAATATCGTGGCTAATGGCCTTGATCGCGACTGGCAAGGTCTGGCGATCCAGATAGCTGATCGCGATTGCCGCGCTGACCAGAATGGCGACTCGCCACCGCAATTGATGACTCCTCCGCTCCGGGCTGAATCTGCAAATTATATGCGACTTTCTGGTAAACGTTTACTGCATTCCCTGAATTCAGATAAAATTCCTGAACATTTCGCAAGAAATGAATTATGACCACGCCCTGGAACCGCCGCGACATTCTGAAGCAACTGGCAGCGGCTTCGACTGCCATGATCTTGCCTTCCCGCCTCTGGGCCGGCAGCGAGTTGAATCAGCTCGAAACTGAAATACAGGTTACGTCGATCAGCGAGCACACGTTCCGCCTCAGCATCCTGCCGATTCAGAACGGCACTGTGCCTGCGATTCCCAGCAATGGAGCGTTAGTTCGCGAATCCTGGGGCGAGCCGGTCGCCAAGCTCAGAGGCGGAACAGCAAACTCCATCGACCTGCGCGGTTTTCGCTTAGCGATCTCGTCGGATCCAATGCGGATCAAAATCTCAAACAAGCAGGCCCGAGCGATTCAGCAACTCACGTTCGACAAGAATACCGGCGCTCTGTCTTTCCAGACTGGCGATTCACCGCTCTTCGGTTTAGGCGAAGGCGGCCCTCAGTATGATCGCCGCGGTTCCGTCGACGCCATGATAAGCGGGCAAGGTGGATACAAGTTGGCGACGCACGGCGGCCGCGTGCCAGTGCCGTGGATCATCGGCAGTTCGGGCTGGGCGATGTTTTTTCATCAGCCTTTTGGCACATTCGATTTCACAGGCGCCGAAAGCAGGTTCATACCGGTCAGTCCCGACGCTGCCTTGCCCCTCGATCTTTTCTTCGTAGCTTCTACCGCCCCAGCCAACATCATGGCGGAATATGTACGCATCACCGGCCACGCCGAGATGCCGCCGCTCTGGAGTCTGGGATACCAGCAGTCGCACCGGACTCTGGCCAGCAGGGAGGAAGTTCTCGCCGAAGCTAAAACATTTCGTGAAAAGAAATTGCCTTGCGATGCGCTCATCTATCTGGGAACCGGCTTCTGTCCTTCTGGATGGAATACGGAAAATGGCTCGTTCGATTGGAATTCCCGTGTCTTCCCCGATCCCAAAGAAATGATCGGTGAGTTTCATCGCGATCACTTTCGGATAGTCCTGCACTCCGTCATTCTCTCCGACCGCCTCCACGGTTCGGTTCACGATCCATGCGAACTAACCACCTTCGACGAAGAAGAAACCAGTTGTTACTGGGATGCTCATCGCAAAGATTTCGCTATGGGAGTGGATGGGTGGTGGCCGGACGAAGGCGATCCGCTCGATATCCCATCGCGACTGGTGCGAAATCGAATGTATTGGGAAGGGCCACAAATCGACCGCCCCAATGAGCGCCCGTACGCGCTTCATCGCAACGGTTATGCCGGGATGCAGCGGTACGCCTCGTTTCTCTGGTCCGGGGATGTGTACTCCACTTGGGAGACCCTCAAGACCCATATTCCTATTGCACTAAACGCAGCGCTCACCGGGATTCCTTACTGGGGAACGGATATCGGAGGGTTCGTTCCAACTCCCGAGTTCTCGGCGGAACTGTATCTGCGCTGGTTTCAATTCGGCGCGTTTTGTCCGCTCTTTCGCTGTCACGGGCGAACATGGAAATTGCGTCTGCCTTGGGGTTGGGATACC
>Ga0335078_10013352_pt1 | contig 12173 bp, 12 predicted proteins | sample Lox_Sample_32_FD_206711 | JGI IMG/M metagenome (GOLD analysis project Ga0335078, IMG submission 206711) | Soil microbial communities from Loxahatchee National Wildlife Refuge, Florida, United States - Lox_Sample_3.2 | ecosystem: Environmental > Terrestrial > Soil > Wetlands | place: USA... | reverse complement strand
TCCGTTCAGCGAACGCAAGTACGCGATGATCGCGCGCGCGTCTTCTGGCCGCATGTGGTAAATGTGCATCGGTGGAAGAATCGGCAGGCCCGTTACCCCTTCCCCTTTTTCAAGGACTCGCTCGACTTGCGCGTCGGTGTAGTTCGATAGTCCCGCCAACCGCGGCGCCGAATCCGCCCAATTATGCGTTTCCATGACGGGCTTTATCCAAATCGGAGCGCCCTGCAACCAACGGTCGGGATCGAGCTGGTTGTTCTTGTCACGAGGGGTATGACATTCCGTGCATTTCGCCACCTCGTTTGCAAGATACTTTCCTCGCTCAACCTCCTGGGACGGAGCGGCCTGCTGAGCGGACGCCATGGACCATTTCGCTACCGCACTCATACAAACAGCGGCGGCGATGGCTAGTATTGCGTAGAAATGGGAGAAGCTTCTCATTGCATCCCCAAATTGCAGCTACTTTTTCATTGCTCGAGGCCTTCCAGCCTTTCGTCTCGCTTCCATGCATATTCCCGAGCGGTATTCGCGTCCATCGGTGAGATTTTGTATTTCTTACGAAATTGACGAGGAAATGATCGAGAAACTTCTGGAAGCGATAAACGGGATGCGTGTGGCGATCGCCTACATGAAATTGGGTATTGCTTCGAAAATGCTCCTGCCTTCAGATTGCCGTGAGAGAGGAATCGCCATGAGCGGACAAATTTCAGTCGAACCCCTGAGTCGCAGCCTAAAACCGGTATGTCCCCGGGACGTCCACGAAATGCGCTATGAAGAGCGAGGAATTCACTGGAAGGAGATCGAGGAAAAAGACTCGTGCGTGGCCTCCTACCACTGTGGATACTTCGGTTGCAGCATTCGCTACAACAATGAAGAAGGCTATTTCACGGTTGTCGACACCCCGGATATCGCGACGTACGTGGAAGAGCCGGGCGTCAATCAATTGCTGTGCGCAAGGCACCATACCTGGATGTGTTATGTCAAAAGCGACGGCACAAAGACAGGATTTATGTGGCGCTGCGGCGTGGATGGATGCGACCAAACTCACGCGGACATCGAGCACCTTTGGCTCAAGCAGCCGGAGTTGTAGAGAAGACTCAAATCGATGCAACTCAAAAAGAATATCCATGGAACTAGAATGCGCCGTCCATTCCCACTCCCCGGTATTGTTCAAAAAAACGCCGCGTTCCAAAACAATTCCAGATCGACATTCGGATTGGTGAAGAAGTTGCTTACAACGGGGATCCCAGTTATTTTTTAAAAGTCCAGCGTGAAAGGCGGCAAAATACAGAAATCGCTTAAGCGTCAGGATTCTTTTTCTGTGTTTACATTACGCTCGTCCATCCCTCCCAACGCCGTTATGCGAAAAGACTCCCAGAATCAACCAAGGAAAGGACAACTAAAATGTTTGGAAAAGTAAAATCCCTGCGGGAACTGTTTGAAATTGAGCTTCGTTATGCCTATGACTGTGAAAAGAAGCTCGTGGATAAAGGCCTCCCGAACATGATCGCGAACTCAAGCTCGCCGGAATTGCGGTCCGCTTTGCAACAACACTTGAAAGAAACACGCCAACACGTCACGCGCCTGGAGCGGATTTTCAGCGCCATAGGAACCGAGCCCGACACAAAGACGAACTCGATCTTCGACGAAATGGCCGATGCCGCAAAGGATTCGATATCGAACATCGAAAGTTCGCCGCTTCGGGATGCGGCTCTCATCTTGAACGGAAACCTGGTGGAGCACTACGAAATAGCGACCTACGGCACCCTGGCCGCAATCGCTCAGAGCCTGGGTTTGTCGGAAGCCGTGGCGCCGTTGCAGTCCACGCTCAACGAAGAGAAAAAGGCGGACGCCAAGCTGACCCAACTTGGAGAGCAACTCTTGAATCGGCAGGCCGCAAGGAGCCAGACGGCCTGACGGCGGTTGCCCGATGAGGGCGAGAGAACGGGGGACGGGTAGAATGATATTTCTTCCGTCCCCCAAAAGCCCCGAGCCCTGCCTTTAGTCTGATACGCGTGTTTTCGAGCTGATTCCGCGCCAGAGCGGGCTTAAGGTTAATTACGGGATTAAAGGACGGCGTCCTCGAGATGCTGCCGGTGCTTCCAGAAGTCTTTCCACAAATCGCCGAAACTCTGGAGCCTTTTGAAGATCGTTTTGATGTTCAGTTGTTCCGGCCGCAGTTTGCTTGTGAGTTCTTTTGCGTTCACCGGAGTAGAAACAGGCGCGTGGTGAAAGGGGCGCAGAGAGTAAGGGGCAGCCAATGGTTTTCCGCGAGCGTTCTGGACTGCATCGAACAGGATCGTCCCTTTTCGACGGCCGGCGACCTTTCGCTCAAAGGTAACTATGTCCGGCAAGTCGGCCTTCACTTGTTGGCCAATCGCACCCGCAAACAGGCGAACCTGCTCATAGCTATATTTCCGTTCCAATGGGACGTAAATATGAAAACCGGACGCGCCCGAGGTCTTCAAATAGGAATAGACGCCAAGTTTTTCCAGGTCGCCTTGGCCACAGTTACAACAGCGTCGAAAGGCGTGCCGCTTGTCGGATCCAGATCGAAGAACACATAATCGGGATGCGCCTCATCGTCAAAGCGGCTTGACCAAGGGTTGTGATCGATACAGCCGAGATTGGTGATGTAGAGCAGGTCCGCTCGATCCTGAGGAATTACATACGGCATCTCCGCTTTTCGCTCCTCCGAATAAATCATCGCTGTTTTCAACCAATCCGGCCTGGAAGCCGGCGCTTCCTTTTGAAAAAAGAATTTTCCGTCGATGCCGTCCGGATAACGCTTCAATACCAGCGGCCGGTCCTTCAAAAAAGGCAGGATGTAAGGGGCAATTCGCAGGTAGTAGGCCAATACGTCTCGTTTGCGCAGGTCAGGTTCCGTGAAATACATTTTGTTCAGGTGAGTCAGCGCCAGCGTCTTGCCGTCGAGTTCTATATTTAGCGAATCGGTTTTCCCCTGCGCCAATTCCTCTTCGAGATTTGCGGAATCCGGCGCGCCCTTTGAGGAAGCTGCGTTCTTGCGAAGCGGCTTTGCCCGCCCGGAGTTCAACGTTCGAGGCGATTTCTTTGTTGGCGGACTTTTGGTTGGCGGAGACTGTTTCTTCACCGCTTCCTCCATGTGGCAATCGCGCGCGTCGCGATCTTCTTGAAATCCCAAAAACACGGGTTGCCGGAGTTTCAAATCCTTGGTCCACTGGCCATACTTCACGCGCGCGACCAGCCTGGGTTTCACCCAATGAGCAATTTCTTTGGCTTTTGGGGTGGTATCGAACGGACAATCCCGAACCTCGAGACTCTGCAATGTTTTCTTGGTCCGCTCCAGCATTTCACGATCGAAACCTGTGCCCACGCTGCCCACGTACTTCAGTTTCTTGTCGTCGTACAGTCCCATCAGCAGGGCCCCAAAATGGTCGCGGGTCCTTCGAGGCTCCGTCCAGCCGCCGACAACGACGTCGAGATCGTGAATAATTTTAAATTTCAACCAAAGCGATGTGCGCTTTCCGACATAAGGGCTGTCCCGGCGCTTCGCGATGATGCCTTCCAGTCCTCGTTCCTTGGCCACTTGGAGAAGCTCCACGCCTTTTTCGAGCACGTGATCGGAATATCGAATGTTGTCCGAAGTCCTGAGCAGTTCGCGGAGCAGGTTCTTACGATCCTCCAGCGGCACATCGCGAAGATCGTATCCGTCGCAATAGAGCAAGTCATACGCGTAGTAAGTCGCCGGGTTGTTTTGTTGCAAGGAAAGCGGCGGGTTCATGACGCCGAATCGGGGCTGTATTTTTGTAAAGTCCGACCGGCCCTCTTCATCGAGAACCACAATCTCGCCATCCACGATAGCTTGCCGCGCATTCAACTGCTTGATAAGCGCTTTGAGTTCCGGATATTCCGGCGTGATATTTCTACCGGATCGCGACCGAAGTTCGAGCCTTCCGTCCTGCAAAAAGGCCAGAGCGCGCTCCCCATCCCATTTAATTTCAAAAAGCCACGCCGGATCGGAAAACGGTTTCTCCGAAAGCTGGGCAAGAGCCACGGAGACGGAGCTGGGGAATGGCGCTTTTTGAGAGCCTTTCAGTCTCGATGGATCTTTCGTCTTGCACCCCCTGGCATTTCCATTTTTTGCTGCGGTTGGGTGCTCGCTTGCGCCTCTTCCCGCGGCGGTCAGGGGATCGTTTTTGCGAATGAACAGCCACTCGTTTCCTCGGGAAGCGTTGTGCATTTTCACGAGCGCGTACCGGCCATTCAGACGATCTCCCGTGAGTGCGAACTTTAGATCTCCCCGCTCGATTTGCGAAGCCGCGGACTCGGCGCCTTCGACTTCAAATGTTCCCTTGTCCCATAAATCCACATGGCCCGCGCCGTAATTGCCTTTCGGAATGTCGCCCTCAAATTTAGCGTATTCGATGGGATGATCCTCGACGTGGATGGCAAGCCTTTTTTCTCCCGGCTCCAGCGGGGGGCCCTTGGGAACAGCCCACGATGCCAGAACGCCATTCACTTGCAGTCGAAAATCGAAATGAAGCCGCCGCGCGGCGTGCCGCTGCACAACAAAAATAGGATTGTTTTTGGCGTGTACGCGCCCTACGGGTTCGGAGGTTTCCCGGAACTTGCGTTTACGAGTATATTCTTGCAGTCCGCTCATGACCGTATAAACACTCAATATAATAGTGCCGGGAGATGTCGAATACGCTACGAAATCATGCGGAAATGAACCAGCTTGGTTTAATATGATCCGTAAGTCCTGCGCCAGCTTTGTTTGCGCCGGCTGCTTCTTACGGGTAGAGCCGCGGCGGTTTAGGGTGTTCTCCCGATTGCCGGTCCTTTGCGTGCAACTATTCTGTCAACGGAGGAATTCAATGCCATCGTCGGTCTGGAAAGGAATGATTTCCTTTGGCTTGGTTTCGATTCCCATACGATTGTTTGCGGCCGCGAGGTCCAAGCGGACTTACCTCCACCAAATCCATAAGGTGTGCAACACGCGGCTGAAGCAACCCCTCTTTTGCCCGACTTGCAATCGGATCGTCGAGCGTTCGGAAGTGATCAAAGGCTATGAGTATGAGACGGGGCAATATGTGCTGCTCGATGGCGACGAAATTAAAAAGATCACGCCCCCATCGGGAAAAATCATGGAAATTATTACTTTTCTAGACCAAGCCGATGTCGATCCCATTTATTTCGACTCCTCTTTCGTTGCCCTCCCGGAGGAACACGCCGAGAAACCTTATCGCCTTTTGCTCAGGGCCCTCGAGGACACGAAAAAGATGGGCGTCGCAAAAGTGACCATGCACCAGCGGGAACAGACGGTTTTTATTCGTTCCCGCAAGAACGGATTGACGCTGCACACCATGTATTACCAGAACGAAATCGCGGCGGTAGAGGGATACGGCAAGGATTACGATGTGAAATTGAAGCCCGAGGAAATCAAGCTTGCCGATCAACTCGTCGAAAGCCTTTCCGGGGCGTTCGCGCCGGAAGCCTACAAGGATGAATTCCAAGCGCGCCTGAATGAATTAATCGAAGCGAAACTCAAAGGGAAAGCCGTGGCCATTTCTCCAAAAACAACGAAAGCGCCCGTGATCGATATGATGGAGGCTCTCAAGAAGAGCCTGGCAACCCCGGGCGCAAAACCGCACAAAGCGATCCCAGTCCATGGTGAACGGCATCGCCGAAAGGCAGGCTGATGGGCGGGATTGGCGGAGAGGTTCGTGCCAGAACGCGCGAGGAAGCATGGACCGAGTTCAATGAACGTATCCGCCCGGAAATCGAGGATCGATTCGGTTTGTTTCTAGCCGCCCCTCTCACACGAGAAGCCGCCCTGGAAGCGATGTGGCAGGATCCAAGATCTTGTTTGTGGGTCCTCAATTACTAATGTACTAATTAAATAGGCTGGGAATCGCCAGGCCCCCCGCAAATGACCGGATGTGTGGCGGCCGGTCCGCCCCGGTTGCTGCAATTCAAGCTGTTCCCCTTCAGAAGTGGCTGAGCAGACCGATCAGGATGACGATGGGAATCGGCACTCCCAGCAGCAATAACAAGATTGATCGCATGTCGCCCTCCCAAATTTCAGTCTACAAATGTGGCGCCGGCATAGTGTCCCGCCGCCGGCCTCCGATCGTCGCGGCATAGCTGGCGCAGAACGCGCCGATCAAGAACGCGACGAACAGCCAATAGAGGGAGTGCGCGATCGCCTTGCGCGCCGTGTCTGCTGCCTCGCGATCGGCAGTTACGGTTTCGCTGACGCGGCGTTCGGCCTCCGGCTGTGTTAATCCGGTAGCGGCCGCGACGAGATTCGTTAGATAAGCTTGATCCTGTCCGGCCATTTCTGGATGTCGCAAAGCGTTAGCCAGAATGAGCGCGGCTTCATTGCGCGACGCCTGGTCGGTTCCTGTCGCTGCCGGATGGTCGGTGCGAAATAGCATCGCGACGAAATAATTGCCCGGCGCATTCTCCGCTTGGGATATCGCCGGCCTGGCCGCGATCGAAGTCGCGTAGGACATGAAAAGCAAGGTTGAGATTACGAGGGCGACGGACCAGGCAATGAAGCCATGAGCGGTATCCCTGAAATAGACCTCATGCGTGTGAAGGGAAATCCATTTCGTGCGCAACCGTCCTGCCAGGTAACCGCCGATGGATGAGGCGACAAGTTGCACGAGCATCAGCCAGATAATCGCTCCTGCCGAAACCCGCGTTGCCTGAGCTCCATCCGCGGGCCAAGGAGAGATCGAGGACAAGCCGATGCCTGCCCCAAGCACCGCAAGGATCAAGCCCAACGCGCCCATGGCGAAGGCTCCCGCAAAAACAGCTGGCCAAGACACGCCGGCTTCGGATGCTTTGTCCGGAAATGCACCGAAATCCTGTGCGTAAGTTGCTACTCTGCTGCTGGCCATGGTCCCTCCCTCCTTATCGATGTGGATGTGAACGGTTCAGGCCCGCGCCGCTTTCCCTTTGCCTTTCGACTCGCCGATTTCTTGCTCTTTGGCCTCGACATTGATTTTCTCCGCCAGCTTGGTCAGCTTTTGATCGGTTTCCTTTTCTTCTTTCAGCGTCTCTTCAAGCAATTCGGCGGCGGCGTCTTCGCCGAGCAAGTCGGCATAGGTGCGCACACAGCCATATGCGGCGATCTCGTAGTGCTCGACGCGCTGCGCGGCGGAAATCAAGCCCGCGTCCAGGGTCTCTCCTTTGAGTTCCTCTTCCTTGATCATTTCGTTGCCTTCCTCGACCAGGCCTTCCATGCCCTTGCACTTTTTTCCCGTGGGCTTTTCGCCAAGCTCCTTAAAAATTCGCTCCAGGCGTTCGACGTGACCCTTGGTCTGTTCGAGGTGCTCTTCGAAGCCGGCCCGCAACTCGTCCGAGGTTGCGGCCTTGGCCATTTTGGGCAAAGCTTTTGTAAGTTGATTTTTCGCGTTATAGATGTCGCGAAGTTCATCGATATAGAGTTCTTTTAGTGCGTTTTCCTTCATGATCGGTCTCCGATTCTCAATCGTTTCGAAACAACGTGGAAGTATCCCACGCCGCGAAAGCCGTTTTCTTACCGGATTTCCCGTAAAAAAAGCAGCAAGAGCTTTGAGAGAGAGGGAAAGGCACGTCTCCACGGAAAGAGGAGTGTTTCGAAGAGCCGGGTTGGGGCATCCCATTGAATTGGTGAACGATTTCGAGGAGAAATATTGGGACCGAGACCCGCCGAGAAATTATGGATCAAGCCCTAGTTCCGGGCTGGTGAAAATTGGCCGAGCGGCTCAGGCGCAGGCCGGGAGATTGGCCGCAAGGAGAGAGATTGCCATTCATCGATAAAGTTCGAATCGGAATTTCCGGCTGGAACTATCCTGGCTGGCGCGGACAGTTCTACCCCGCGAATTTGCCTCACCGGAGAGAGCTTGCTTACGCTGCCGGCATTTTTCCCACCATTGAGATCAATGGCACGTTTTATTCATTGAAGCGTCCGGAAAATTTCGCGCAATGGTTTGCCGATACGCCTGAAGATTTTGTTTTTTCGGTGAAGGGGTCGCGCTACCTCACGCACATGCTCCGCCTCAGGAATGTCGCGAAACCTTTGTCGAATTTCTTCGCCTCCGGCGTCTTGCGGCTCGGTTCCAAACTTGGGCCGATCCTTTGGCAACTGCCATCTAATTTTTCTTTCGATCCGAAACGGCTCGAAGCATTTTTCAAGCTTCTGCCTCGGGACACCGAGGCGGCCGTCTCCTTGGCTCGCCGCCATGACAAGCGGGTTAGCGGCCACACGTGGCTTAAAGCGGACAAAGCCCGGCGTATCCGGCACTGCATGGAGATTCGACACCAGAGCTTTGCAGTGCCTGAATTCATTCATCTGCTGCGCGAACATGGGATCGCGCTCGTTTGTGCGGATGCCGTCGAGTGGCCTCGCCTGATGGATGTGACCGCGGACTTTATCTATTGCCGCCTTCACGGGTCGAAGGAACTCTACGCGAGCGGCTACGATGAGCCCGCTCTTGACGCGTGGGCCAAGCGCGTCGCGGCATGGGCGCGCGGCAAAGAAAGCCCGGACGGTGACCGCGTGATGCCGGCTCTGGCGTCGAAGCAAGCTTCGCGCGACGTATTCGTTTATTTCGACAATGACGCGAAGGTGCGCGCGCCCTTCGATGCGCAAGGACTCATTCGGCGCGCGAGACGACTTTTGAAAAGCTAAGATGAATTCGGCTCGGGCGCTCGGCCTCGGAGCGTCACTTCTTTGGAGGAACTTTTGCGCCTTTCTTGCGCGCCTCCGAAAGGCCAATCGCAATGGCTTGTTTTCGGCTTTTCACGCGTCCCCCTCTTCCTGCTTTCCCTGAACGGAGCGTCCCTCGCTTTTCTCGATGAATCGCGCTTTGAACGCGCTTGCTAGCTGCTTTTCCATATCGCGCCATCTTCCTATCCTTTCGCTTGAACTGTATCCACCATTCCAGAGCACATTTGCGTGTGGCCGCTTTTGTATGGATCGCCTGAAAGCATTCACGCCTCTGGTCCAGTGTGCCACGCTCTCTTCCCATTTTCGCCAACGAGTCGAATCGTTGGTCTCAACCATAAGGGAAACAGCCGCAGGGCGACGGCCCTGCGGCTGAGCCTGTTACCTTTGGTCTTGCGTTTTCCGATGAGCCGATTTGGAAGATTCGTGGGCGCGTTCGGATTGCTTTTGCGCCTCCTCCGAATGCCTCCTGGCCGACTCCTGATCGCCCCTTCCATGATGTTCTGCCGCGGTGCGATGAGATTTCGCCGCTTGATCATGCTGCATGGCGGCTTCCTCATGAGCTTGTTTTGACATCTTGGCCTCCTTTTCTAATTGCCTTTGCGGCGGCATATAACGCCACAACAGTTCTAACCATAACGACTCTCGCTCAAGAGGCGTATCCGTCGAATTCTGTAATAACGGTTGCAAAGAGCGTTACAGAACTGCATCCCGGAACGGACGAAGCGTCGCCATTCAATGCTCCTACAGCAATTCGCTGAATGCTTTTGGGGTTGCCAGTCTTGTAGCCTATTTGTGTGTACAAATCCGATCCCGCCGTGCGAGTCGCATGGCGCGGCCTGGTAGGGCCAAAATGGCTCGTGTCACGTGGAAAATTCCGGGACGTCATTGGTTCGTGCTGGCGCTTACGGCCTTACTGGTTTGCTGCGTCGCACTGTTTGTGGACTTGAAGCCTCACGTGGATGAAAATTTCTTTTTCTCTTCCACGGATCCTCGCTTCCAGGAATCGGCCAAGATCGATCGAATGTTCGGTTCCGAGAGCCAATTGATTCTTGCCGTAGCCTCTGACGACATTTCCTCGCAGGCATATTTGGAGCGGCTTGGACGAATGACCGAGCAGCTCCAATCGGTGGAGTCCGTGGACAGCGTCGAGAGCCTTGCCGACGGACCCAAGAACTACGAAGACGCCGAAAAAAGCCCCTTTTGGAGGCGGCTGCTCATCGCGGACAACGGGAAATCCAGCAACGTTGTCCTTTTTGTGTCGAACCGCGATACCCAAACGCTCATCGGCAAAATCGAAGCGATTGTGAACAAGTTTGATTCCAAGGATTTTCGGATTGAGATCGCGGGCGCTCCCTACGTAGCTGACATGATTCGCTGGAATCTGCTCCACGATTTCCGTGTATTTAGTCTCACATCATTTCTCCTGTTCGGAGCAGTGATGTGGGTTTTGTTTCGCTCGTGGAAGCTCACACTCGGCATGCTAGCGGCCTCTACGAGCGCCGTTCTAACTACTCTTTTGATCCAAGCGTTGTTTGGCCAAAAGATTGGAATCCTTACCGCGAATTTGGGAACCATCATTTTTGTAGTGGCCTTATCGCACATCGTTTACATGACCTTTAATTGGCAGACCTTGAGCCGTGAGGAAAAAGCCAACTCCAAAAATCTGGGATCGAAAGCGTGGCGGATGACGTTACCCGCGTCATTCTGGTCCATGGTCTGCGCCTCGCTTGGATTCGGGAGTTTGCTTTTCGTTCCGGCCAAGCCGCTGCGGGAGCTCGGCATCGGTGGGACGTTGGGAAGCGCGATCGCCTTCGCGTCCGCCTATCTTTTGTACCCGTCCTTTTTGGACTGGACGGGCCCCGGTAAAAAGAAAGGAGCGATCGAAAAAACAAAACACCGCATTTGGCAGCGAAGCTTTGCCTGGGTCGTTGTGATCGCCATATTGGGAACCGCGGGATTGAGTTTCGGACTGGCCCGATTGAACACCGATCCCAGCCTTCTTGATTACTTTAAGAAAGGCAAAGAACCGCGGACCGGACTCGAATATGTGGATCGAAACGGAGGTTCGAATCCGCTCACTCTGGTGGTTACGGCGGCAGATGGCGGCAAGCTGGACACCAAAGAAGAGTACGAAAAAATGTGGGATTTGCAGGACGTGCTGGAGGATCAGAAAAACGTTGGCACGGTGATTTCGCTGCCGGTATTGATGGCCGAGGGACATCGCCGGCCGCTCGCATTCCTGCTGAGCTGGAACCATCTGTTGAACATCATGAACGAGCCAAAATACAACCGGGTCGCCAGCACATTTGTCACAAAGGATAGAACCCTGGCAGCATTTTATCTTCGCATGAAAGAACGCGGCCGCGACAGGCCCCGCGTGGAGGTTGTGAACCATTTGCGGTCGGTTGTGCGGCGGAATGGCTTTCGACCCGCGCTTGTTGGGGGGGTGTACGATTTGCAAGGCGAGTTGGCCAAATTGGTGGCGTCGAGCCTGATCAAAGGCCTGCTTTGGTTAATGGTCTTTTTCACCGTCGTGGCCCTGATCGTCGGCCGCAGCGTTCGGACCACGGCCGCGATGATCTTCGCTTTGAGCCTGGTCCCCCTATGTATGCTGGGCGGCAGCGAATGTCTGCATCGGAATGGCCATCGATTCCATGGTCCACCTGATCTTCGCCGTGCGGCGCGCGCAAAAGGCCGGGCGTCACGGCTGGGCTTCCTGGGTAGCGGGCCGTGAGGAGCAATGGCGTGGGATTGTTTTCTCGGATGTCGTCATCGGCGCCGGCTTTGCCATCTTCGCGCTTTCCAGTTTCCCTCCGACGCAGCGCTTCGGACTGGTCGTTTTGTCGGGGACCATCGTCGACATCCTCGCAAACCTTTTTGTGCTGCCCTTTATCGGAGGATTCGAATTCGGCAGACGCCCGGCTCCCGACAACGAATTGTGAAGTTTATTAAGGCGCTGATTCGCCTTCGAAAGAGAACCCCGTAGTACCCGGCAGGAACATCCTGTATTTACCATTACGTGTCATATTGAGGACCTAACGTTTTTGCCAGCCACAAGTCATAAATTATGCGTATCGTAAGCATAGCGGCTCGAATCGACTCATTCGAAAAGATTGGTAAAAAATCCAGGAACTTTTTGGATGTACCGGGTCATCAGAGAGCTCGACAAGGCGTTTGCGTCGGCTAGAGAGGAAGCCCCATGATGCTGTCCCGACGAGATCGAATCCTCCGGCGAAGCATCGCCTATGCTCTCCTCGCTTTCGTTCTCTTTCTCGTCGGAATCCCCATTCACCGGTCCACCTGGATGGGCAGCGCGCAGCTCCATACTTTGCTCGAGATCATCTGCACGATGCTGACGCTCATGACCGGCACCATGGCTTTGGTTCGCTATTACACAAAAAAGGGCAGCACGTACCTCTTGCTTGGAAGCGCTTTTTTGGGTACGTCGATCCTGAACGGCTACCACACAGTG
>Ga0335078_10013351_pt1 | contig 12173 bp, 10 predicted proteins | sample Lox_Sample_32_FD_206711 | JGI IMG/M metagenome (GOLD analysis project Ga0335078, IMG submission 206711) | Soil microbial communities from Loxahatchee National Wildlife Refuge, Florida, United States - Lox_Sample_3.2 | ecosystem: Environmental > Terrestrial > Soil > Wetlands | place: USA... | reverse complement strand
CGAAAGTTACGGTTTTGCTTGACATAACGAGATCGGTCCTATTTCACCAGCGGAGCTATCACGCGATCCAGTTCCGCGTCCGTCCATTGCGTCAGTTGCACACCTTTGTGCAGCGACCAATGCTCGGCGTGCGAAACCGAGTCGCCCGGCTTCAGATCGACCAGCGCGCCGAGCGTTTCCAGTTCCAGGAAATCGGCATTGGTGAAGGTCTCGAACGAGCAGCCGTAATCCGGATAGGCGGGAGGATCCTCCTTAGCCGACGCCTTCTTCACGAACAGCTCGTTATGGAGCAGGTAGGCGCCCCAGGTGTCGTGGTTATAGCTGCCGATTTTCTCCGGCACGGCATTTTTCGGATCCTGGTGCAGCACGACATACTTTTCCAACAGCTTCAGCCGCGGATCGGTCAGATTCGTGTAAGCCCATAACACCAGGGGACCGGTGGCCAGGAGTTTCTCGGGGTACTGTCCGCGTTCCGGCAATCCATGTATGCCCACGCCGCCCTGCGCGAACATCGTCAGCGACCAGGGCGCCAGGTGGTATGGCGCCTTTCCCGCGTTGCGAAGATAATGCAGCACCTCCACCGCCGTTCCCGTGGATGCCATGCGGATGGTGATCTTCTTTTCGATTCCGGTCAGCGGCTCGACCGGTTCGGTGGCTTCCAGAACGTCGCCGCGAATTTCGATATGAATTGGCCCGTTGTCCGGCGCGTAGCTCTTGACGCGATCCTCGGGTCCGATCCACAGGCGATGGCCGCCGCGCGCCTGCCAGTCCTTCTCGCCGGATTTTCCGATTTGCTCGGCGAACTCCTTGAACAGGTTCTGTCCGCCGACAAAACCGTAGCGAATGATGCGGGGCCCGACGTCGCCGGTAACCACGGCCTCGACCGTCCCGTTGGAGATGCGATAGCTGTTGGGCCAGCCTTGGAAGTCGATCTTTTCAATTTTCACAGCCGCTGTAGCGCTCATAGTGAATATCGCGATTAATGCCGTTGTTCTTATCATCTTCTGCCTTCATTGTGTCGCGGAACCGATCAGGACGAGCCCGCAGGTATAGCCGGCCAGCATGAGCACGAGGTATTTGGCAGTACCCGCGGGGGCTCCGCGAAATTCGCGCCAGATGAACAGTCCCCAGATTGCCGCCACCAGTGTCGCACCCTGTCCCAGCGCATAGGAAATCGCCGGGCCGGCCACACCGGATGCCAGCACGTTGAAGCTGAGCGCGATCATCCACAGGAAGCCGCCCAGAATCCCGATGCCGTGCAGTTTCGCCGAGCCTCGCAAGTACTGGCTGTAGGTGACCTTGCCGGCGCGCATGAACAGCGTGTTCCACAGGAAGTTGCTGGCGAAAACGCCTATCCCGAAGACCACCAGCGCGACGTACGGCGTGAGCATTCCGCGTTGGATGGGCTGCGAGTTGAAATTCGGCGATATGGCGCGCATCAACTGCGGATAGAAGAATCCCATGATGCAACCGGCCAGCACCGAAGCGGCCACGCCGCGCAGCCGGTTGCGGCCGGAAGCCTGGGGAAGCCGGGAATGCGCTTGCGCCGACATCACCATCGCCAGCACGATGAGAGCGACACCGGCGAACAATAGAACAGGGTTGCCCTTGGGATGTCCCACATAGCTCAGCACGGTGCCGATCACCAGCGCCAGCCCGACGCCTACAGGAAAGGCGACGGCCATGCCGGCGGCGTCGATTCCGACGACCAGGAGAATGTTCGAAAGGTTGAAAATGGCCCCGCTGATCAAAGCCGGGATGATGAAGGTGGTTTCGGCGCTCCCGAAATTCTCGACCGCCCGAACGCCCGCGCCTCCGAAATTGCCGAGCGTCGCGGCAAATATCAGGCTGAACAGGAGCACGCCGATGGCGTAGTCCCAATAGAACAGCTCGAAAGGCCACTTCTCTTTGCCGGCGAGCTTCTGCGTGTTGGCCCACGATCCCCATCCGAGCATCGTGACCACGCAGAAGACTATGGCGATCGGAAGATCGTGCACCACGAACATAGCCGCGCCTCCTGGCTGTAGGAAACACCTCAGAATAGTTCACGGATAGCCGTGATACAAGTTGAGGCGTTTCAGGAGGCCGGCAGATTGTTCGTCACTCTTCCCGCAGCAGCGTCACCGGATCGAGCGATAGCGCCCGCTGCGCCGGAATCCAGGTCGCCAGCAGCCCCAGCAGCAACATCGCGAAAATCACGCCCGCCGACACCAGGGGATCGCGCGGCGTCGCCTGGTAGACGATCGAGGCAAGCACACGCGCGGACAACATCCCGAGCACGATTCCGGCCGCCGAACCAAACGCCAGCAGCTTCAAAGCCCGTCCCAGCCCGGCCTCCAGGATTTCCCGGCGCTGCGCGCCCAGAGCCAGCCGAATTCCCAATTCCTTCAGCCGGCGGCTGACCGAGTAGGCGGCCATGCCGAAGACTCCGGTTCCGGCCAGCATGGCGCCCAGCAGGCCCAAAACGCCCAGGGCCACCGTCGCCAGCCGGGCGGGAAAGAGCGCGATGGAGAGGCCCTCGTTCCAGTTTTGGATTTGCGCCGGCATCCCCGCGTCCAGGCCGCGCAGGGTATTACGGATCGCCGAGGCTATTTCGGTTCGGTTACGATCCAACCGCAATATGAGCAGCGTGGTCCCGGTGGGCGGACCTTGCATAATGGGTACGAACGCCGCCGGACGCGGATCTTCCGTAAGCATCGCGTACTTTCCATCTTCCACGGCTCCCACCACCTGGACGCGCGTTCCATCCTGCATTTTGTAATACCGGCCGATGGCGTTCGCCACCGACCCGAAGATGCGGCGGGCGAACTCCTGGTTGACCACTGCCACGCGCGGAGCGTTCTGATCGTCGTGCCACGTCAATGTTCTCCCCAATAGCAAAGCCGTGCCCGCGGCCTGAAAATACTCCGGCGAGATGCGATAAATCGCGGGATGCGCAGCGGCGTTGGACGGCTTCAATTCCGCGGCTTGGTCCGTGAAAACCGGAGCGACATTCACATAGGTCGTCAGCAGGGGCACAAAATCGATCAGCCCGACCGTCCTCGCGCCCGGCACCTTCTGCAAGGCCTCGATCAGGCGCTTTTGCATGGCAAGTACGGCTTCGCCGCGATAGCCCGCCATGTTCAAATCGGCGTCGATCAACATCACGTTGCGGGGCTCGAACCCCAGCTTCGCGTGGAGCAAGCGCACCAGCCCGCGGACCGCAACGATCGACGATGTTACCAGCACCGCGCAGATGGCAACCTGTCCCACCAGCAACAGGTCGCGGACGGTAACCCGGCGCATTCCGATGACATTCGATCCGGCCTTCACGATCTGGTAAGGATCGGTCCGCAGCACCTGGCGCACCGGCACAAGCCCGAAAAGCAAGCCGCTGACCAGGGCCAAAAGCAGGGCCACCAGATAAACGTTGCCGTCGGGGCTGACCGGCACCCTCATGGGAATATTGGGAACCGGTTGCCAGGTGCTCAGCCCGCGGAGCAGCGCTACGCTGGCCGACAGCCCGAGCCCGCCTCCCGCGAGCGAAATCAGGAAAGCTTCGGTGAATAACGTCCGTAGAATGCGGTGGCGGCTCGATCCCAGCGCCAGCCGCAGCGCGATTTCGCGGGAACGGTCGGCGGTGCGCGCGGCAAACAGGCTGCCCAGGTTCGCGCAGGCGGCCAGCAGGATCAACCCCGCCAGCAAAAGCAATCCAGTCAGAAACGCTTGGGCCGGACCGCCCAGGTAGTCGCCGTACAAACCCGGCCGGGCCAGTCGAAACCTGGTTTTGCCGTGGGTTTTGGGGTAGGCCTTATCCAGGTCCACGCCAATCGAGTTCAGATCGGCCACGGCCTGCTCCGAAGTCACCCCGGACTTCAGATGGCCGAGCGTCATAAAGACCCACTGGTTTCCGCGGTCGTGCAGCAGATCCGAGCCCATCAGGCTTCCCCATTGAACCTCGTCCCCATCGACCAGGGGCACATAGAAATCGGGGGAGCCGAAGATCAGAATCCCGTGGAAATCCGGCGGGGTAACCCCGACCACCGTGAACGGGTGCTTGTTAATACGAACTACCCGTCCGAGCACACCGCGGTCGTCCGAAAAATGGTCGTGCCAAAAGGAGTAGGAGAGCACGAGGTAAGGCACGCTGTTCGCGCCATGCTCGTCGGAGGCATGAAAGAAACGGCCAAGATAAGGTTGTAAGCCTAGGGCGTCGAAGTAGTTCCCGCTCACCACGTCGCCATAGGAGCGGGCTGAGCCGTTCCCGGTATCCAGGCCAACTTGGGTAGGGCAAAAGGCCGCCAGGCTGTCGAAGCTGCGGTTCCGGTCGCGCAGATCGACGTAGTCGGGATACGACTCCGTCATGGAATACTCGTTGCCGTGCTCGATGCCGTAGAGGCTCTCGGGACGAGGCACGTTGAGCGGACGCAGCACCATTCCGTTCAATACGCCGAAGACCACCGCGTTGGCGCAAATCGCCAAGGCCAGCGTCAGAACCGCCACAACCGTAAATCCCGGAGACTTGGCCAGCAGCCGCACGCTGAAGCGCAGATCCCGAAAGGTATTCTCGATGGCGTTGATTCCCCTGAGGTCCCGACACTCTTCTTTCTTTTGCGTGAGTCCGTCCATCGCCTTCAAGGCCGCCTGCCGCGATTGCTTGGGCGTGAGGCCCTTCGCCAGGTATTCCTCGATCTTCATTTCCAGGTGATACTGCAGCTCGTCCTCGAGGTCCTGGTCGACCTGGCGGCGGCGGAAGAGCGATCGGAGACGGAGCGGGAGCGTGTAGAACCAGTGTTCGATGCGCACGGCTCACGCCTCCTCGAGACGCACCACGCGGGTGATGGCATCCGACAGGCGCGTCCAGCTGGCCGCTTCCTTCTCCAGTTGCGCGCGGCCTAATCGGGTGAGCGAGTAGTATTTTGCCCGGCGGTTGTTCTCGCTCGTCTTCCATTCCGCGGTAATCCAGCCCTCCTGTTCCAGCTTGTGCAGAGCAGGATACAGCGACCCGTCGCTGACCTGCAGGACGTCGCCCGAAACCTGCCGCAGGCGCTGGCTGATGGCCCAGCCGTTGAGCGGTTGCAACGCCAGGATTTTCAATAGCAGCAAGTCCAGCGTTCCCTGGACCAAATCGGATGGCCGGCTCATTTCCCCCTCCTATCGGTTACCGAGGAGCATACCGCAGCTCCCCTCGGTAAGCAAGAGGAAATTTGGCGCCGGCCGAAATTAACCCAGGCGCCGCCCTTCGATTCAAGCCGTAACCCGAATAATGTCAATACCGTGCCCATTTTGGCGGCTTCTTGACACAACTTGACGCCACAGCGTGACGAAATGTCTCACCCCACGTCCAATCCCATAGATGCGGCAGGAGTTGGAGGCGCGATAGACTGGCGTGATTATGGCCCAGGATGCAGCCGGAGCGGTCGGGGCCCGCATGAATCCGCAAGTTGATTCGTTGATCCGGGCGGCCCAGCAGGGCGACCAGGATGCGTTCGAGCAATTAGTGCGGACCTACGACCAGAGTGTGCTCCGGCTCGCGATGAACCTTTTGCGCTCGCCGGAAGATGCCCGCGATGTGTACCAGGAGGCATTCCTGCGGGTTTACCGTAATCTGCACTCCTTCCGGTTCGACTGCAGTTTCCACACCTGGCTGTACCGCATCGTGACGAATATTTGCCTGGACCAGCTGCGGAAGAGGAAGGTTCGGAAGGAAGAATCGGCGGTGGTGGAAACGTCGGACGGCGACATCGACCGGATGGAAGCATTCGAGGAAGAAGCGGCCCATGCCGATCCCGAGCGGACTACCTGGAACCACCAACTGCGCCAGCGGATCGAAAGCGCCCTCGGCGATCTGACCCCGCGTGAGCGGATGGTGTTTGAGCTGCGCCACTACCAGGGACTGCGCCTGCGGAATATCGGTGAAATGTTGGGGACCACGGAAGAAGCCGCCAAGAACTGCCTCTTCCGCGCAACCCAGAAAATGCGTGTCGTGTTGGGAGATTTCGTATGACCTGCGATTCGGTTGGAAAGTTGATTCCCCTCTATTTTTATGGCGAATTGCCGAGCGAGGAGGAAGACCGCGTGGAGGCGCACCTCCACCAGTGCGCGGCCTGTACCCGCGAGCTGGATCGCTTCGGCACGCTGGCGGAGGTTCTGAGCCGCCGTCAGACGCAGGTTCCGCCCGGGTTGCTCGAGGAATGCCGCGTTGATCTCAGGGCGGCCATTCAGGGCGGCGGCACGGTGCTCGCGAAGGCGCGGCCCAAGGGCCCATGGAGACTCTTCCTGGAAGCCGTGGCCGCTTCCCTATCGAATTTCTCCCGCCTGCGCGTTCCCGCCGGCGCTCTGGCTATGCTGGCCCTGGGCTTCGTGGCCGCCCGCTATAGCGGCGTGGGCCGGACCTGGTGGCGGCCCGCCGACGACAACGTGTTCTCCACCGTGCGCAGCGTGCAGCAGGACCCCTCGGGACTGGTGCAGATCGCCTATAACGAAACCTATCCGCGAGTGGTTTCCGGCCGGGCGGATTCGCCGCAGATTCAGAAGCTGCTGTTGACCGCGTTCCATCAGAACAACGCGGAGGCGCGCGTCGAGTCCGTGGCCTTGCTGGATCCGCAGTCCGACACCGAGGGTCGCGATGCGCTGCTGGGCGATCTCGACCACGATCCGAATGTCGGCGTGCGCCTGAGGATTCTCGACAAGCTGACGCCCATGGCGGCGGACGCGGAAGTGCGCAAGACACTGGCGCGCGTTTTGCAGACCGATGAGAGCGCGGCGGTGCGCATGCGAATCGTCGATCTGTTGATGGCGCACCGCGATGATTCCCTGGTGGGCGTCATGCAGAGCCAGGTGCAGCGTGAAGATAACAGTGGCGTGCGCCAGAAGCTGGAGAAGGCGCTAAAGGACATGAATGCTTCGGACAGCATATTCTAGAGTCCATTTCGCCACGCTGCTGATTGCGGCCGTGTTGCTTCCGCTGCCAGGTTCCGGGCAACAGGACCTGAAGCGGGAAGGCAATACCTGGTCGCGCACCTACACCGGATCGCTGGCGCCGCAGGCCAGGTTGGAAGTGGATAGCCACGGTCCGGTAATGCTGGAAGGCGGCTCCTCGGGCGCGTTCACATACACCGTAAAGCTCTCGGTGATGGCGCAAAACGAAGCCGAAGCCCGCCGCCTGTTCGACCGCCTGGCAGCGCTGCACGTTCTCAGCGAGCGCGGCGTCACCGCACTGATCGCTCCCAGCGGACGCGTGCTTTCCACGGTGACGGTGAAAGCGCCGCATCTCGGCAGCGCCTTCGTCCGGACCACCGAAGGCGGCATCGACGCCCGCGAAATCGATGGCAACCTGGAGGTCCAGGCCGTCGGAGAATTGAAGGTGGATCGCGTCGGCGGCGATTGCAACCTGTTTACCGCGGGCGGCGATATCACCATCGGCGAAATCTCCGGCAATCTGCACTGTACGACGCGGGCCGGGCGTATCGCGGTCAAATCGGTGAAGGGCGAAGCGGTGATGGTGACCGACGGCGGCGATATCGAGGCCGGGCATATGGGCGGGTCCGTCATGGCGCACACCGCCGGCGGCAGCGTTCATGTGGCGACCGCGGTCGGGACTGTCAACCTCACCACCGGCGGCGGCGAATTACAGGTGGATAAGGCCAGTGGCCAGGTGATCGCGCGGAATATGCTGGGTCCGGTCACGATTTCCGGCGCCGCCGGCGGCGTGCAGTGCGAAAATGCCAGCGGCGGCATCCGCGTGAGCAACATTACCGGGCCGATGCACATTTCCACCGCAATGGGGAGTATTCTGGCGAATCTGGCGGGCAGCCGCATTGCCGATTCCCTGCTCGCGACCGCCAATGGTGACATTACGGTCATGATTCCGTCCAATGTGGGGGTGACGATTCGCGCGCAAAACGAAATGTCGGATACTATGAGGCGGATCGTTTCCGACTTTCCGACGATCAAGTTGGAACGGCAGGCTTCGCGTCTGGTGGCGATGGGACCGGTGAATGGGGGTGGGCCGCTGCTGCAGATCGCGGCTATGAGCGGCACCATCTACATCAGGCGGCAGCGGTAAAAGTACGGTTTTCGGGGATATAAGCATGATCCGGGTAATTGGATTGAGCGCGGCGATGCTGGCGGCGATTAGCATGGCCGCCCCGCGCGTTTGGGCGCAGAACGCGACCAGTGCGCACGCGGGCGTCACCATCAACACCAACGGTTCCCGTCTGGGAATCGGCGGGCAGGACGTCACGGCGGAACGCGCCAAGACGCTGAAGCTCAAGGACACGCGCGGCGCCGAAGTCACCATGGTCGGCGAAAACACGCCGGCTTCGCGAGCCGGCCTGAAGCCCGGAGACGTAATCCTGGAGTTCAACGGCAAATCGGTAGCCGGTTGGGAGGAATTGCGCCGTGTAGTGGGTAATACTACAGCCGGCAGCGAAGTCAAAATCGGCGTTTGGCGCAACGGCCAGATGACTACCCTTACGGCCGTCACCGAGCGTCAGACCTACGTGGAAACCCCCGCCGGTATCGTCGATTTCGGCGGTGTGACCGTGGCCATTCCACCAATGCCCCCGATGCCGCCCATTCCCAATATCAGTATCGATATCCCGACTATCGTGACGATGGTCCGCTGCTCCTCGCTGGGCGTCGAGGAGGAAACCTTGCAGGAGGGTGGGCAGCTGGCCGACTACTTCGGCGTCCACGCGGGCGTGCTGGTGCGAGTGGTATCGCAGGATTCGCCCGCAGAGAGAGCCGGAATGAAGGCCGGCGACGTAATTGTCAAGATCGCCGACACCAGAGTCTCGAGCGCGCGCGAAGTGAATGCGGTTCTACGCGAGGCGCGTCCCGACCGCCCCTTGCCGGTCGTCGTCATGCGGAATAAGAAAGAAACGGCGCTCAGCGTCCTGCTGGAAGATTCCCGCAACGCGCACCGCTTCTGAGCCGGATTCCTCATGGCCGGCGGCTTTCCCGATCCCTTCGCGTACGTTCACGACTGGGAGGAGAAATTAGGACAGTCCGGCTGGTGGCACAGCTTCGAGCTGCCGGGCGGCCGCACCATTCAAGGCGCCATGGCCCTGGCCGCGCAGAAGATGCGGATCGGCCAGTTTCCCATCCCCGCGGACCTCGCCGGCAAGCGCGTTCTGGATATCGGCGCCTGGGACGGCTGGTTCGCCATGGAAATGGAGCGGCGAGGCGCCGAGGTGGTCGCCATCGATTCGCGCGAGAATCCGCGCTTCTACGAAATTCGCGAGCTTCTCGGCTCCAAAGTCGAGTATCGCCAGCTCAGTGTCTATGAACTCGACCCCAATCAAATCGGGCGCTTCGACGTGGTTTTGTTCCTGGGCGTGCTCTACCATCTCAAGCACCCTCTGCTCGCCTTAGAACGAGTTTGCTCCGTGGCCAAGGACTTTGTGGCGGTCGAGTCCTTCGTTCTGAAGGACCGTTTTCGGCCCGGCGTGGCTGAAGACCAGCCGTTGATGGAGTTCTACGAAAACGATGAGCTCGGCGGCCAGTTCGACAACTGGATCGCGCCCACCGTGCCGTGTCTGATGGCTCTCTGCCGCGCCGCCGGTTTTGCGCGCGTGGAACTGAACAACCTCCACGAATATGGAGCGGCGCTGAATTGTTATCGAAACTGGCCATTGGACGAGGGCACCGGAGCCGCGCCGGCCGAAACAAAACTCCGGATTCTGGGAGCCTTTCATCAGGACAATGGCGGACTCAATTTCCGGTCTTCGTCCTCGGACGATTATGTGTGCTGCCAATTCGTAGCCGATGGCGTGCAGCTCTCCGTGGATTCGGTGCGCGCGGAGGTGGGCGGATTCGGCGCGCGTCCGGTGTTCGTCGGCAAGGTGGACGGCTGCTGGCAGGCGAACTTCAAACTGCCTCCCGGCCTTTCCGCCGGATGGCACCCGGTTCGGCTCTGCGCTTCCGGCGCCGCCAGCAACTCGTTCGAGATCGCGGTCGATCTGCCGTGCCTTGCCGGGTCGCTCGAGATCCGCAGCCTGCGCGACGGCGTGGACTGGCAGCCGGACCGGATTTCGCTCCAGAACGGATTTGTTTCCGCGTGGATTCAGGGCTTGCCGCCCAACGCCGACCTGCACAACGTACGCATTTACGTCGCCGGAAAACGGCAGTTCACGACTTTCGTGGGGCCCGCCGGTGCGGACGGAGCTCGTCAGGTCAACGCGCGCGTGATGCCGTACACGCCGCCCGGCACGCAGCCCTTTCACGTCGAATTCGGCGGCATCAGAACCGCACCGGTGCCGGTGCAGATCGTCCCCTAGCCGCCCCCGGTCTCTCAGCAACTCACCGACAAGACCGGCGGTAAGTGTTCCTCCATGGCTGCCCAGCTCTTTCCGCTGTCCGCGGTATGAAACAGGTGGCCGCCGGTAGTCCCAATATAAACCCCCGCCGGCTCGCGCCGGTCGGCGGTCATCGCCTCCCTCAGCACCAGCACATGGGCGTTGCGCTGCGGCAGCCCACGGGTCAGCAGTTCCCAGGTTTTGCCGCCGTCGCGGCTGCGCCCGACCCGGAACTTTCCTTCCGGGGTGCAGCGGTACTCCGCCCCTTCGATCGGCACCGTGAACAGCGTCTCCGGTTCCGCCGCCGGAACCGCCAGTCCGAAACCGAATCGCGACAGGCTGCCGCGCGAAATATCCGTCCACTTGGAGCCGCCAAAACGCCCGCGATATAACCCGCAGTGGTTCTGCTGATACAGCATGTCGGGATTATTGGGATGCGCCAGCAGCTTATGGACGCATTGCCCGACCTCGGGATATTTGGTCGGCAGGAAATCGGCGCGCACACCCTGGTTATAGGGCGTCCAGGTGGCGCCGGCATCGCTCGAACAGAACGCGCCGGCCGCCGAGATCGCCGCCACGATACGCCCGCCGCCCAGGCACTGGATGGAGTGCAGGCACATTCCTCCCGCGCCCGGATTCCACTTGGCGCGCGTCGGATGATTCGTCAGCGCCTCCACCTCGCTCCAGGTCTTTCCCCAATCCTGGCTGCGGAACAGCACGCCCGGATCGCCGCCGGCATACACCACACCCGGCTCATCGGCCGCGCCCGGCTCGATATGCCAGACGCGCTTGAGCGAAGTCTCCGGAAGGCATTTGACTTCCATCCCGGCGTCCGACACTTTCCATGTCTTTCCTCCGTCCTTGCTCGCATGAATGTGCGGGCCGAACCAGGCGCTGTTGATGGCGGCATACATGCGGTCCGGTTCGCGCGGGTCCCGCGCCACGTGATGCACTTCCCACCCCTTGAAGAAAGGCCCGTCCACGCTCCAGGTCTGGCGATTCCGCGAACGGAACACGAACGCACCCTTGCGTGTGCCCACCCATACCGCGACAGCATCATTTTTCGACATAGAGAAGATCATAATGCAAAATTCCTGGCCAGTGCCGGACGCTACACTGGAATTTGAATCTCACCACACTGCGCCACCCCGGACCCTGGTGGACGCGCATTCGGCCGACCGTCCACTATCTGCTGCAGACCGAGGCCCACGTATACGCACTGGCCACCTCCGCCAGCGTGCTCCTCTCGTTCTACCCGTTTCTGATCGTGATGATCTCCTTCTGCCGCGATGTGCTGCACTCGCAGGCCGCGGAACAGGCCGTCTACGTCGCCTTGCGCGACTTCTTCGCCGGCGAGCAGGGCCAATTCCTGGTGAATAACCTGGCCGCCGCGTCATGGACCAGGCCGAAACTGGATGTGGTCGCGATGGTGCTGCTGTTGTTTACCGCCAATGGCGTGTTCGAGCCGCTTGAAGTTGCCCTGAACCGGGCTTGGGGCGTGACCGAGAATCGCAGCTATTTGAAAAACCAGCTGGTCAGCCTGGGATTCATCCTGATGTGCGGCGCCATGGCGGTTCTCTCGCTGATCTTCACCGGTTGGCACCACACCTGGATCGCGAGCACGGGATTGCCCGCCAGGCTCGGAGTATGGTCGCAGCACCTGTTTTTCAAACTGGCCGCCATACCGCTCTCCATCATCGCGCTCTTCCTGATTTATTGGCTCCTGCCCAACCGCAAGGTCGAAGCCGCGCGCGTGGCGCCCGTGGCCATCGTGGTGGGCCTGATCCTGGAGGGTTTGAAATACGTGAACCTGCTGATCGCGCCGCTGCTGCAGATAAAGCTCAAGAGCGAATACGACATCTTCCAGCACTCGGTCACGATTCTGCTCTGGAG
>Ga0335078_10013350_pt1 | contig 12173 bp, 11 predicted proteins | sample Lox_Sample_32_FD_206711 | JGI IMG/M metagenome (GOLD analysis project Ga0335078, IMG submission 206711) | Soil microbial communities from Loxahatchee National Wildlife Refuge, Florida, United States - Lox_Sample_3.2 | ecosystem: Environmental > Terrestrial > Soil > Wetlands | place: USA... | reverse complement strand
CGTGAGTCGGCCGATGGCCGGCGCTCTGCCCCTGCTCAGATCCGGCGATCAACTAGGCTGGTCTGGCCGAGTTCGTTCATTGCCGCGCTGCTCCCCGGCTTGAGCGCGAGTGCCCGCCGGAAGTCAGCCCGCGCGGCATTGAGCTCTCCGAACTCGCGCCAGGCCTGACCGAGCGCGACGTGAGCTGCTGCGTCCTCTGGTGCAAGGCTGGTGGCATCAATCTGCTGGGCGGGTGGCTACTGCCTCAGCAGCTGGATGAGCCCGGCCGCAGTCGGCCGGAAGCCGCATGAGCCCAGGTAGAACGGCGCCAGGTGTGCCTTGAAGTCGACATGCAGCCACTCGCATCCCGCGGCCTGTGAGCGCAGAGCGGCCACCCGGACTAGTTCCGTTGCTACCCCCTGACGCTGGTACTCGGTCCGCACCTTCGTGTCCAGGAGGAACGCGTGGTCGCCGCCGTCCCAGGCAACGTTGACGAATCCGGTGAGCAGGCCGTCCGTACGCCGGGCGGTCACCCACCCGAGGCTGTGCGGGCGAATCTGGTCCCACCATCCCGGCTGCGCCCGGCCGCCGTGAGCCGCAACCAGCGCGACCATTTCTGCGTCCGTCATGGCGTCGCGCCAGCGATACTGAACGTCATCCATCGAACCCATCATCTCCCGGCGACCGGCGCCGGCTGCGACCCTGGCTGGTCGGCCCGGCTACCCGGGGCCAGAATTAGGCGATGCAGGTAATCGTGCTGAACGGCGGCTCAAGTTCCGGGAAGTCCTCCATCGCGCGGATCTTGCAGGAGATCCTGCCCGGCCTGTGGCTCACGTTCGGCGTCGACGTCTTCGCCGAGGCACTCCCCGGCCGGGGCGATAGTCCGAGGTCCGGGCTGGTGCTGGAGCCGGACGGCACGGTGACCGTGACGCCGGAGTTCCGGGCAGCCGAGGACATCTGGTATCAGGGCCTGGCGGCAATGGCCAGCGCGGGGGCACTCCTGATCCTTGACGAGGTGCTCCTCACCGGCGGCGCGGGACAGCGCCGGTTGCAGCAGGCGCTGCGCGGCCTGGACGTGCTCTGGGCAGGTGTTCACTGCGACCCAGACGTAGCCGCCAGCCGCGAGGCGGGCCGGCCGGATCGGATCGCGGGCATGGCGAGGTCCCAGGCGCTCGCGGTACATGCCGGTGTCGCCTATGACGTCCAGGTGGACACCGCCGTCTGCGCTGCCGGTGCGTGCGCGCAGCAGATCGCCGCGGCGGTTGCCGGCCGCTAGCCGGGCCGGCCGGATACCGTGCCGGATAACGCACGGTCTGGTCGAGCGGAGGCGCGTGCGCGCGGCCCGGCCGTAACGGTCGAGCCGCTCGACGAGCCAGCAGCGCGCACTGAATAAAGTGCGCTGCTCCGGGTAGCTGGCGACCGTGGCAAGAGCAAGATCGGTTGCGGGGTACGCAATCCCCGGCATTATCTGGTTCTTCATATGGCTGGTGGTCGTGATACTGGCCATCATCTTGCTGGCGTTCATCGTGCACTGGGCAGGCGGCGGAGTACTGAACCTCCGGCTCGGGCACTTCATCCTGAACGTCGGCTTCACCTGACAGGCAGTCCGCCAGCGGGCCGGAGGGCAGCCTCCGGCCCGCTGGCGACCGAGCGCAGGTGACTAGACCTTAGCCAGGCACAGTGCGAACGAGTCGAAGCCGCGCGAGAAGCTGTCGAGGTCGGCGGCCTGGACCCGCCAGTCGTTCGCGGAAACCGGCGCGCTCGCCTGGATGCTCCAGTCCTGCCCGACGCTGTCGATCACGTAGCCGCCGCCGGTCATCAGCGACTTGGGCCCGCATGACACGTCGGCGGCCTGGACGGAGTTGGCGGCTACCGTCGCCGCCGTGTCGGCGACGCTGATCGCGAGCTTGGTGACCGGCTTGGAGTTCGCCTTTCCGAGGCAGATCGCGTACGAGTCGAACGTCGTCGGCACCGGCACCTCGTTGTCGATCTCGACGTTCCAGGTCTGATCGTTGAGCGGCGAGTCGGTGTAGATGCTCCAGTTGGCGCTGACATTGAAAACGTCGTAGCCACCGCCGGTCAGCAGCTGGCCGGACGGGCAGGCGGCACCGGCATCGCCGGTCTGATTGGCCGGCACGTCAGCGCTCTGCTGCACGGTGCTGGTGCTGTAGCCGCTGATGCCCTTCTTCCCCGGCACCGACGACGCGCATACCGCGTAGGCAGTGAAGTTCAGTGGCTGCGCGGCGAAATTGACCGGCTCGACGAGCCATGTCGTTCCGTCCAGCGGTGCGTCATCATAGATGCGCCAGTCGGTGGACGTGCCGTTGATCACGTAGCCGCCGCTGAGGAGCAGGTCGCCGGCCGGGCACGTCGCCTCGGCCTCGCCGGTGTCGGCAGCCGGGGCCGTTGCGGTAGCGGTGACGATCTGCGTCGTGATGCCCTTGACGCTGACCGGCCCGGCAACCGCCGGACTGATTCCCGCCATCGCAACCACCATCCCGCTGGCGAGCGCCGTGAAACCCGCCATGAAAGCGCGTCTGTGCACGCACTACCTCCGAATGTCATGAGCCCGAATGGCGTCACTCGACGGCGAGGCTAACAGCGCGGTGGCCCCCGGCCCGAGAGCTGATCCGGCACCTGAGACTGAAACGAGACTGAGTCGGAATTCCGGCCGCAGAATCGCGATACTTACGGCGCGCCTGGTAACGCGAAGCGAGAGGGGCCCGCATGGAGAAGCTCATCTACCTGCTGTGGGGAGACGGGTCGCCGGACAGCGGAGACGAGCTGCGGGCGGCGCTGCTGACCCAGACGGTGCCGCGGCTGGCGGCCGCGGGCGGCCGCGGGATCTCGGTGAACGTGCACGACAGCGACGCCGCGCTCGCGCCCTCGCCGGTCCCGGCGCCGGCCGGCGAGCAGCCGCACGTAGCGCAGGCATCGGTGTGGTTCGACAGTTACGACAGGCGCGGGGCGGCCGACGCCGCGATCGCGGCGCTCGGGCGCGACTTCTCCGGCTATCTGGTGACCGAGTCGCTCTCTGCCGATTACGGCACGACGCGGTACTCCGGCCGCCGGGACTGGCCGGACGGCGCGCGATCGCCCGGAGTGCTCACCGTCTCCCTGGTGCACCGTCCCGCGGGCCTCGGCTACGAGGCCTGGATCGAGCGCTGGCACGGCACGCAGTCGCCGCTGTCCGGCAGGCTGCAGCCAAGGTGCAGATACGTGCGCAACGAGGTGGTCCGCGCGGTTACCGCAGATGCGCCGGAGATCCACGGCATCGTCGAGGAGGCGTGGCCCTCCGCGGCGCACGTGGCCGACCCGATGCTGTTCTTCAACGCCGGAGGCGACAGAGCCCGGCTGACCGCGAACATCGCGGCGATGCTCGAGAGCGTCAACGCGTGTCTGGACCTCGGCCGCCTGCGCAATTCGACCATGAGCGAGTACCTGTTGAGGGCGCTTTAGCGCGCGCAGAGGGCGGGGGCCCGGCCGCGGCCGCGGCCGGGCCACCGCCCAGCTTGTTGCCCAGCCAGGCCGACTCGCTCAGCGCCACGTCGGTCTGGAAGAAGTACTTCGAGTAGCTTCGGCCGCCCAGAGCACGTGCAGGGCCGGCGGCTTGCGGAATACCAGGCCGCTCGGCGCAGCAGGCCGCCGAGGATCCAGGCGCGCGCCGGGCAGCCGGTCCAGCAGCGCGCTCACCGATGCCCGTGCCTCTGCCCTGGCCAGCCGCTCGCCGACGCAGAAATGCGGCCCCAGCGCGAACGCCAGATGCCGCCGCCCGTCAGCCCGGTCCAGGTCGAACTCGTCGGGGTCACCGAACACCGCCGGGTCGCGGTTCGCCCCGGTGAGGGAGACGCGGACCAGATCTCCGCGCGCGATGGCGGCGGGGCCCAGGCTCACGCCGGCGGTCGCGAACCGGTCTACCACTGCCGCGGCCGGCTCCAGCCGTAGCGACTCCTCGACCGCGGCCGCGACCAGGCTTCGGTCCGCCCGGACCCGGCGCCGTGCGGTCTCGTCGCGCAGCAGCTGCCAGATCGCGTTGCAGATCATGCCCTCGGTGGTCTCGATGCCGCCGAAGAGCAGCACCGCGGCATTGGACACGACCTCGTCCGGGGTGAGGTCTTCTGCCGCGGCCGCGAGGACCGACTGCGCATTCCGGGGAACGGCGGCCTCGATCTCGGCGCGCAGTTCGCCGAACGCGGTGGCGGCGGGTGCAGGGACCGCGGTGGTCTCTTCGGCGGCGGACAGCTCGGAGACCGCGGCGACGATGGCGTCGTACCAGGCCAGCAGCCGCGCGGGCGGGGTGCCGAGGCCGAGCATGCGGGCCATCACGGTGACGGCGAGCGGGCCGGCCAGCCCGCGCCGCAGCTCGGCCTCGCTCCCGGCGGCAGCCAGGGCACTGACCAGGGAGTCCGCCTCGCTGACCGCGACGCGGGCCAGCTCGTCCGCGGTCGGGGCGGCGCGCAGCGCACGGGCGAACGGAGCCCGGTGCCGGCGGTGCTCGCCGCCGTCCAGCGACAGCATGCTCGGTCCCACGACCCTGGCCGTGGTGAACCTAGGATCGTCCACGGTGAACGCCCTCGGATCGCGCAGCACCTGCCCGGCCAGGTCGGCGCGGGTCACTAGCCAGCACTCCAGGGCGGGCAGCCAGCTCACCGGCTCGGCCGCGCGCAGCCGGCGCAGGACGGGGTACGGGTCGTCGGTCAGCTCGGCCACGGTGACCGCCGCGCCCAGCGGGAATCCGGACTCGGGCATGGTGCCGACGCTAACACCGCCGCCGGCTGACGTTCCGCGAGCGGCTATCCGCAGCTCAATGGCGGCCAGGCGCGCGTGCTACCTCGGCGGGTAGAGCTCGGCGACCCGCCTGAACTCGGCGGCGGCGCGGCTGACCTGGACGCCGTGTTTCGCCAGCTCCGTCAGCACGTCCTGGCTGCTGCGCGCGGACAGGAAGCCGCAGCCGCCTGCCTCGCCGCGCAGCCGGAGCCAGACCGCGACCCGGCTGCGGGACGTGACGAGCTCGGTCAGCGCCAGCTCGGAGTAGCGCGCCTCCCAGGTCGGCACCAGCCACCTGGTAGCCGCGATGGCGCGGATGCGCACACCCCAGTCGTGGAACTCCAGCCGCGCGAACGAGCCGCTGGTCACGACGTAGCGGCACATGATGTCGCCGGTGAAGACCAGGGACGGCTCGCTGGCAGGCGCGTCGATGATCCGGGCGCAGGAGGCGGCCCGCCTGAGCCAGATGACGAGGCCGGCGATGCCGAGCACGACCAGGACCGCGACGAGCAGGACGACAACCAGCACGTGCTATCCCCTTTCCGGTGCAGCCGCGGCCGCAGTGGTGATGCTTCCCCATCCGGGCCGGGCTGGCAACAGCCGCAGCTGCGCCAGGGCAGTCGAGGGTATCCCACCAGGTCAGTCCCCTGGAACCGGCAGTGTGGCGCTGGCCAGGCCGCCATCGGCTCGCGGTCGTCAGTAGGCTCGGCGATATGACTAGCCAGCCCCCGGCCGCGAGGCGCGTGCCAGCAGAGCGCACTCATCACGGCGACACCTTCGTCGACGAGTACGCGTGGCTGGCCGCCAAGGACAACCCGGAGACGATCTCGTTCCTCGAAGCCGAGAACGCGTTCACCGCCGAGCGCACCACCGGCCAGGAAAAGCTCCGCGAGGACATCTTCGGCGAGATCAGGGCGCGGACCAAGGAGACCGACCTGTCGGTGCCGGTGCGCAAGGGCGCCTGGTGGTACTACATCCGGACGGTCGAGGGCAGGCAGTACGCCGTGAACTGCCGCCGGGCAGTGACGCCCGCCGACACCGGGCCGCCGGTCAGCGCGGACGGCGCGCCCCTCGACGGCGAGGAGGTCCTGCTCGACGGGAACGAGCTGGCCGCCGGCAGCGAGTTCTTCTCGATCGGCGCGTTCGACATCAGCCCGGATGGCACCAGGCTGGCCTACTCCACGGACATGTCGGGGGACGAGCGGTTCACGCTCCGGGTGAAGGACCTGCAGACCGGGCAGCTCGAGCCGGACGAGATCCCCGGCACCTTCTACGGCTGCGCCTGGTCCGCCGACGGCAGCGCGCTCTTCTACACGACGGTCGACGACGCCTGGCGGCCGTACCGGATCTGGCGGCACATGCTGGGAACGCCGGCTAGCCAGGACGTGATCGTGTACCAGGAGGACGACGCCAGGTTCGGCGTCGGCGTCGACCTGTCCCGCAGCGAGCGGTACCTGATGATCACCGCCGCCAGCAAGCTGACCTCGGAGGTCAGGCTGCTGGACGCCAGCGACCCGGCAGGCGAGTTCAGCGTCGTCGCGGCGCGCAGGCCAGGCGTCGAGTACGACGTAGAGCATCAGGCGCTGCGGGACGGCCGCGAGCGGCTGCTGATCCTGCACAATGACGGCGCGCTGAACTTCGAGCTGGCCGAGGCCTCGGTGGACAAGCCAGATGTCTGGACGCCGCTGATCGCGCACCGCGACGACACCAGGCTGCTCGGCGTCGACGCGTTCGCCGGTCACCTCGTCGTCTACCTGCGCAAGGAGGGGCTGACCGGACTGCGCGTGCTGGGGAACGACGGGCGGGCCCACGAGATCGCCTTCCCCGAGCCGATCTACCAGGTGGCTCCCGGCGGCAACCCCGAGTACGACACCGGCAGCTACCGGCTCAGCTACGTCTCGCTGGTGACCCCTGGCTCGGTGTACGACTGCGATGTCGCGACGGGCGCGCTGACGATGCTGCGGCAGACGCCGGTGCTGCCGGGCCCGGATGGCGTGCCGTACGACCCGGCGAGGTACGAGCAGCACCGGCTGTGGGCTACCGCGGCGGATGGCACCCGGATCCCGATCTCGCTGGTCTGCCGCAAGGGCACGCGGCGGGACGGGAGCTCGCCGTTCCTGCTGTCGGGATATGGCAGCTACGAGATCTCATCCGACCCGAGCTTCTCGATCCCGCGGATCTCGCTGCTGGACCGCGGGTTCGTGTGCGCGATCGCGCACATCCGCGGCGGCGGCGAGATGGGCCGCCAGTGGTACGACGACGGCAAGATGCTGCGGAAGATCAACACGTTCACCGACTTCATCGCCTGCGCCCGGCACGTCGTGGCGGAGGGCTGGACGACCGCGGGACGGCTCATCGCGCGCGGCGGCTCGGCCGGCGGGCTGCTCATGGGTGCCGTGGCGAACATGGCTCCCGACGCCTTCGGCGGCATCGTCGCGATGGTGCCGTTCGTGGACGCGCTGACGTCGATCCTGGATCCGACGCTGCCGCTGACGGTCCCGGAGTGGGAGGAGTGGGGTGATCCGCTGCACGACCCCGAGGTGTACCGGTACATGAAGTCGTACACGCCGTACGAGAACGTCGCGTCCGGCCCGGCCTACCCGCCGATCCTGGCGGTGACCAGCCTGAACGACACGCGCGTGCTCTACCACGAGCCCGCCAAGTGGATCGCGAAGCTGCAGGCGGACGCCAGCGGCGGGCCGTTCCTGCTGAAGACCGAGATGTCGGCCGGGCACGGCGGGCGCAGCGGCCGTTACGACGCCTGGCGCGAGGAGGCGATGGTGCTCGCCTGGATCGTCACCACCGCGAGGGCCGCCTAGCGTCCGACCAGGCGTGCCGGGATGATCTCGACCTCGAACGGCTGTCTTGCCAGGAACGGCACGGTGCCTGCGACACGGGCAACCTGCCGGTACCCGGATCCGCGCATCGAGCTGGTCGGGCCCGGGCGCTATCGCGCATCGGCCGGCTCCCCGGCGCCGGTGCCTGCGGCCCGCCAGTGCCGCGGCAGCTCGGGCAGTCCTGCCGCCGCGAGCAGCCCGGCCATGTCGTGGCTGACCTGGCCGTCGACGACGGTGGTCAGCACCGCGATCGCCGCTATCCGGTCGGCCTGCACAGTCACCGGATCGTCTGCGAGGAGGACGAGGTCGGCCGCGAGCCGCGGCGCGAGCAGGCCGCGCTGCTGACCGGCCCTGGCGGCCCGCGCGCCACCTGCTGTGCAGGCCGCCAGCGCGGCTGCGGCCGTCATCCGCTCCGCCGGGCCGTGCACTGTCCCGCTGGCCGACAGCCGCTGGACCATGGACTGCATGCCGCGCAGCGGCGAGCCGGCCACGACCGGCCGGTCGGAACTGCCCGCAATCGCTATCCCGGCATCGAGCAGACTCTGCGCGCGGAAGACCTCGGCCAGCCGGTGCTCGGCGACCACGTCGCCGAACAGGTCGCCGAACTCGGTCACCAGGGCCGGCTGGGTCACCACGGTCAGGCCGGCGGCGGCGAGCTGCGCGATCTGGTCCGGGCGGATAAGCGCGCCGTGCTCGATGCGGTGCAGCGGCTCGGCGACCTGAGCCGGGCTGGGACCCGCTGCCCGTGCCTGCGCCAGCGCGCTCAGCACCAGGTCGATCGCATGGTCGCCCATCGCGTGCGCGGCCACCTGCCAGCCCGCCCGGTGAGCGGCGATGATGTCCCGCCGGAGGATGCCGGGGTCGTTGTCCCAGTCTGGCCTGCCGTCGGCGCCCGCGACTCCGAGGCCGTCGACCCAGATCTTCATCGCGCCGAGGCCGAGCCAGGCGTCCCCGAAGCCGGTGTGCACGCCGAGGTCGAGCCCGCGGTCGATCGCGTCGTCCGGGTGCGACGTCAGCTCGTGCATCACCTCGTTGTGCACCATCAGCTGGGCTCTGGCGCGCAGCCATCCGCGGGCCCGGGCGAGCTGATAGGCGGCGATCTCGACCGGGCTGTGATCCATGCCAGGGCAGCCGATGCCGGCGTCGGTGAACGCCGTGATGCCCTCCCGCGCGTACTGGCTGGTGGCCACGTCGATAGCCCGTGCCAGCTGCTCGGCCGACGACGGCCCGACGTGATCCTTGACCAGGTCCATCACCGACTCTTCGAGCAGCCCGTTCGGCCGGCCGGCGGCGTCGGCTCCGATCCTGCCGCGCTCCGGCGTCGTGCCGGAGGTGATGCCGACGGCGGCCAGCACCGCGCTGCTGACGACGCAGGAGTGGCCGGCGAAGTGCGTCAGCCAGACGGGCCGCCCGCCCGCAGCGCGGTCCAGCTCGTCCCGGGTCACGTGCTCGCCGAGCGGCAGCCCGGTGCCATAGCCGGTGCCGATTACCCAGTCGTCGTCATCCAGGCCGGCGGCGTACTCGGAAACGGCTTCCAGGATGGCCGCCGCGCCGCGGGTGTCGGAGAGGTCGAGCAGCACCAGGCCGAGGCCGTAGCTGGTGGTGTGACAGTGCGCGTCGCAGAATCCGGGCACCAGCACGGCGCCGTCGGCATCGACCGTGGCCGTCGCCGGGATGCCCGCCAGCTGCTCGTCCAGGCCGACGACGTGCCCGTTCCAGATCCCGATTGAAGTCGCCGTCGGGCGCGCCGGATCTCCCGTCCTGATCCGGGCACCATGAATCAGCAGGTCAAGCACATGTTCCAGGGTGCCACTGCGCGGCGGCAGCGGCGTGATCGCCCCCGCCTGATCGCCTGCCACTCCGCCTGTCACGCAGAAGTCACACCCCCCGCGTTGGCTGCTCCCATGCTGCGGCCGGCCGGCCCGGCGAGCCGCGAGTACGGGACGTACGATGCGAGAGCACGATCACCAGCGCCGCGACGGCAGCCCGGTCCCGCGAGGCACGCGCGCCTTCCCCGCTCCGGGCCGGCCGCCGCAGCAGGGTGCCGGGCAGGCACGGCCGGCGCGGCAGCGCGGCCAGGCCGGGCTGCGGCCGGTACCGGCAGAGCCGGAGCGGCTGCCGGGGCCGCGCTGGCCGGACAGTGCCGCCTGGTGGCCGGGTGACCTGCAGCTTCCCGACGACCCAGCGCGTCCTCCGGCTGCTCCCGACTGGCTTGTCGACGAGCTGCCACCGCGACGCGCCGGGCCGCGCCGCCACGCGGACAATCCGGCCGATCACTCACTGATCCGTCAGGTCGACGGCGCGCCGGCGACGTCAATGCCGGGGTTGGCTGGGCGTTTTGCCGCAGAATGGTCTCCGTCAGGAGCAACGTCGCGCCGTAACTCCTTGCAGCGCGAGCGCGGGAGAACGGGCGGAGGTGTGATGGTTCGCAGGGCAATTCTTGATCGCGATGAATTGCCAGCCGATGAGGATCAGATACTGCCCGACGACCAGCCTGCCGCTGATCTGCGGCCGCAGCGCGCGCCACGGCGAGGCGCGGGCGGCAGGTGGCTTATCTGGCTTGGCCGTGCGGTCGTGTGGGCCGTACTACTGCTCATCGGCTATCGCGGTGTGCTCGCAATCGTGCACGGCGAGACGTCGCCCGGCACGGGCAAGTCCGCGGCCGCCGCGCCCGCGGCCGTGAACACCGCCCCCGCCTTCCCGGCGGCGCTGGCCGAGGCGTACGCACTGCAGTTCGGCACTGCATACCTCAATCTCAACCCTGCGACCGCGGCAGATCGTGCGCGGGAGCTGGCCCAGTACCTGCCGCCGGGAAATACCGACCCGCAGCTTGGCTGGAATGGCGCCGGCACCCAGCGCCTGATTTCCGAGCAAGTGGCCGGCATTTCCGTTACCGGCCCGCATACCGCGGTGGTAACCCTGCTCGCCTCCCTGGCCGGGGGGCGGCTGATCGAGGTCGGCGTTCCGGTCTACATTTCCGGCGGCGCGATCAGCGTCTCGGGCGCGCCCGCGCTGCTGCATGCGCCAGAAAAGGCGACGCCGCCGGCGAGTAACCAGACCGCGGACCAGGCCACGCAGGCGACGCTGCAGCGGCAGCTTCCGGCGTTCTTCCAGGCCTACGCGAGCGGCGACCCGACCACGCTCGCCAGGTTCGTCGCTCCCGGCGCGCACATCAGCGGCCTCGGCGGGGCTGTCACCTACGGCGGGATCGACGCGGTGTTCGCGCCGGGCGGGGGCGCCACGAGGTCGGTCATCGTGACGGTTACCTGGCGGCTGCCCGCCGGGAAGGGCAAACAGGGCAAGGTCTCCGCCGCCGCGCCCGAGTTGCAGATGTCCTACCAGCTGACCGTAGTGCGCCAGGGCGGCAGCTGGGATGTACGGGCCATCGGCGCCCTGAGCCGTCCGCAGTCACCAGGGCCACCTTGATGCGGCGCGATAACCCCCTGCGCATTCCCGCCAGCCGCGCTCACTCACCCCCGGAGAAACGATGTCGGCTCATGTTGCCCTTGCGGCTCACGTCGCGGCCCTTAGCACTCAGAACCTCGTCAGTTACCTGCAGGGCCTGTTCGGGCCGTTGTTCCTCGGGATCGTCGGGATCGTGGCGATCTTCTTCTTGTTTACCCGCGAGATCATCCGCTTCGTGCAGTTCATGGTGCTCGCGGTCGCGATCGCGGTGGTGTTCTACACGCCTGGCATCGTGCAGACGATCGCGTCCGGTATCGCGAACGCGCTTGGCGTGCACTGAGTCAGTCGCGCGCATGCAGGACCAGCAGCCGGGCAGACGGAAGGAGGCAGCCGGTGGAACTCCCGACCTACACCAACATCTGGAAGATCGAGAAGCGTCTCTACAAGCTCTATGACTTCCGGCTGCCGATGCCGCTGCCGGTCGGTCAGATCGCGGCGTTTCTCGCGATCGCCGTTCCGTACACGATCATCCTGACGATGGCCGGCATGCCGTTCAGCCATACCTGGCTGTGGGTCTACGTGCTGCCGCCCGGTGTCCTTGCCTGGCTCGTGACCAGGCCGGTTCTCGAGGGCAAGCGGCTGCCCGAGCTGGTCACGTCCCAGCTGCGGTATCTCACCGAGCCGAGGACATGGTGCCGGATGGCGCCGCTCGCGGAGAGCGACGAGATCCTCCTCACGGCCAGGGTGTGGCGCGCGGCCCGCTACAGCCGGCCCGCCTCGCAGGACACGCGCCCTTCGGCGCAGCCCGCTCGCAGGCTTGCCGCGGCCCGGCCGGAACGGGCGAGCCCCCGCGCGCAACGGCCGGCATCGCCGGCTCCGCCCCCGATCTGGCCGGGAACGCAGCAGGTCGCCGTCCGCATGCGTGCCGCTGCGGCCGACTCGTCGACGAACGTCAGGGCGGCGTGGCCGCGCGCGGGATCGGCCGGCTCAGCCGTGACCCCGGCACACGCGCAGCCGGCCGGGGCTGAAGTGCCGGCCGCCGGGGCCCGCTGGCCGGAGGCGGCGGAGCAGGTTCACGTGCACGCCCAGCACCCGGCGGCGACCGCGGATGCCACCGTACTGCCGTCCGCAGTACCGCCGTCCGCGGTGCCGCCGTCCGCAGTGCCCACCGCCGCCGGGCCGGCC
>Ga0335078_10013348_pt1 | contig 12175 bp, 10 predicted proteins | sample Lox_Sample_32_FD_206711 | JGI IMG/M metagenome (GOLD analysis project Ga0335078, IMG submission 206711) | Soil microbial communities from Loxahatchee National Wildlife Refuge, Florida, United States - Lox_Sample_3.2 | ecosystem: Environmental > Terrestrial > Soil > Wetlands | place: USA... | reverse complement strand
GATCGCCCCTCCCAGCCCAAACCCGACAACACCCCACGCGACCCCCACCACCACCGCCACCCCACCACAACCAGCCGACACCGCCCGGCAACCGCACACCCATCAACCACAACCCCAACCCCTCCACAAGCTAAGCCAGAACCAGCCGAATTGCAGGGGAGACCGGTCGAGTTCACACTTCGGAGGCTGGCTTCGAATCCCGGTAGCGGTACTGGTCGAACCGCGCGCTGCTCCCGGGCTTCGCTTTTCAGCCGTTCTTGAACGCGTAGTACCCCGGCTTCGGATGGCCGCGATAGCCGATTAGCCCACCGCTACTCCCGTGTCCCGGGGGGTCGTCCTGCAGGTGAATCCATCCGAGCGCGTAGATGAACGGGGAACTGCGGACGATCCGCCAGGCGTCACGGATCCATCGGGCCTGGACGGCTGGGGTGACGTAGAAGTTGAACTCGTCGTCGAGCGGGGAGGTCGGGATCGTCCATTCCGACAGGAACAGCTTGATCACGTGACCCGGAGGAGCGAGATACCTGTCCACGAGCCGTGAGAGGCGGCCGAGGTCGGAGAAATCGAATGCGCCGCCGGGAGACGGCGGGTTGGCCAGGTTGGGGTCGCGGTAGCCGAAGGGGTTGTGGCCATAGAGGTCGATCCGCGGCGGTCGGCCGTTCGGCAGGCGGAGGTTCTCGATCCAGAGTCGGACGGGAATGTCGCCCCAGGTGTAGGTGTCGCCACCGATCACGAGGTTGCGCTCACTGACACCTTTGAGCGCGGCGTAACTCGCGTCCAGTATCTGCGCGTAGACGTGTGGAGCCCGAGCCTCGGACGGGCTCAGCCGGCGGGCCTGCGCCCGCACGTGCACATCGAGTGCGAAGTTCGCGGTGCGGTCCGGCTCTCCCCAGATCATCCACAGGTGAACCGCCGGGTACCGTCGCGCCGCCGCCGACACGAACTGGGCGAACGCGCTCACCGGCGTCGGCGGGTAGTTCCAGGCTCTGCCGCCGTTGGCCCACGACGGGGCGCCGATGACCTGCAGCATGACTCGCATGTGGAAATGCGCCGCCTGCGCAATCGCGTAGCTCACGTCGGCCGGCCATCGGTACGCCGGATCCGAAGGATCGGTCGGGTTCCGCGGTTGCGCTGGTGCGATGTCGGCCCAGTTCAGGTCCATTTCGAAGATCCCCACCCCGAGCGCGTGGTAGACCGGAAACTCCGACTTCCCGGCCACCGTCACCGGCCCCCAGATCGCCTTCTGATCGGGTCTTCCTCCGAGCGCCCTAACGGGATTGGAGGCGAGTGCGACGAACGCGAGGAGCGCCAAGAAGGCAACGAACGGGGGCGTGCGGGCCTGCACCGGCTCAATCCAGACGACGGCGCGCCGCGACAAGCGCCGCGCCGAACGCCAACCCGCCGAGCAGGACCAAGCCGCCGAGCAGGGACACCGCGGGTATGGCCGACCCGTGGCGCGTGATCCCCGCGAGCACCGACCGTGGGAGAGGTGCGGCGCCCGCCGCCCCGCCGCCCGCCGCCCCAGCGCCCGCCGCCCCAGCGCCCGCCGCTGCAGCGCCGCCGGGCGGCGTCGCGCGGGCTCCGCGGCGACCGCCGGTCGCGTGCCCGTGCCGCGACTGTTGCGGTTCGCCGCGCGGCGTCGCGTGCGACGACGTCGCACCCCTCCCACCGGGGGGTGAGACGCCGATCCCGAACAGCGGTGGCGACTGGTTGCCAACCGGCGCGTGGCCCGACGCCGCTCCACGCAACACCGACAGCGGGACGCCGTACTCCTTGCCCGCCGGACTTCCGGGGTCGACGAACACGCCGCGCTCGAGCGCCGCCGCCGGCCCGGCAATCGCCCAGCTGACAGCCAGAGCGGTGACCAGCGCGACGGCGAAGCGGACGCTCATTCGGTGCGCGAGTGTAGACGCGGTGTTCAAGGTCCCGTCACCGTCGCGGGGGTGGGCAGGGCGCTCCTGAGCTCGGGTTCGAGCGGGTCGAGAGCAAGCGCGTGCGCGTACGCGGTTCGCGCTCCCGAGCGGTCGCCGTGGCGCGTGAGCAGATCGCCGACCAGCGCCCATGTGACCCAGTTGCGCGGCTCGATCGCGATCGCTTGCTTCAAATTCGAGAGCGAGGTCGCAAAGGCGTGAAGCGAGGCGAAGCCCGCGGCTCGCAGAACGAGCGCGGGAACCGAGCTCGGGTCGTACTCGAGGGCCGTCGTCGCGTCGACGACGGCGGCGCGAGACGCCCCGCGGTCAAGTGCCCGTTGAGCGGACGCCTGCGCGTCGAGCGACAGTATCCGGGGCGCGATCGTCACCGTGCCGACGATCGCGACGACCGCCGCGGCCACGATCGCCGCGATCCGCACCCGTCCGGCGAGGGCAATCGATCGCGACTCCGGCCCCGACGCGAGGGCGACGGCGGCGGCCAGCGCGACTGCGGTAACGCCTGGGATCAGGTAGGTCCAGTCGACGCTCGTCTGGACCAGCCAGGCCGTGAACGTCCCGCCGGCGGCGACCGCCACACGACGCGACAGCAGATCATGCCCTGCCGCGCGGGCGGTACGGCGCATGCCGAGCCCGACGGCTGCCAGGAAAGCCGCGAGCAGCACGCCGCCCACGAGCCCGAGCTCGGCGAGCGTCTGGAGCTCGAGCGAGTGCGGCTGGGTGATCGCCTCGGTCGTGCGCCGGTGCAGGTAGTAGCCAACGTCGTAGTTGCCCGCGCCCACGCCGTCGAGTGGCGCCGAGCGAAACTCGAGCAGCGCCACGCGCCAGTAGTCGTAGCGATTGCCGGCCCCCGACACAAGGCGCGAGCCGCCGGAATCGGGCGAGAGCTGCACGAATGCGTCGTACTGGCTGTGGATTCGCTGCTCGAATGCGCCGGCGTTGACCGCGATCGCGGCCACCGCGGCGAGACCGAGTGCCACCAGCGCCGTTGACACCGCGCGCCGGACGCGGGCGCGCGCCGGCGAGCCGGCCGGGGCGAGGCGATGGACCGAGAGCACAACCACGCCCCACACCAAGCCGGCGGCGATCGCGCCGACGACGATCGCCGCGGCCGCGTGGCGGACGGCACCGGGGGCGACGAGCCCGGTGACCGGGCTCGGGTGTCGCCACACCCCGGACACCGGCGCGTAGATCGCGGTCACGGTGGCGCCCGCGAGCAGCAACGCGACAGCACGGCGCCGGCGCCCGGGAACCGCGAGCTCGAGGAGCACGACCGCGGCCGCCAGCGCGACCTCCCAGCTGCGCGATTGGCACAACAGCCCGAGGCCGAGGAGGGCGACAAGCGTTGCCATCCCGATTCCCGCAAGCACACCCGAGGCTCGCGATCCACGGTGTTCGGCGAGCGCGAGACAGGGCCATGCCGCGGCGAGCAGATACGCGGCCTGTCCGTTGACGTAGCCGAGCGGATCGTTCAGCCGGGTGGCCAGGAACAACGACTGCCCGCTGTCGTCGAGCATCCGCGCCAGCATCCACGCGGCCACGACGAGCACGCCGGCCGACGCCGACGTCAACAGCACGACCGCGCGCCGGCGGTCGCCCGCGAGAGCCCACGCGAGCACGACGATCGCCGCGCCGTACAGCAGCCAGCGGTTTGCGGCGATGTGCGCGGCGTCCGTCGAGTCGCTCCGGCCTGCCGATATGAGCGACCACACCCACAAGCCGAGCACCGGCGCGAGCAGCGCCACCGGCGGAAGCCGCGCGCCGGCGACGGCAAGCGCCACCACGAGCCCGAGCGCGCCCAGCGCGATCGGTGCCCAGGCGGTCTCGTTGTAGACGCCCTGAAGCAGCTGGCTGGCTCCGAGGGCGGCTCCGAGCACGGCAAGTCCGGCCGCGGCGATCCGGTCACTCCAGATCGTTGATCGGGCCGGCGCCGGATCCGAGACCGCCGGCGCCGGCGCGTCCGGCACGGGGTCGACGAGCGCGTGCGAGGTCATCTGCTCGCGCGCGAGAGTGCCGCCAACTCGTCCAGCAGCGCGCTCGCCACCGGGGCGGCCTCGCCCCGATCACCCTCGAGCGTGGTCGCGCCGGCCACCGCGCGGCCAAGCGTCCGCAGCGACTCCTCGGGGCGGGCCTGGGCCGGCACCGTGTTGGCGAGCAGAGCGAGCACACCCTGCCCGCTTGTCAGTCGCTTCGGCCGCCACGGGACGCCGGCCCGGAACCGGGTGATGACGATCGCGGCCGTGCTTGCCCGCTCGTCGGAGGCGGCGACCCTGCCGGCCGGACCGGCACGGCGCCCGCGGACGGCGCTCCCGTCGTCGCTGCGGGTCGAGAGCGGTCGTGGATAGGGGTGCACGAGGCCGGCGCCGTCGAGCACGGCGTACTCGTCGGAGTAGTAGGTGGCGCCGGCTTGCACGAGCGCGTGCACGAGGGTGGTCTTGCCGGTGAAGGTCGCGCCCGGGATCAGGAGTGCGCGGTCCTCCACGGCGACGACCCCGGCGTGAACGAACAGCCACTCGGTGGCACTGGCCGCGATCGACAGCCGCATCTGCGAGTCGAGCAGCGTCAGCGCCACCTCGAGCGAAGCATGCTCGACGGCCGGCACCCCGCCGATCGTCACCTCGTAGGCATCCGGACCGGTCTCACGCCATGCGAACCGAGTCGACGACGGATCCGCCTTGGCCGGTGTCCAACCAGGCGGGAGGATCTCCCGCATGCGGGGCTCGAGCTCCGGATCGTCGTACGTGAGCTCGAGCGGCACGCCGAAGGCCTCGAAGCTAACCGCCGGTGCTTTCCGCCTGCGCGCCCGCACCCTCGCGATGTTATGCGTTGACGGTGCCGACTCGGACGGTGGTCCGGTGCCCCGACCGTATGATTCGAAGCTGTGGACGCGCTGCTCTTGAGCGTGCGTTGCCTGCTCGCGGTGGTGTTCATCGTCGCTGCCATCGGCAAGCTGCTCGATCTCCAGGGTTCTCGGCGAGCGCTCGTGGAGTTCGGAATGCCTTCCCGTGCCGCCCGGGTCGGTGGCGTGTTATTGCCGGTCGCCGAGCTCGCGGTTGCGGTCGCCATGTTGCTCGTACCGACGGCAAGATGGGGCGCGGCCGGCGCCTTCCTGCTGCTGCTTGCGTTCAGCGCCGGCATTGCAAGGGCGATGTCGCGCGGGGAGGCCCCCGATTGTCATTGCTTCGGCCAGATCCACTCCGAGCCCGCCGGAAGCTCCGCGCTGGTCCGCAACGCCGTGCTCTCGGCCGCGTCGGCGTTTGTCGTCCTGGCGGGGCCGGGTCCGAGCCTCGACAGCGCTCTCGGGACGCTGCACGGCGCCCAGATCGCGCTGGTAGCGACGTCAGCGCTGGCCGCCGTGCTCGCGGTCGCGGTTGCGCAGTTGTGGGCGGACAGACGCCGTCTCCGCGCCGAGCTGAACGCCGCGCAGGCGGCCGAACTGCCTCCAGGCCTGCCGCGCGGCACGCCCGCACCGGCGTTCGAGCTCGCCGCAGTCCGGGGGACGGCGGGATCGTTGGCCGGGCTGAGCGAGCAAGCGGGGCCGACGGTTCTCGTGTTCCTGAGCACGGGCTGTGTCCCATGTCAGACGTTGCTCCCGTCACTCGCGCACTGGCAGGATGCACTGTCGGGCTCGGTGACCGTCGCGGCGATCTTCGAAGGCGCACGGGAGGAGGTCGGCCGCGTGAGCGCAGAACACGAGCTGAGCCCCGTGCTGGCACAGGAGGAGCAGGAGACGTTCGAGCTGTACGCGCTCCGGGCGACGCCCTCCGCGGTTCTGATCGGCGCCGACGGCACCATCGCCGGCGCGCCGGCCGAGGGGGTGACCGCGATCGAGGCGCTGGTTCGCACCGCGGCGGCGGAGTCGCGTCCGTTCGAGCTCGTCGTGGAACGGGCGTGACGCGCCTGGCCTGGCTTGCGGACCCGATACCTGCTGGCTAGCCTGCCCAGAGCGCTGATGCCCGATCGACCGAAGGCCCGGACGGAACAGCTCATATCCGAGCGAGTGGACGACGAGCTGGTCATCTACGACCAGCTCAGCCACGTCGCGCATTGCCTTTCGCGTGAGGCGGTCGGTGTATGGGAACACTGCGACGGACGCCTGACGGAGGCGGAGATCGCGGACCGGCTGACACTCTCGCTCGAGGTGGTCGAGCGCGCGGTGGCAATGCTGGAAGACCGCGGATTGCTCGAGGAGGCTCCGGCCGTCGCACCCGGCTACTCGCGCCGCCAGGCGGCGGTCCGGCTGGCCCGGATCGGCGGCGCCGCACTCGCGGCGCCGCTGGTGTATTCCATCGATGTCGGATCCGCCGCGGCGGCGTCGTCGCATTTGGCCGCCGGCTGCCCCGTCACGGCGTGCACCGGCGTCACTAGCTGCCCGGGGTCCACCGCCAACGGGACCAACTCCACATGCGCGTCCGGCCGCTGCTATTGCAGCACGCTCAACTCGAGCGGGGCCAGCCAGAACCAGCTCCGATGCGCGATCAGCTCCTCGTGTACCCGCGACAATGTCACTGGATGCACGTCGAACGGCGCATGCTGCGGGAATGTGTGCACGACTGGTTCTCCTCGGCGCTGTCGCCCCGCCGCCTGCTAGCTATCCCCGGCGACGCCCAACCACCCGGTGGACCCGGTACCACGCCTCGAATCCACGTGGCCCGTGACGAGCGAGCCACGCCAGGCGTCTGAGGTAAGCCGCCACCAGGCCCCGCCAACTACCGGCTGCGCGCTGATCCGACCCTCGTAGCACCGCCGGACTCGGCGCGAGGTTGCGCCACACGATCTCGGCACGTGCCCGCAGCGTGGGTGCGCTCGCCAGCTGCTCGAACCCGAGGGCGAGTGGGGGAGGGGTACTCGCCCGCAGCTCGGCCGTGACCGAGCGAACTTCGGGCAACGCCAACCGGGCGGCGAGCCTGGCCCCATCCGGTGCGAGCCGAAGTCCGGCGACGAAGGCCGCGGTGGCGTCCAGCTGATCGGCGAGCGCCCCCGCCCCGACCCACAGCCCGTCATCGCCCAGAGTCAGCGCCCGCTCGAGGTCCACGGCCGGCTGGGTGGCGGAGCCGTGCTGGGACGCGTGCAAGGCCACGTACATCGCCCTCGCGGGAAGGCCGAGGCAGGCCGCTCGCCGCCCACCGACGAGGATCTCGTCCACGCCCGACGACAGTACCCGCCAGACCGTCGCATGATCGGCGCGCACGCCGATCAACGTACGGTGCAGGTCAACCGACACCCTGCCATCGGGGTGCGTCCACGCGACGGCGTGCCCGTACCACCAGGTCGGCAGACCCCAGCGGTCGACCATCGGCACGTAGCCGAGCGATCGAAGCGCCCGCTCGGCGGCGTCGAAATCCGCCGGACCGACCAGCAGGTCACAGTCGTAATACGGACGCTCGGCGGGATCGGCGTAGAGCCACGAGGCAATCGAAGGCCCCTTGAGCAACAGCGCACGGACTCTGGCCCGGTCGAATCGGTCGAGCACCTCGGCGGTTCCGGCATCGGTCCGAAGTCGAGCCCCGGCGGCCGCCACCCGCGCGAGCTTCTCCGAGTCCTGCCGAGCCACGCCAATAGCCTAATTCGGTCGGCGCAGCAGCCCGCGCGCGATCGTCGGGTCGTATCGGAGGGCAATCGCGAGGGTCCGGACGGCAGCCGCGCGCCGGCGGCTGCCCGCGTACGAGCCGGCGAGCATCCGGTACATCCGGGCGTAGGCGCGGCGCTTGCGCCCACGGAGCGCGTCCGGAAGCCGCGGATCGGCGAACGCCTTGGCGAACGCGTAGGTCATGTCCCGCTCCATCGCGGCGATGTCACTGCTCATGTTCGCGCCGTGCACGCGGTAGCGGACAAGCGGCTCATCGACGTATGCGACGGGACCGGCGAGCGCCATTCTGAACAGAAGGTCCCAGTCGGCCGAGACCGACAGGGCGGGGTCGAAGCCGCCGATGTTCAGCAGCTCCTCGCGTCGCATCAGTCCGGTCGAGCTGCACGAGACGGTCTCCGTGCCGTCGAACGTGAGCATGCCCGTGATCAGGTCGTCGCGCGGACGAAGGCGCAGGGTGCGGCGGACGGTCCCCCGTTCGTCGATCACATCCATGGCGCATAACGCGATCGTGGCGCCCCGAGCCGCAAACGCCTCGAGCTGGTGCTCGAGCTTCGTCGGCAGCCACACGTCATCGTGGTCGAGGAACGCCACCAGCGCGCCGCGGGCGAGCGCGACGCCGCGATTGCGGGCCCCCGACACCCCAATGCGGTCTTGCCGGACGTACGCGACGGCATTCCCGAACTGCCTCACGACCTCCGCCGTCTCGTCGGTCGAGCCATCGTCGATCACCAGGCACTCGACCGGCGGTCGCGTCTGGCCGAGGACGCTCTGGACCGCCTCGGCCACGTACGCCGAGCCATTGTGGACCGGCACCACCGCGCTCACGTCACTCGCAGCCGTCATGCTTGCCCGCAGAGTGGACCAGATTCCCTCACCGTCGGGCGCATCGGTCGTGCACGTGATCACCGATGCCGGCCCCCATCCGTACTTCCGGACGCTGATCGAGTCCGACGGCCTCGGCCGGGGACCACTGTGCGTGGGGTGCGTCGGTCCGGCGGGGGCCTTGCAGGAGGACATGCGGTCGCTCGGCGTCGCGACGTTCGCGCTCGGAGCGCGATCCCGAACCGGCTATCCCGCAGCCGCCGTCAAGCTGGCCCGGGCCCTGCGCCGGCGGCGGACCGACATCGTGCAGACGCATCTGATCGACGGTTCGCTCGTCGGCCTGACGGCAGCCCGGCTGGCACGTACGCCCGTCGCCGTGATGACCGCCCACCATTCGCATGAGCTGCCGTTTCACGGGCGAAAGCTGGTGTGGGCGGAGCGACTGTGCGCTGGCCCGCTGTGCGATCACATCATCGCTCCCTCGCAGGACGCGCGCCAAATGCTGACACGCGTCGCTCGCGTGCCGGCGGAGAAGATCGAGGTCGTCCACCACGGGTTCGACCTCGAGTGGCTCGATCCGCGCCACGCCGATCCGGCGCGCGTACGGCGCGAACTCGGCTTGCAAGGGAACCTGGTGTTCGGCGCGATCGGCCGTCTCTACTCCCTGAAGAACCACTCCGCGCTGATCGAGGCCTTTGCGTCGGCCCTCGCCGAGGTCGACGAGTCCCGACTCTTGATCGTAGGGGCGGGGGACACCGCGAGGCTGGTGGCGCGAGCGCGAGCGCTGGGGCTCGCCGATCGTGTGCTGCTGTGTGGCCCACGCGACGACATACGCGACGTCCTGGCGGCGGTCGACGTGTTCGTGCATCCTGCCCTTGCGGAGTCGTTTGGAATGGTGATCGTCGAGGCGATGGCAATGGCTCGCCCCGTAGTCAGTACGCCGGTCGGGATCGCGCCCGAAGTGATCACGCCGGGCGAAACCGGGCTCTTGTGCTCATCTCCCGAGCCGGACGCGCTGGCCGCGGGACTGCATGAAATGTTGGCCCTGCGGCACTCCTGGCCCGAGATGGGCCAGCAAGCGCGCCGCCGCATCCGGGACTTCACCGCGGCATCGATGGCCAACCGCTACCACGAGCTTTACGCGCGATGGCTGTCCGATACATGACGCGCCAGGCTTGGCGTTGGCACCTTGGCACCCGAGCGTGCCACCCGCGCTCGGCGCAACCCACGGTCGGGAGAGCGGCAAACCATGCCTGACACCACGCTGCGCCGTGCCGAGGGCTTGGTCCTCGTCGCGGTGCTCGTTTCCTACGTGCTGGTGTTCGTGATCAGGCGGCTGCGGAGCGGGCGCCCGGGCTTTCGAATCGGCCGCCCCGTGGCCGTCGGATTCGGTCTGAGGCTGCTGGCTGTCGCGGCCATCAACGCGACCAGCGTGCAGTCCCAGCTCCGCGGCGGCGACGAGGAGACGTTCTTGAGCTTCGCCCGCGTCCTTGCGGCGACGCCGTTCGGCAGGGGCTTCCTCCCGCACGGTTCCTTTCAGCTCCAGACCGTCGCGTTCGCCGTCCAGATCAAGCTCGCCGACCTCAGCCCAACCGCGCTCCGGGTGACCCAGATCGGGATCGCGATGCTGGGGCTCGTGCTGATTCTGGCGGCGGTCCACGACCTTGCGGGCGCGCGCGCGTCCCGCCTGGCGGCCTGGCTGCTCGTGCTCGAGCCGGCGAGCATCTTCTTCAACAGCGGGCTGTCGAAAGAGCCGCTGATGGAGCTCGCCACCGGCCTCGTCGTCCTCGGCGGGACGAAGATCTGGCAGCGCCTCGACCTCACCGGACTGTTCCTGTGCGCGTTAGGAGGGCTGATCGCGATCGAGACGCGAAGCTATGCCGGATGGTTCCTGGTCAGCGCGGCGGTCCTGCTCACGCTCCACGCCGCGCTGCGGAGGCTGGATCGGCCGTTGCGGGCGATGCCGATCGTGTACGCCGTGGCACTCATCGCGTTCCTCGCAACTCCCACGCTGCTGAGCATCACCTCGCAGGCGAGCCTGCAACGCCTCCAGCAGGCGCAGGCCTTCACGACCGGGACGCAGGCAGCCGGCGGCAACGGTGGGCCCAACTCGGACAACCTGGCGCTCGAACAGGTGGACTTCTCGACTCGTGGAGCGGTCGTCAGGAACCTGCCTCAGCGCGTGCTCGACCTCGTCGTGAGGCCGTACCCGTGGCAGCTGCAGGACACGAGCCAACGCCTGGGCGCACTCGGCTCGCTCGTCGCGCTGGCCGTCTTCGGGCTTGTGCTCGTCTACGCGTGGCGGAGCCGGGGGGAGGTCCTGGCTCGCACTGCGCCGATGCTCTACCCGCTCCTGTTTCTCCTGGTCGCGTACGCGCTGAGCGCGGGCAACGCGGGGACTGGGTTCCGCTACCGCACTCATCTCGTCGTGCTCGCGGTGGCCATGCTTGTCGTGCTGCGCGAGCACGTGCTGCGCTCGCAGACGAGCCCGGCGCCCGTATCATGGTCCGAGTCGGCACCGCCGGGCGTGAAGTCTGGAGAGAGGCGCGACCCGGCCGACCAACGGGCGCTGACGCCGACGCGAGGAGAATGAGGAGCTTGGCTCCCGAGTCAACCGGCCAGCAGGATCTCAGGACCTATTTGCGGGTCTTCTGGCGATGGAAGCTCCTGTTCATCGCCTTCGTGGTCCTGATTCCGCTCGGGGCCTATCTAATCGAGCGCGGAAAGCCGAAGGTCTACCAGGCGAGCACGCTGATGGAGTTGCAGGACGTCTCCCAGGGAATCGGCACAACCGGCGCTCCGATCGTGACCGGCAACCTCGCCGCCGTGGCGCGGCTCGTCACGACGACGCCGGTCGTTGACACCGCCGCAGCCCTGCTGCGCGAGCCCGCCGGATCGCTGGTAAACGAGGTTCAGGCGACGGCTGATCCCAACACGGGCTTCCTCACGATCACAGCGACCGACAACGATCCGGCTCGCGCCGCCGCGATTGCGAATGCGTTCGCCGCTGCGCTCGCCCGTCATCAGACCGATCGAGCGAACTCGGTCATCGACGAGCAGATCGCCTCAACGGCGAGACAGCTGGCCGCTACGCCTCGCTCGGACCCCGGCCAGCGCGTAACGCTGTCCCAGCAGATTGCCCAATTGCGGGCACTGAAGGGCTCCACCGGCTCAGGCGCGGTCGTGATCCAGGCGGCGACGCCGCCCGCCACGCCGGTTGGTCCGAAGACCCGGCGTGCAGTCGAGCTTGCGCTGGTGATCGCCCTGCTGCTCGGGATTGGCGCCGTGCTCGCCGCCGAGAACGCCGATCGGCGGCTTCGTACGCCCGAGGATGTGGAAAGCCTCACCGGCTGGCCGCTGCTGGCGGCCATCCCGTCTAGCGCGTTCTCGCCCGACCACCTCGAAGACCCGACCGACGAGGAGGCATTTCAGATGTTGCGCGGCGCGCTCACGTATTTCAACGTCGAGCAGCAACTCGGCAGCGTCGCCGTGATCAGCCCGGTGGTGGGGGACGGAAAGACGACCGTCGCGGTCGGGCTGGCGCTGGCAACCGCTCGAGCCGGGAAGCGCGCGATCCTCGTCGACGCGGATCTGCGACGCCCTCAGGTCTGCGCGAGGCTCGGCCTTGCCGCGAAAGCGGGTCTCGGCGCGGTCCTGGCCGGCGAGCGAGCGCTCGCCGACGTGATGCTGGACTATCCGCTGGACTCACCTGGCGCAGGCCGGGTGACCGTGCTTCCCGCCGGACCTCCGCCCCCGAATCCCGCTGCTCTGCTCGCTTCGGAGCCGATGCGGAGGATCGTCCAGGAACTCGAGGCCCAGGCCGATCTTGTGATCC
>Ga0335078_10013347_pt1 | contig 12175 bp, 15 predicted proteins | sample Lox_Sample_32_FD_206711 | JGI IMG/M metagenome (GOLD analysis project Ga0335078, IMG submission 206711) | Soil microbial communities from Loxahatchee National Wildlife Refuge, Florida, United States - Lox_Sample_3.2 | ecosystem: Environmental > Terrestrial > Soil > Wetlands | place: USA... | reverse complement strand
ACACCCCGATACCGCGCTTCACTCACAGCGAGATAATGGACTACGAGGGAGAGATTGCGGTCGTTATCGGCCGGAGGGCGCGCAACGTCCACCGCAAGGACGCCTGGAGGCACATCGCCGGGTACACACTTCTCAACGACGTCTCTGCCAGGAGCCTCTTCCGGGTCCCCCAGGGCAGCGGTGTAATGCTCGACTGGTTCTCCTGCAAGGCCAATGACCGTGCGACCCCAGTCGGCCCGTGGGTCGTGACTCCTGACGAAGCTGGAGACTTCGCCAAGCTCCGGGTCGAGACGTTCCTGAACGGTCTCCCGGTCCAGTCCCAGAGCGTCTCGGACATGGTCTTCGACGTGCCGAAGATAATCGAGCACGCCACAAGCAGACTGACACTGGACCCGGGGGACATCATATCGACCGGCACGCCGTCAGGAGTGGGAGTCGCGCGCAATAGGACCATGCAGCAGGGGGACGTGGTCAGGGTCCAGGCAGAAGGCATCGGATACCTCGAAAACCAGATAATCTAGGTTAGACGGCCTGACCTGTAGAGCAGGGCCTAGACACCGCAAGCCTAATCACGCAGCCCAGAGTCATGGCCTCCATGGACACCTACGATGCCATCATCACGAAACTGGACGTCCGTGAGTTCGCCGAGAAGCGCGTCGACGACAGGACGAAGACAAAGATCCTTCAGGCCGCGAGGTTCACAGGCTCCTCGATGAACACTCAGCACTGGCGATTCATTCTCGTCCAGGACAGGAAGAGTCTAGCCACACTTGCTCAGGACAGCACCACCGGAACATGGGTGAGGGGCGCTGACTTTGCTGTCATCATCAATACCGACCCCAGGGTCCCGGGCTCGAACATAGACGGAGGGAGGGTCCTCCAGGACATGCAGCTGGCCGCATGGAACTTCGGAGTGGCCTCCCGCCTCTTCACCGGCTTCAAGGAACCAGAGCTCAGGCGCGACTTCGCAATCCCTCCCGAACTGAAGCCCACGGCGGTGCTTGGGTTCGGCTACCCTGCCAAGCAGATTAAGGGGAAGAAGAAAAGGAAGCCCCTCGAGGAACTCGTCTCCCTCGAGAAGTACGGCAGCCCCTACCACCCTGCGGAGTAGTGTCGGCCAGGGGCAGCCAGTAGACAAGATTCCGTGGCGTTCCTGCCTTGTGCCCTACAGAGGCAAGACCCGCGGGCGAGGCGTTCCTCAACTTAAGACAGACGGATGCTCACGAATCGATGCAAGGCCGAAGGAGTTCACAATCTCGGGAAGGGCGAATCCAATGCCCGCCGAGTGCGCTGCGTAGCTAGGCGGAGGGAGGAGGCTGCAGCTGAGGCTCATTGCGCACCTCAAGCTTCTCCTCGAGTTCCTTCACCCTTCTTCCGAGCTCGTCCATCGAGCGCCCAAGCTGTTCGACCATCGCAGCGAGCTTGTCCTCCTGGCTCTCCCTGGACGGGATCCTGAACGACTTCGGGAGCCTCCCCTCCTTGATCATGAGCACGATCATCTCGTACAGCCTCTGCTCCAGCGGCGCCCTGTCCCCCTCCGCTGTTGTTCCCGTTCCCGAGTACGCCTCCAGAAGCTTGTCGAGGTCAGAGTAGCGTCTGTCCTTGTAGACTACCTTGTACTGGTACCCAGTCCCGACGGCGTTCCCATATGACCAGACATCGGACCGCCGGATTCTGTCGAACTCAGGGCCATCCATCAGGTACTCGATGTCCCGGCCGTTGATCGGGTTCTTCTCCGCCAGATTGGGCTTCAGGGATCCGTTGTAATAGGAGACCGCGAACTCCTCCATGAGCCTATGCCTCATTTCCTCGCCGAAACTCTTCCCGCTTTCTTCAGTCAGCTCTAGACACCGGCAAACCAAGTGCCCCTCACGCATTTGAGAAAATGAATCAATGTTCCTTTATCACAATGTCATCATTGTCTCTGCGAGTTCCCCCAACACGCTCTTGGCACTGCAGGCCGACCTTAGGAACAACACATAAGGCGCGCGCGTCATCGTTCACCCGGCCGTGAGCAGCCGGCTGTCCAGTCTACAGCGATTCATGTATCTTCCTAGGAGTGCCTGGATACTGACCACGACTTCCGCCATCTGGTCCATCGGAGCTGCGATGGCGAACCCCTACCAATCCGTCTACTTTGCGTCCCTGGGGGCCACTCCGTTCCAGATCGGGCTCCTCGTCGCCTACGGCACAGGTGTGACAGCCCTGTCTCTTCTGATGGGCGGCTACATCGCGGACGTCTGGGGAAGGCGAAAGGTGGTCGTAATCTTCAGCTGGGTATCAGTCGCAAGCGCCTTCGTCTACTGCGTGATAGGCTCCCCTCTTCTCATTGTCTTGCCTCTCACGCTGGCGTCAGTCGCCAGCTTCTACACTCCTGCGTTCAACTCGATAATGATGGACTCCATCGAACCAGAAGACAGGATACGGGGCTTCGCTGTGTTCAGCGCCATCAACACAATCCCATCCATCTTCGCACCGACCATCGGTGGGTTGCTCATCAGCTACTTCGGCACGAATCCTGGGCTTCGGTTCTGCTACCTGAGCAGCGGGCTGTTCGGCATCCTCGGAGTCGGACTCCGCTCAGTCAAGCTGAGCGAGACCTATGTCGTCGAGAGAACGCCAGGACGCAAATCCTTCCCCTCCCACCTCAGGGACTCCTTCGTCGACGGCATCGGGGCCATCAGGCAGTCTGGAACTGTGGTGAAGCGGCTGCTCCTCTACGTCACCCTTGCCGGCATTGGGACCGGTTTCACGTCTCCCTACGTCTCCATCTACGTCGTGGACTACCTTGGTATCAACGCGCTGAGCTACAGCGTGGTCGTGGACCTCGCAGGGGCCGCCACGGTCATCCTGCTCTTCTCCGTAGCCTTCCTTATCCGCAGGCTCGGCTCGAAGAGGAGCATACTCCTGGCGTCCGTGGCGGCTCCGCTAAGCAACGTGATGTTCACTCAGGCCAAGACCATGGACGAGCTCTTCGAGTGGGGAGTGACGGGCGCCGTATCTACGGCCCTTCAGTCCCCCACGCTTTCTACAATGCAGGCCGAGGCGATTGAAAAGCGCGACAGGGGGAAGGTCCTCGCGATGTTCAGCATTCTCCCCACCCTGGTCGCACTCCCGTCCCAGGTGTTCGCAGGCTACCTCTACGGCACCTTCTCTCCTGTGGTCCCTTTCGTGGCATCGATAGTGCCGTTCGGGCTGGCGGCCCTGGTGCTCTACACCATCCGCTAGGACCCAGCGCGCACATCAGAAGACATACTAGACCAGCCTCCAGAGGCACGGAGCAGGAGAACCGTGCCGGGTTGAAGATCACCTACACACCCTACCAGGAGCTCGTCGTCCACGAAATCATCGAGCAGTCGGACCCAAGCGTCTTTTTCGAGGACATCGTCCGGCTGGCGCTGAGCGGGGCCCATCAGGCGCAGCCGAGCATCAACTGGGTAGACGGCGTAGCCTTCTTCATCGCCCCCATGGCGCCTACTGAGGAAGTGGTCCGCGAGAACCTGGCCGGTAGGGTACACTACGCCAGCGTCCTTTTCACGAGGACGGAATACCAGCCCCAGGTCGCTGTAAAAATTGGAAACCAGGACTTCACGGTCAGGCTCCGCAATGCCGGGGACAATCCCACCCTGGCCGACCTCGCAGTGTTCCTGAAGGATTTCAAGCGTCCCTAGACGCCTCTCTTCCGAACAACCCGACTTACACGATTAAATGAGGCAGAAAGACTGCCGAGCCGCGAAATAATGTCCAAGCTCGGAGATGCCAAGACTCTGGGCGGCATAGGCGCAATCCTCCTCCTGATCCCCGGCATAAGCATCATCGGGTACATACTCATCCTCGTCGCCACCAAGTACGTTTCGGACGACCTGGGCGACAAGTCAATCTTCGACAACATGCTCTACGCTGTCATCGCTGGGATAGTGGGCGTCGCGGCAGCAGCTTTCATAATATTCACGGGGGCTGCCTTCAGTGCAGTAACATTCTCTGGATCTGCCATAGCCGGGGTGATTGTGGGTCTGGCCATGTCATGGATCGCCCTAATCATCTCTTCGATCTTCATCAGACGCTCCTACAATACCATGGCGACCAGGCTCAACATTGGGAACTTCAGGACCGCAGGCACCCTCTACTTCATCGGCGCCATACTGACCATAATCTTGGTTGGATTCATCGTCCTGCTCATAGCCGCCATCGTACAGATCATCGCATTCTTCGCAATACCCGACTCAGTGCCAGGCACGCAGGCCCAGCCGATGGTTGGAATGGCTCCCCAGCCCATGGCAGGGACAAAGTTCTGCCCCAACTGCGGCACTCAGCTAGAGGCAACGGCGACGTACTGCACCAAGTGCGGCGCGAAGTTGTACTGAGAGCGCGTTTCCTTTTTTTCGTCTCGACCAGCGCTAGCTATGGCTGACGCGGTCAGGCCCTCCAGACGAAGCGCATCGATATGGCATAACTCACCGGGTAGGCCACTATTGCGCCGACGATGTTTCCAACAGCGGGAGATAGCGTGAGCCATGCCAGAAGCGCCAGCTGGACGGCTATCGTTATCGCGCTGCCGAGTGCGTAAGCACCTTCGAACTTGGCTAGCCTTGCCAGTGTGTCCTTCCACCCTTTCCTCCAGTGCATCATTCTGACAGTGGTCCGCTCGTTCACGAAGAACCCCACCACCACGCCGACCACCGACGCGAACACGTCCAGTGCCAGAAGCCCAGGCGAGGATACGAAGTTGCTCGGGAGGCTGGGACTTCCGTAAATTGCGTAGAGCCCCGCGACGAGTATCGCCTCCAGCGCCAGGAAGCCAACGATTCCGGCCAAGCCGAACTGGGCGAGCCTAAAGACATGATATCTCCTATCCAGCTCCTTCAGCTTCTTCATCCTACCCCTTTCCCAAGACGCGCTCCCCGGCAGGCCAGATTAATTAGGAGCAGGCACAGGCCAAGACGCCCATGACCCTTGACCTTCCGGCTGGGAAAATCGCCAGGCCGATTATCACCATCGGGGAGCAGGCGACCGTCGTCGATGCGTCCAAGAAGATGGCGAGGAACAACAGGGGGAGCATCGTCATCACGAACAGGGGGGCGACGGTGGGCTTCCTCACAGAAAGGGACGTCCTTAGGAGGGTCGTCGCGAAGTCTCTCTCTCCCCGCAGCGTGAAGGTGAAGGAAGTGATGACGAAAACCCCGGTCACCATAGACAAAGGCAGGCCGCTTCGCGAGGCCGTCGACCTGATGAATAGGAAGAGCGTCAGGAGGATGCTCGTCACTGACGGGGGGAGGATAGTCGGAGTCTTCACGGTCAGGGACATAGTGCGCTACATGAGGATCTGTGTGCAGTGCGGTAAGGAGATCAGTTCCATACTCGAGACCTCAACTCCGGACCTCTTCATCGAGTGCGTGTGCGGCTCGAGGTATCACAAGTCATGCGCGGAGACTGTGGTGAACTGCGTTATCTGCAGCAGGACATTGGTAACCAACGTGGTCTACCCGGAGCCTTCGGAGACCTTCGCAGGCTAGTGCCCGCTACGCTCCATCCTCTGAAAGCCCCGGACAGGCGGCCGAGGGAGTCGAGTCCCCGTATCTGTTAGGCTCAATGTGTATACACCACGTCGGAGGGTCGATTCTTGTAAGTGTTGACCAATGATGACAGAAGTGCGCCTTCATGGGAGAGGTGGCCAAGGGGTCGTGTCGGCCGCCCAGCTGATAGCTGACGCCGCGGTCCTTGAAGGTAAGTACGTCCAGGCTTTTCCTGAGTTCGGAGCCGAGAGGTCCGGGGCGCCGATAGCGGCTTATGCCCGGCTGAGCGATGGCCCCATCGAGATACACTCCTTCATCCGCAACCCTGATGTCGTGATGGTCGTGGACAGGTCCATGGCCTCCTTCAAGAGCACGACCCAGGGCCTCTCCAAAGATGGCTGGTTCATATGCAACTACGACGGCTCTCCAGAGGAGCTGCGCTCCAAGCTCGGCCTGGAACCGTCGGTGAAGATAATCACCCTCGACGCCACCGGAATAGCGATGAAGTGCCTGGGAAAGGATTATCCCAACACGCCCATGCTGGGCGCCCTCCTCAGGGCGACGGGAATCGTCGGAACCGAGTCCCTCGAGAAAGTCCTAGGCGACCGCTTCAAGGGGAAGGTGCTGGCCGGGAACCAGGAGGCCCTCAGGCTGGGATATCAGGGAGGGAGCGCAGCGTGAGCTGGAAGCAGCTCGAAGAGGGCGCTGTGGTGAAGGGCGGGACTTCTGCTTCCTATATCGTCTCGGGATGGAGGGTTGAGAAGCCGGTCATCAACGAAGCGAAGTGCACCAACTGCCTGATTTGCTGGATCTACTGTCCCGAGCCCGCCATAGTCAGGCACGAAGGCGGGAAGGTAACAATCGACTACGACCACTGTAAGGGGTGTGGCATCTGCGAGACAGAGTGCCCGCCCAAGGCCATAACGATGGTGAGGGAGCCGTGATGCAGACCCAGACCGCCCGAGTCGCCGCGCTTCAGGGAGATGAGGCGGTAGCCGAAGCGGTACGCCAGTGCGACGTCGACGTAGTCGCTGCCTACCCCATCACCCCACAGACCATCATAGTGGAGAAGCTCGCCGAGTTCGTTGCCGACGGACGGTTCAGGGGAGAATTCGTCCCCGTCGAGTCAGAGCACAGCGCCATGTCAGCCTGCGTCGGAGCTGCAGCCACCGGGGCTAGGGTCTTCACAGCGACCTCCAGCCAGGGCCTCGCGTACATGCACGAGATGCTCTACAACGTCGCAGGCATGAGGTTCCCCATAGTGATGGCGGTGGCTAACAGGGCCCTTAGCGCCCCCCTCGTCCTCAACGCTGACCACGGCGACATGATGGCCTCCAGGGACTGCGGGTGGATACAGTTCTACGCCGAGAACGTGGAGGAGATCTACGATAGGACAATCCAACTGTTCAAGCTCTCCGAGGACCCGAGAGTCATGCTTCCGTCGACGATCAACTTCGAAGGGTTCATCCTCTCGCACGACAAGGAGAGAGTGCGCCTCTTGGGCGACGAGCCAATCAAGAAGTTCCTCGGGAGGCCGAAGCCCAAGCACAGGATAGACCCAGACTACCCGCTCACATTCGGAGCCATCGCCACGCCTGACACCTACTACGAATTCAGGGTGCAGCAGACGGAGGCAATGAAGAATGCACTGCACGTCCTTGACGAAGTGGAGATGGAGTTCGAGAGCTTCAGCGGGAGGAGGTACGGCGTCGTGGACGCGTACAACACCGACAGCGCAGATGTGGTCATGGTCATCAACGGGAGCGCGGGCGGGACCATGAGGGCTACCGCCAGGGCGCTGAACGCCGCTGGGGAGAGGGTGGGCGTGCTCGCGATCAAGCTCTACAGGCCGTTCCCTGCTGAGCAGATAGTCTCGAATCTGGCGCACGCCAGGGCAGTGATCACGATGGACAGAAGCCTCAGTCCGGGCGCGCCGTCCGGGCCGATATCCGAGGACGTAAAGTCTGCGATGCAGTTGGCCGGGCTCAACAAGCCTGTCCTTAGCGTAGTCTACGGAATCGGCGGCAGGGACCTCTCCACCGACGACGGGAAGAACATCTTCGGCATGGCAAAGGAGGGCAGCGCCTTTGGAACTTCCACGGTGATGTATGGGGTGAAGGTCTAGATGGTCGAACCGATTAAGGGCCTGAAGGAGCTTCCGACGGAAGAACCCCTATCTCCAGGGCACCGACTCTGCCCAGGGTGTGGCGCGTCTATCGTCGTCAGGCAGGTGCTTCTTGCCGCCCCCAAGGACACAATCGTCGCCGAAGCGACGGGGTGCCTCGAAGTGTCAACTGCGCTCTACCCCTACTCGGCCTGGAACAGGCCCTGGATTCACTCCGCCTTCGAGAACGCTGCCGCCGTTGCGTCTGGAATAGACTCGGGTTTCAAAGCACTGGCACGACGGGGAGAAGGCAAGGAGCACCCGATCGTGGTATTCGGTGGCGATGGAGGTACGTACGACATAGGCATCCAGGCCCTCTCAGGCGCCATCGAGAGGGGGCACAGGTTCCTCTACGTCTGCTATGACAACGAGGCGTACATGAACACGGGGATCCAGAGGTCGGGAGGAACGCCCCTGGGAGCCTGGACTACCACCACCCAGGTGGGAAACGCACGGGCAGGCAAACAGGAGACGAAGAAGGATTTGGTTTCCATAGTGGTCGCACACCATGTTCCCTACGCGGCCACCGCTTCTATCTCTCACTGGCGCGACCTGATGACGAAGGTCAGAAAAGCGCTCTCAAAGGATGGCCCCACGTTCTTGCACGTCATCGCCCCATGCACTAGAGGATGGCGCTTCGACTCCGAGAAGACCATCAGAATGGCGAGGCTTGCGGTCGAGACCAGGATGTTCCCGCTCTATGAGGTGGAAGGAGGCGTCTACAAAATCACTTTCCCCGTCGCCAGTCCCAAGCCAGTGGAGGAGTACCTGAAGCTTCAGGGTCGCTACGGCCATCTTTTCCAGCCCCAGAATGTGGCGGAGCTGGAGGCAATAAGGAAGGGGGTCGACGAGAATTACAGGCGGCTGGAGAAGCTCTCCCAGTTCACCAGCCAGATGTACGTCCAGCCAACGGCGTAACCACCAGATTAACTCGCAAATGCTCGCAACTGTACGGTTCCACTTAAGACCCTGGTGACCGGCGCAAAGTTTCATGTCGAAACAGAAAGTCCAGGAGCACAGACCTACAGTTAATGAGCTGCTTGAGAAGGCGAAGAAGCCCTCCCTGCTGGCTCCACCTCTGCACAAGTTCTACGGGGGAAAGCTGCAGGTCATGCCGAAGTGCTCCATCACTAGCTACCAGGACTTCGCCATATGGTACACGCCGGGGGTCGCAGCGGCATGCAAAGAGATCCAGGCCAACCCCGAAATGTCCTTCGAGCTCACCAACAGGTGGAACTTTGTCGCCATAGTCTCCGACGGCACAAGGGTACTCGGTCTCGGGAACATCGGCCCCGAGGCAGGTCTCCCGGTCATGGAGGGGAAGAGCATTCTCTTCAAGTACCTTGGAGGCGTCGATGCGTTTCCGCTCTGCCTCAAGACCAGGGATCCAGAGGAAATCCTCCGCACCCTCGAATTGATCCAGCCAAACTTCGGAGGCATCAACCTTGAGGACATCGAGAAGCCGAAGTGCTTCTACATCCTCGAAGAGGCCAGGAAGAGGCTGAAGATTCCGGTCTGGCACGACGACCAGCAGGGTACTGCCACCGTGATACTCGCCGGCCTCATCAACTCCTTCAAACTGGTAGGGAAGGACCCCAAGGACAGTCTCATCACACTGGTGGGAGCCGGTGCCTCAAACACCAGGACCGCCTACGTCCTCATGAAATGGGGCATCAAGGCCGGCAACATCATGATGGTGGACACCAAGGGCCTGATCTATCCAGGAAGGGAAGACATCAAGGAGGAGGACGATCGCTGGAAGTACGAACTCTCTCGCATCACCAACGCGGAGGGGAGGAGGGGTGACATGGCAGACGCCTTCAAGGGAGTCGACGCGGTCGTGGCAGCCGCAAAGTCAGGTCCGGACGTCATCAAGAAGGAATGGATCAAGACCATGGCCACCGACCCAATCCTCTTCGCCTGCGCCAACCCGGTTCCTGAAATCTGGCCGTGGGAGGCAGAGGAAGCAGGAGCAAAGATCGTGGCCACGGGCAGGAGCGACTTCCCCAACCAGGTCAACAACAGCCTTGGCTTCCCGGGCATCTTCAGGGGAGTGCTGGACGTGAGGGCCACCACCGTCACCGACGACATGTGTGTGGCAGCGGCCAATGAGCTCGCAAGGTTCGCCGAGGACAGGGGAATCAACGAGAAAGACATCACCGCGAGGATGGACGAGTGGGAGGTCTATCCAAGGGTGGCGGTCGCGTGCGCACTGAAGTCAATCGACCAGGGCGTGGCGAGGGTCAAGCCTAGCAAGCAGGACCTCTACGACAAGGCGGTGCACATGATCAAGTGCGCCAGAGAGAGCACAGAGCTCCTCATGAAGGCAAACGAGATCAAGCACAGGCCTTCCGAGAAGACCCTCCTGAAGGAAGAGAACGCAGAGTTCCCGGTACACATGCACGGAGGGGGCTGAGCGGCGGATCTACTGCCGCAAACCTCCCCCGATCCCCGTTTTCTTCGGGTTTCATCCTCGGACAGAGACGCGATTCTTGTCTCACTTAAGCGCCCTGCGCCTCATGAACGCCGGGCCGTACCTCTCGGCGATGATGCCCAGCAGCTCGTCGGGATGTTCCTTCGCGAGGTGCTCCAGGAACTGCCGCGCCACCATGGCTCCAGTTGTCGGGCCGGCCTCGAACGCTTTGTCTGCCAGGTCCGAGCACGCAGGACACTCCAGTATCGTCGGCGACTTTGCCATCGTCTTCAGGGCGCCGAGCTGCCTCTCGAAGAGGTGGTGCACCTTCTTCAGTCTCTCTTCAGGGTCGAGAGTCCTCAGCAGGTCGAGCCTCTCGCTACGGGTGAAGAACGGGGAGTAGGCGCACAAGTCTGAGAGCTTCCCAGGCGAGTCGACGCTCTTAAGGAATGAAACAATCTCCTGAGGAATCCCTGGGATGACCTCTGCGAACTCGTCTATCTGGCCCAGGACAGCGTTCATCAGTTCCAGGCTTCCGGCGTGAACATCGCGCGCCTCCTCGGCCCTCGAGAAGCGTACCCTCACGTAGGGGTCCTCTGCCAGAACTCCACCCACCTTGACCCTCCAAAGCCCCTTCCAGATGATCTGGGCCGCCGCCCCCGCAGAAGGCGCCGTCCTCTTCAGCAGCACCAGTGTCCCTATCTCCCCAACCGCCGAATCGCCGTGAGAAGAGGGAACGAGCACCAGCAAGCTGTGTTCCTTGAAGGCCTGGGCGACAGCTGCGGCGCTCCGCGGCTCATGGATCGTCATGTTCAGCTCCATCTCTGGAAACACCACGGCGTCGTCCACGAGGATCGCGGGGGCCTCGTAGGTCCCGTCAGTCGAGAATTCGAAATCCGAGGGCATGGTTTTGACCCCGCCTTGAAGCCTGTCCGGGTAATAAAGAACAGGCCATCCCTGTCCCCAGACAGGCGCTCTCGTGTTCCCTTTTTAGAGCAAGGACCTTTCTCGTCGGCGGGAAATGAGCCCGGTATGGGGACTTGCCGCGGGTTGGCTCGCTCTTCTGGGGGTCGTGGGCTTCGCGCTCATGGGATTCGACAAGCACCTGGCTCGCGGAGCCGGAAGTCGGATCTCAGAGAGGACCTTCTTCGGCCTGGCATTCGTTGGAGGGGTCTTCGGAGTATTGGTGGGGAGCATCGTCTTCCATCACAAGACCAGGAAAGGCTCTTTCATGGTCGTGGTCCTCCTCTCAGCCCTCGTCTGGCTCGTAGTTGTCTCTGAGCTGGGAAGATTGGTGGGATTCCCATAGTCGCATGCCCCCAGCGTCCAAATGGCACTCCGGTGTCCTTCCCTGGCCTTCGCTTGCGAATCGGCGTCCTTTCTAGGAACGTGGAATACTGGACAACGAGAAAAGATGATCAATGCCTGGCGACGGAGAGGGCACGAGGCCGAATTCTACAGGACGGGGGACGTTCAACTCAGGGTGAACGGTGTCTATTTCGACGCGTTCCATGGCGCCAGGTCGTTCAGGGAGATAGACGTGGCCATCCCCGGGGTAGGGCGGAGCCTCGCGGATTTTTGGAATCCTCATCATGAATCACCTTGCGCTCATGGAGGTCCCCACCACCCTCTCCGCGGCAGAGCCAAGGTCGACGCCGGAGCCGGCCGGACCAATGTAGACAAGGCCCTGGCAGCCTGACTGAGGCTTGTTCCCACTGGTTCCATGGTGGCAGTCAAGGCCTCGGCCGCGGGGAGTAGGGTGGAAAGGCCGATTGTGAACACTACGGTCACCATGGCAGCCATAGAGTTCAACCTCAGGGTAGGGGTGGCAGATTGATCAGATGAAGTACGCCGTGATCATCGGCAGAGACATCTCAGGTCTGGGACTTCCTAATCGATCCAAGCCGGAAGGAGGTCCCAGCCTCAACCTGAATACCGCTTCTCTTCCCGCAGATCCGTCTTCCGGTAGGATGGGGGAAGACTTCCGGGCTAGTAGTACCTGGAGGCCAGGTAGTCCGTAAGCTCCAGCAGCCGGGACCTGGCTGCGCTGTCGGGCGCCAATCCGACGATCTCTCTCGCCCTGTC
>Ga0335078_10013346_pt1 | contig 12176 bp, 8 predicted proteins | sample Lox_Sample_32_FD_206711 | JGI IMG/M metagenome (GOLD analysis project Ga0335078, IMG submission 206711) | Soil microbial communities from Loxahatchee National Wildlife Refuge, Florida, United States - Lox_Sample_3.2 | ecosystem: Environmental > Terrestrial > Soil > Wetlands | place: USA: Florida... | reverse complement strand
CTGCTGGGTCTGATCGTCGCCTTGTGGGGCGTGGAAACCCTGATCCAGCTTGCGCCGGCCAATCGCATTCCGCGTCTGGAAGAGATACGCTTCGACGTCTGGGTGTTCGTCTTCAACATAGGCGTGTCGCTGGTCACGAGCGTGCTCTTCGGCCTGGCGCCCGCGCTGCAATTGACGCGCGCGCGGCAGACACAGAACTGGAAAGACGCGGCATCCCGCGGCAGCGCCCGATCCGGTACGCTCCGCTCCGTGCTGGTGATGGCGGAAGTGGCGCTGGCACTCGTTCTCCTGATCGGCGCGGGCCTGCTGGTGCGCAGCTTTGAGAGACTGCGCGGCGTGAACCTCGGCTTCCGTCCCGACAACGTCCTGGCGGTGAGCCTGCAACTGAACGGCAAGCCATACGAATCGGCGGCCCAAATCCAGCGATTCGATAACGCGGTGCTGGAGCGCATCGCGCGCGTTCCCGGAGTGACGGCCGCGGGGCTGGTGAACTGGCTGCCCATGTCGGATGCTCTTGTCCAGGGCGATTTCAAACTGGGCGACCAGCAACTGCCTCCGGACGTGATCGTCGCCAAGCCGGCCGTGAGCCCCGGATACTTTCGGGCGATGGGCATCCCGCTCGTGCGCGGCCGTGCATTCGATGAACACGACACGCTGAAGTCCGCGCCCGTGGCGATGGTCGATGAAGCGTTCGCCCGCCGCTTCTGGCCGCGCCAGGACCCCATCGGGAAACGCATCAGCTTCGCCGATCATCCCGAGGCGGCAGATGACTGGATGACCGTAGTGGGCGTGGCCGGATCGATCCGGCAGGAGAATCCGGCCGCGGAGCACATGACCATTTACCAGCCGGCCGCCCAGGTACAAGCGCCGTTCTTCCTGCAATGGGTCAGCTTCGTGGTGCGCTCGCAGGCGAACACCTCCAGCCTGGCGCCGGCTTTGCGCGCGCAGGTCTGGAGCGTAGACAAAGATCTGCCCATACGCGAAATCGCCCGCATGCGGGATCTGCTCTACGCTTCCACGGCGGAACCGCGCTTTCAAACGCGCGTGCTCGCTTCGTTTTCGACCATCGCTTTTTTGCTCGCGATCATCGGTGTCTATGGCGTGATTGCTTATTCGGTGACGCAGCGCACATCCGAAATCGGCATCCGCATGGCGATGGGCGCGCAGCGGAGTCACATCGTGCAGATGATTTTGCGGCGCAGCGCGGCGCTGGTCGCCGGCGGCCTTGTGATCGGGCTAGCCGGGGCCTGGGCCGTCACGCGCGTGCTGAAGAACTTTCTGTTCGAAGTGACACCTTTCGATCCGCCAACCTTCGCCGCCGTGTCGTTATTGCTCGCTTTGGTCGCATTGGTTGCCTGTTACATTCCGGCGCGGCGCGCGGCTGCTATCGATCCGCTGGTGGCATTACGATATGAGTAAATGGCTGAAGAATCCGGCACTACTCGGTCGAAAGCCCTCAAGATCAACCTGGATAGCCGCACGTTCGGCACATTCGCGGAGATCGGTGCCGGCCAGGAAGTGGTGCGCTGGTTCTTCCACGCAGGCAAAGCCGCCGGCACCGTAGCCAAGACGATTTCCGCTTATGACATGGCCGTCAGCGATGGCCTTTACGGTTCGACCAAACACTACGTAAGCCGCCAGCGCCTGGAGGCCATGCTCGACCGCGAGTTCGCCAGCCTGGTGGAGCGCCTGGATCAGACACGCGGCGACCGCACGTCATTCTTTGTCTTTGCGGATACCTCCGCTACCCAGACGCACTCGCATCGCCCCGCGGGACATAGCTGGCTGGGAGTGCGCTTCCAGACCGAGCCACGCGGTGTGCCTTCCGAGATCATTCTGCATGCAGAGATGCTGGACCCGGTGACCGTGGAGCAGCAGGAAGCGCTCGGCCTGGCCGGCGTGAACCTGGTCTACGGCGCGTTCTATTATGCCGGCGAACCCACGCACCTGATCGCATCGCTCATGGACGATCTCAGCCGCCGCCGGATCGAGTTTGACATGATCAAGTTCTCCGGTCCAGCGTTTGCCAAAGTGGAGAACCGGCTGATGAGTCTGCAACTCGTCGAACAAGGGCTGACCGACGCAGCCATGTTCACGGCGGAGGGTGAGGTGGTCCAACCCGCCGAAGTTCTTTACAACAAGCCGGTGATGATCGAGCGGGGCAGCTTCCGTCCCGTAACCAACGTTACCCTGGAGATGCTGGACCGTGCGGCAAGCCAGCTCCAGCGGGACCTTCCAGCCGGCGAGAGCCTGGTGGACATCATGGAGATGACCTTGAATAACCTGATGTCCGAACAGACCATAGATCATCAGGATTACCTGGCGCGTGTCGACATCCTGGGCGCGCTGGGCAAAATGGTCATGATTTCGAATTACACCCGGTTCGACCTGGTGACCAGCTATCTGCGCCACTACACGCGGAATTGGATCGGGATGGCCATGGGAGTACCCACGCTGCTCGAGATCTTCGACCAGAAATACTACGACGATTTGGAAGGAGGCATCCTGGAGGGCTTGGGCAGGCTCTTTCAGGGTCACGTCAAGTTATTCGTCTATCCCACCAAGGAGACGGATGCCGCGGAACTGACTACATCCGATCTGCTGGATGTGAGGCCGGAGCTGAACCACCTGTACAAGCATCTGGTAGGGAATGGTTATATAGAAGCCATTCGCGAGTTCGACCCCGCCGAGTTGCACATCACTCCGGGCGAAGTACTGACGGCGATCCAGTCCGGTGACCCGGGTTGGGAAAAGCGGGTACCTTCCCAAGCTGCCGGCGTAATCCGGCGAGAGGGCCTGTTCGGGTACCAGGCGCCCCGCGGTTGAGCCAGTCTCGCGTTTCTCCCCTGCAGGAAATACCGGATCAACGGGATGCCGCCCGCTCCCGCTCCGCTCTAACTTTGTAGATAGGAAACTTTTCCTGGAGGAAACCAAGTGAACAAGCTACTCTGCGCCATGGTTGGAGCGGTCTGCCTCATTGCTGCCGGCTGCTCGAAGAAAGTGGCGGTAAAACCAGCACCGCCGCCCGCGGTGCAACAGGCTAAGGCCAGCGCCCCGGAGAAACCTGTGATCTCTCTGTTTACCGCTTCGCCCGGAACCATCGACAAGGGAGGCGAGACCACCCTGCGTTGGACCGTAGAACACGCCAACAACGTGAACATCGCGCCGGCGTTGGGTCCGGTACAGGAATCCGGCAGCCGGGGAGTCTTCCCCAATGCCGATACAGTCTATACGCTGACAGCCACGGGACCGGGCGGAACCTCGACCGCCACCGCCAGCGTCAATATTCTCGTACACACCGCATCCAACATGCCGAATCAGGAGACTAAGAATCGGATACAGGAGTTGCTGGACCGCATTCAGGATGCCTACTTCGATTACAACAAGCACAATATTCGCCCGGATGCCGAAAAAGCTCTTGAGGCGGACGCCAAGACTCTCGGTGAAATCCTGAAGCAGTATCCGGATTACAAGCTCACGGTGCAGGGTTATTGCGACGAGCGCGGGTCGGAGGAGTACAACCTGGCTCTGGGCGACAAGCGTGCCCAACAGGCCAAGGAGTATCTGGCTTCCCTGGGAGTGCCGTCCGCTCAGCTAAAGACCGTCAGCTACGGGAAAGACAAGCAGGTATGCACCGAGCACGATGAGGAGTGCTGGCAGCGGAACCGCCGCGCCCACATCACGCAGGAGCAGTAAATCCAGGTTCGTGAGGCAGGACTGAATTCCTGCCTCACATATAGCCCCGCGCGTTGCCGGTAGAATAGCTGGAGATGGGATTCGCGAAGGCGCCACCGGCGATCAGCAGGCGTGTGGTCCGCACATCTCCGCCAGGGCCGCGCGGCATAACGTTTGTCTTCCGCCTCTTGCGCGCGCCGAACGGATGGCTCGACGTGCTGTCCGATTGCGCGCGGCGGTACGGCAATGTCGTTTCCTTTCGCTTCTTCTCCACGCCTGTCTGTTTGATCAACGACTCCTCGGGCATCGAGCACGTGCTCGTCACCGAACACCAGAGCTTCACCAAGTCAATGGATTACCGCGCGCTGACCCGCGTGCTGGGCCAGGGGCTCCTCACCAGCGAGGGCGAGTTCTGGAAGCGGCAGCGCCGCCTCGTGCAGCCCGCCTTCTTTCGCGACCGCATCCTCTCCTACGGCGGCATCATGACATCGTATACGGCGCGCCTGCTCGAAACCTGGCAGGATGGCGAAGTGCGCGACGTGCATCGTGACATGATGCGCTTGACCCTGGAAATCGCGGCCCGCAGTCTCTTCAATGTGGCGATCGAGGGTGATGCGGGCACGATCGGCAGGGCGCTGACGGTCGTCATGAACCAAATGCCCAAGCTGGCCGGCTTCGCGTTTCTTCCCGATTGGGTGCCGGTGCCCGGGCTCGGCGGATTCCGGCGTGCGCTGGCCGACCTGGATAAAATCGTCTACGGCATCATTCACGACCGGCGCGCCACCGGCGAGCACCCCGGCGATCTGCTGGACATGCTGTTGGACGCCCGCGACGAAGAGGGCGCGGGTATGTCCGACCTGCAGCTTCGCGACGAGGTGATGACCCTGCTGCTGGCCGGCCATGAAACCACGGCCAATACACTGGCCTGGACCCTCTATCTGCTGGCGCAGAATCCGGAACAGCAGTCGCGTCTCCAGGCGGAGGCGCGCGAGGTGCTCGCAGGCCGCGCGGCCGAGGCGGCCGGGCTGCACCGGCTGCCGTATACACAGATGGTGCTGATGGAAGCGCAGCGGCTGTATCCGCCAGCCTGGGCCATCGGCCGCAAGGCGCTCCGGGATTTCGAGGTTTGCGGATATCACTTGAGCGCCGGGACCAACCTGATCATCTCGCAATGGGTGTTGCACCGCGATCCGCAATTCTATCCCGACCCCGAGCGCTTCAACCCGGAACGCTGGCGCGACGAGGTAAGCGGCGGACGGCGGAGCCTGCCCAAATTCGCATATCTGCCTTTCGGCGCCGGTCCGCGCGTGTGCGTCGGCGCGAGCCTGGCGCTTACTGAGTCGGCCCTGGTGCTGGCTACCCTGATGCAGCGGTTCCGTTTCTCGCTCGCCTCGGCCAAACCGGTGCAACCGTTCCCCTCGGTGACGCTGCGCCCGAGGCACGGCTTGCCCCTGCGTGTAGAAGGGCTCAGAAGCTAGAAGTATTGCCGGAAGGCGAAACTTCATCCCACAGGAAGCTGATCCAGTCGGCGTCATCCTCGATCTGTTGATTCACCGGCCTGCCGCCCGAGTGACCGGACTTGGTGTCGTACTTCAACAGGATCGGCTTATCGCCGCCCGTGGATGCCTGCAGCAGCGCCGCCATTTTGCGCGCGTGCAGGGGATCGACGCGCGTATCGAAGTCGCCCGACATCAACAGCACCGCGGGATACTTCGTCCCCTTGTGTACGTTATGGTAAGGCGAGTATCGGCGCAGATAGGCGAACTGCTTGGGATCGTCGGCGGAGCCATACTCGGTGACCCAGTAACTGCCCACCTTGAACTTCTGATAGCGCAGCATATCGAGCAGTGGATAGCCGCAAACCACCGCGCCGAACAGGTCAGGGCGCTGGGTAAGCGCCGCGCCCACCAGCAATCCGCCATTCGATACGCCTTCGATGGCGATCTTCCGCGGCTCGGTGTAGTGATTGGCTACGAGCCACTCGGCGGCGGCGATGAAATCGTCGAAGACGTTTTGCTTCTTCTCGAACATGCCCGCATGATGCCATTTCTCGCCGAATTCCCCGCCGCCGCGCAGGTTGGGCAGGGCGAAGACACCGCCCATCTCGGTCCACACGGCCGCGACCCGCGAAAAGGCCGGCACCTCGCTGGAAGCGAATCCGCCGTAGCCGGTCAGGTACACGGGACGCTTGCCATCCAACTGCAATCCGTGGCGATAAACCAGAAACATGGGCACGCGGGTCTTGTCCTTCGATTCGTACCAGATCTGTTTGACCTCGAACTCCTCCGGACGAATGGGAACGGCCGGGCGAAACCACACCTGCTCGCGCTCGCGCGAGGGCAGGTAGCGATAGATGGCGCCGGGGTCCGCAAAAGAAGTGTAGTAGAAGAACGCTTCATCGCCTTCCCAGCGGCCCTCGGGACCGAACGCGCTGCCGATGCCCGGCAGTTTCAGATCGCCCAGATACTTGCCGGAAGGATCGTATTGCCTGACGCGCGAATTGACATCTTCCAGGTATTTCACGAACAGCCTGCCGGCCGCGCCGGTCGCGCTGTCGATGGGCCAGCGGGACTCCGGCACGATTTCCTTCCATTTGTCGCGGGCCGGATCGTGGAGATCGGCCGCCAGAATCCGCCAGTTGGGCGCGTTCCAGTTCGTCCAGAGATACACCCGATCGCCGCGCACGAATGGCCGGAACTCGGCATCCACGTCGTTCACCACCGGACGCAGCGGACCGCCCCCCTGCACATCCTCAGTCCAGACTTCGGTCTTTTTGGGCGGCACACCGATGTCCACCGAGATCAGCAGGTAGCGGCCGTCTTCGGAAAGCTCCGCACCGATGATCGTGTCCGGACCGTGTCCCTTGCCGAAGATTTCGCGATCCTCGGCGGCGGGCCTGCCCATGGCGTGGTAGAAGACGCGGCTTCCCGCGGCAGGTGTGTAGCGCGAATAGAAGAATCCGCTGTGATCGTTCTTGATCGACATGCCGAAATAACGGTCGCGAGGAAGCCCGTCGGGGAGCAACTGGCGCGTTTCCAGGTTCAGAATGTGGTACTCCTCTTCGTCTTCGCCGCCGTGGCGGACGGCGTATGTGAGGAGCTTTCCGTCGCGCGTAACGCCCGCGAGGATCACGGTGGCGGTTTCGTCCTTGGTGACATCGGCGGGGTTGACCAGCACTTCGTCCTTTCCGTCGATGCCCGTGCGCATGCAGATGGAGCCGCGATTCTCATTCGCCAGGCGGCGGCTGAAGAAATAGCGGCCCTGCCGCTCGGTGGGGAAGCCGTAGGAATCGATGCGGCTGAGTTGGGCGAGGCGCTGCTTCACCTTGTCGCGCACGGGAATGCGGCTCAGGAAGCTCTGCGTGTAGCGGATCTGCGCGTCCAGCCAGGCGCGCGTCTCGGGGCTGTTCTGATCTTCCAGCCAGCGATAGTTATCCGTGATGGCGACGCCGTGAAGAGTGTCGGTAACGGGATGCACCGGGGCCGGCGGCGGGCCTTGCGCGGCGGCCAACGCGGCGGCCGCCAGGCCGGAGGCGAAGAAGCGAGGGAACATTCTCCCAGGATAAACGGATCACCGGCGGCCCGGGGCGCCCGCGCGCCTAAGGCTGCAGCTCCAGCGTTGCGTTGCCGGCGGGGCCGTGATACATCAATTCCATCGAATGGATGTTCTCGATCTTGCCGTGATAGTTGAAGAAAATCAGCCCGGCCTCCGGAAGAACACGGTCGCCCTGCGGCAGCGCGGCCTTTTGCACGCGCTGCTGCGCCGCCCGCTGCAGTTCTAACGGCATGTGGACCGGAGGCGGCGGCTCATTGCCGCCCTGGCCGCCAGTGCTGAAGCTGCTCTTCGATTTGGAATCGGCCGATTCCGGCGGCACCCAATCGGGATCTTTGAGGGACCGGTAAACCATCCCGAAAGGCTGAGACGACTGCGGGTTCTTCTTGTCGTTGATGCGCAGCGAAAAGTCGTCGTAAGAGATCGTGAGGTGGGCGCCGGCCGGACCGAACAAGCCTGTCTCGATGACTACGTAGTCTTCCGTGACAAGGGGGCTGCCTTGCGGCCTGGGGATGGAATGTCCCAGCGACTCGGCCGCGATGGTGGCCTTGCCCGCCTCCGCGTGGGCCTGATAATCGCCCGGCGTGGCTCTCGGCGGTATGCCCCTCACCTGGCTAGCCCGGGATTCCGTTCCTGGCGGATTCTGCGCCTGTCCGCACAGGCAAAGGGCCGTAACAAGAATAGCGGTTCTGTAGGCAAGAGGAAAATGCATTTCAACTGCCAACCTAGCACAGTCGCGGAGGTGGTTGTGCCGGCGTCGGGCATCAGCATCGGCATCGCAGGTGGTGCGCTATGTAACACCGCGGACAACACCGGAATGCAGACGTCACGGTATCATGAAAATTCAACCCCCGAGCCAACCCTCATGACCAACGAACAACTTGACCAGCTTACGATCAACACCATTCGCACGCTCTCTATGGACGCCGTGCAGCAGGCCAACTCCGGACATCCGGGCGCGCCCATGGCGTTGGCGCCGGTAGCCTACACGGTGTGGCAGCATTTCCTGCGCTTCGATCCGGAGGATCCCATCTGGCCCAATCGCGACCGCTTCGTGCTCTCCAACGGCCACGCCTCCATGCTGCTTTACTCGCTGTTGCACCTCTGCGGCGTGAAGGCTGTCAACCCGCAATACGAAACGCTGGGCGAGCTTTCGGTGAAGCTGGAAGACATCAAACGGTTCCGGCAGCTCGACAGCCGCTGTCCCGGCCACCCCGAATACCGCTGGACCTCGGGCGTGGAGACCACCACGGGCCCGCTCGGCCAGGGCGTCGGCAACAGCGTGGGCATGGCCATGGCGCGCTGGTGGATGGCGAAGCATTTCAACCGCCCCGGCTTCGAAATGTTCGATTACGATGTCTACGTCATCTGCGGCGACGGCGACATGATGGAAGGCATCAGCGGAGAAGCGGCCTCGCTGGCCGGGCACCACCGCCTTTCCAACCTGTGCTGGATCTACGACAACAACAAGATCACCATCGAAGGGCACACCGCGCTGGCGTTCAGCGAGGACGTGGCCACGCGCTTCACCGGTTACGGCTGGAACGTGACGCGCGTCAGCGACGCCAACAACCTGGAAATGCTCGAACGCGCGCTGCAGGTATTCAAGAATACCAGCGACCGGCCTACCTTGATCATCGTGGACAGCCACATCGCTTACGGCGCGCCGCACAAACAGGACACCAGCGGAGCGCACGGCGAGCCGCTGGGCGAAGAAGAGGTGCGCCTCGCCAAGCGCGCTTACGGCTGGCCCGAGGACGCCAAGTTTCTCATCCCGGAAGGCGTGCGCGAGCACTTCCGCGCGGGCATGGGCGAGCGCGGCGAGCAGTTACGCGCGGCCTGGATGGCGCGCTTCCAGGAGTACAAGGCCGAATATCCGGACCTGGCCGATCAACTCGACCGCATGCAGCACCGCCAGCTCCCGGATGGCTGGGACAAAGAACTGCCTACGTTTTCGCCCGACGCGAAGGGCCTGGCGACGCGCGACTCCTCCGGCAGGGTGCTGAACAAGATCGCCTGGAATATTCCCTGGCTGATCGGCGGCGCGGCCGATCTGTTTCCGTCCACCAAAACGCGTCTCACCTTCGAAGGCGCGGGCGACTTCGAACACGACGACCGCGGCGGACGCAACATGCACTTCGGCATCCGCGAGCACGCCATGGGCGCCATCGTGAACGGTTTGTCGCTTTCGAAGATCAGGGCCTACGGCTCCACGTTCCTGATTTTCAGCGATTACATGAAGCCGCCCATCCGGCTGGCGGCCATCATGGACCTGCCGGTGATCCACATCTTCACGCACGACTCGATCGGCGTCGGCGAGGACGGACCTACGCATCAGCCCATCGAGCAACTCGCTTCGCTGCGCGCGGTGCCAGGCCTGATCACGCTGCGGCCCGCGGATGCCAACGAAGTGGTGGAATGCTGGCGGTTCACCATGAAGCAGCGCCACCAGCCGGTGGCGCTCATTCTCACCCGGCAGGCGCTGCCCACGCTCGATCGCACGAAATACGCCGCGGCATCGGGGGTGGAGAAGGGCGCCTACATTCTGGCCGATGCGGCGGACGGCAAGCCGGACGTTCTCCTGCTGGCTACGGGCAGCGAAGTGCACCTGTGCGTGCAGGCCTATGAGCAACTGACCGCTGAGGGCGTGAAGGCGCGCGTGGTGAGCATGCCGAGTTGGGACTTGTTCGAGAACCAGCCGCGCGAGTACCGCGACACGGTGCTGCCGCCGGGCGTCACGGCCCGTGTTTCCGTGGAGCAGGCGTCGGTTTTGGGATGGGACCGTTACGTGGGTCCGCAGGGGCGCATGATCGGCATGCACACGTTCGGCGCGTCCGCGCCTCTGAAGGAAGTGCAGAAAAAGTTCGGGTTCCTGCCGGCCACCGTGGTGGCCGCCGCGCGCGAGGTTCTCGCGCAATCAAAAAAGTGAGGACCGGTCTCGCGGCCGGCCCTATCCGACCACGCTCGTTCCGCCGGCCGTCGTGCTGGACGGCGTGCTTTGCATCTGATACGCCCCCAGCACCTCCTGCAACATGTTGTCGACCAGGGTGGTAGTGGGTGTGCCGCTGTTGATGCCGTCGGCCGGCTGCAACAGCGCGGCCGCCAGTGAATTGTTAAAAAAACTTTGAAAGTCGCCTTGTTGTTGCAGCGCCTGCAGTTCGGCTGTTGCGCTGATCCCCCCGCTCGAGCCCGCCGCCCCGGCCGCGGACGATGTCGGGGGCAGGCTTGGATAAGCGCTCAGATAACCCAGGGGATTGATGGAACTGGCCATAATGCGCCTCCTTTCACCCTTATCGGCCAATCCTGATAATATTGGCTAACCGCACGGCTGGTAGAGCGTCTACCACGTATGGTAGGTTATCTACCATATGGCCAAACAAACCAATCGCGCCGAGCTGTTGCAGGGCACCCTCGACATGCTGATCCTGCGCACCCTGCTCGCTTCGCCGATGCACGGGCACGGCATCGCCAAACACATTCAGCGCACCTCGGACGAAGTCCTGCAGGTCGAGCACGGATCCCTGTACCCCGCGCTGCACCGGCTGGAGCGGCAGGGCTGGATCACATCCGCCTGGGAGAAGACGGAGCGCGGCCGCGAAATGAAGTTCTACCGCCTGACGGCGGCGGGACGGGCGCAGCTCACCGTGCAGGAATCCAGGTGGAAGCAACTGGCGCGGGCTATCGCCCGGGTCATGCGGCCGGCGTAAGGGTTGCGGGATGTGGTGGCGAAGCAGGCGCGAGCGCGATTTGGAGCGCGAAATCCGCGGGCACCTGGCGCTCGAAGAGGAAGAACAGCGCGACGCCGGGATGGCGCCCGAAGAGGCGCCGTACGCCGCCCGCAGGGCTTTCGGCAACGTAACGCGATCGAAGGAGGTGGCACGGGAAATGTGGGGATGGACATCGCTCGAACGATTCGGCCAGGACTTGCGCTTCGGGCTGCGCATGATGCGGAACAGCCCCGGATTCACGCTGGTGGCCGTGCTTTCGCTGGCGCTCGGCATCGGCGGCAACACGGCGATTTTCAGCCTGATGAATGCCGTCATGCTGCGGTCGCTGCCTGTCCAGGAGCCGGATCGCCTGGTTCTGTTCGGCATAGGGCACTGGTCCGGCATTGTCGACAGCCTCCCGGACAAGAGCTGGCAACTGTTCTCGTACCCTTTTTATCGCGATGTGCAGCACAACAACGCGGTGTTCTCGGGCGTGGCGGCGATGATGAGCCTGCCGAACGATACGCGCGCCGTGGTGAGCGGGAACGCCGCCGCCGAGCCGGTGCATGCGCGCCTGGTTTCCGGCACCTACTTCGATGTGCTTGGCGTCAAGCCTGTAGCCGGCCGCACGTTCACCGACGCGGAGGACCAGGCGCCGGGCGCGCATCCGGTCGCCGTGATCAGCTACTCGTGGTGGCAGCGCCGCTTTGCACGCGACCCGTCCGTGGTCGGCAAAGCCCTGGCGATCGGCGCCACGGTTTACAAGATCATCGGCGTGGCGCCGCCGGAGTTCTTCGGGACGCAGGTGGGCGAATCGCCGGACCTGTGGATTCCGCTGGCGATGAACGCGCAACTGCCGCCCGGCTGGGGAGGCGACAAAGCGCTGGCGGAGCCTTTGTTCCAGTCGCTGTACATTCTGGCGCGTCTCAAACCGGGCGCCACGGCCGCGCAAGCCGGCGCGCAGGTGAACCTGATCTTCAAACAAAACTTGCGCGCCATCGCGGGACAGAATCCCAGCGCGAAGGACCTGCTGGCCATCCGCCGCGCCTCGATCCAACTGACGCCGGGCGGCCGCGGGCTTTCGCAGGTCCGGCAGCAATTCTCGACGCCTTTGCGGCTCCTCATGACCGCGGTGGGCCTGGTTCTGCTGATCGCCTGCGCCAACCTCGCGAACCTGCTGCTGGCGCGCGCCGCCAACCGCACGCGCGAGATTGCCGTGCGCCTTTCGCTCGGCGCCGGCCG
>Ga0335078_10013345_pt1 | contig 12176 bp, 9 predicted proteins | sample Lox_Sample_32_FD_206711 | JGI IMG/M metagenome (GOLD analysis project Ga0335078, IMG submission 206711) | Soil microbial communities from Loxahatchee National Wildlife Refuge, Florida, United States - Lox_Sample_3.2 | ecosystem: Environmental > Terrestrial > Soil > Wetlands | place: USA: Florida... | reverse complement strand
TGCGTTTCCTCCACCGAGGTAAACGTCAGGTATTTGCTTGTGTACTTCGACCCGAAGAACGTCCAGCTCGGGATGTCGGCCGGCGTATCGGTGGTGGAGGAGTGAATGGTGCTGAGCCCGGAGAAGGTGCCGAACCTGCTCAGCGCGACGATTATGGCCCACCGCTGCGCCGCGCAGTACGGACAGTAGTTCGCCCCTACGTACAGCAGTTCCGGCTTCCCGCCCGCGGTCAGCAACTGCCCGCTGACCGGGGCGATGTAGTCGCTGCCCGCCACGTTGACGCTGCCCACGCCGCTGCGGTCGACCGTGCCCGGACCGACCTTGTCCAGGACGCTGGCCGGCACGGTGGTGACCTCCCTGACCAGGCTGGACAGTGCTGCCCCGGTGGGGCCGTTGCTCGCCACGGGCGCGGTGCCCGGCTTGGAATTCGCCTTGACGAGCGCGAAGGTCAGCACCACCGCGATCACGGCGACGATGCTCCCTGCCGCGAGCAGGATCCTGCGGCGGGCCTCGGCCCGCCTGGCCGCCGCCCGCTGCGCGGCGATCTTCTGGCTGCGATTGGTGCCCCGGCTGGCCTTGCTGGCTGTCCCCATGCCGCGAAGGGTAACTTTTCATCCCGAATAGACAAACGATTCAGGGGCATCCCGAGGCATTCGGGAGAAGACTCTCAGCTGGCACTAGGATCGTGAGCTGGACTCAGCGGAGGAGGCCGGAGGAGGCCATGGACCCACTCGTCGCCCATCAGCGGGCGCAGGACGCCTTCGCGGGCGTGCTCGCCGCCGTCAGTCCGCAGCAGATGGGTGATCCGACGCCGTGCACGGAGTGGACCGTCGGCGAGCTGATCGGGCATGTCATCGGCGGCAATGAGAGGGTCCTCATCCGGGCCGGGCTGCGTCCGGAGCCTGACGCCTCCTGGCCAGCGGATTTCATCGAGGCGCACCGGGCCACCGCGGTGGCGGCCCAGCAAGTGTTCGCCGCGCCCGACGGCATGACGATCATGTTCGGGCTGCCGATCGGCCCGGTACCGGGCAGCACGTTTGTCCGGATGCGGGCTGTCGATGGACTGGCCCACGCGTGGGACCTGGCGAAGGCCACAGGACAGTCAACCGACCTGGACCCCGAACTGGCCGCTCACCTGCTCGCCGGGTCACGCGGGGCGGCGACCGACACACTGCGCGGTCCCGGCAAGTTCTTCGGCCATCCGCAGCCCTGTGACGAGGCCCGGCCGCCGGCCGACCAGCTTGCCGCGTTCCTCGGCCGGACGGTGGGCTAGGTCCGTCGGCCAGCGTCGACGACCCGAGACAAGCGCCGGCCCCTGCCCCGGCCCATGCAGTCGTCGTGGGAGGCATGCGCGGCTGGCAGATTGCCCTGATCACGACCTGCTCGGCGATCGTTGCCGCCGCTGCCGCCGTGATCGCCGACCGGACCCGCCGGGCTCAGCCGTTGTACAGGCACCACCGGTAGCCTGGGCTGGTGAAGGCGGGTGGTGCCCTGGTCCTCACCGCGGACGCCGGTGAGGCGGCGAGGCGAGCCGTCGGGGAGGCTCGCGCGTCGCTGGGGGGCCTGTCCCCGTCGTTCGGCGTGCTGATCGCGTCGGAGCACTTCTTCGGCTCTGCGCAAGCCCTCGCCGAGGCGGTCGCCGAGCAGGCCAGCGCGGAGGCCGGACCGCTTCCGCTCGTCGGCTGTGTGGCGGAGGGGGTAGCCGGCGGCGCCCGTGAGGTAGAGTCCGGGCCCGCCGTCTCGCTCTGGCTGGCTGCCGGCCTCGGCCCGGTCGAGACCTTCAACATGGAGTTCGTCCAGACCGCCACGGGCGGCGCTTTCGGCGGCTACCGCTTCGGTCCGGACCCCGCGGGAATGCACCTGATGATCTGCGATCCGTTCACGTTCCCTGCCGACACCCTGCTGGCCCACCTGAACGAGCACGTGCCGGGCACGACGGTGATGGGCGGCATGGCCAGCGGCGGCCTGCTGCAACGGCAGAGCCGGATGTTCCTTGACGGCCGGGTGCTATCGCAGGGTGCGGTCGGCGCGTACCTGCCGGGAGCGGAGGTGCATCCCCTTGTCGCGCAGGGCTGCCGCCCGGTTGGCAACCCCTACACCATCACCCGGGCCGAGGGCAGCCTGATCTTCGAGCTCGGCGGGCGGGCGCCGCTGGTCCGGCTGCGCGAACTGGCGGCCGCGCTGCCCGTCCGTGAACGGGAACTGCTGGGCCAGGGCGCGCACCTCGGGCTTGTCATCGACGAGTACCAGGCCGAACCCGGCCAGGGCGACTTCCTGGTCCGCAGCATCGTCGGAGCCGACCCGGAATCGGGAGCCATCGCGGTCAGCGACGAGGTTCAGGTCGGCCAGACCGTGCAGTTTCATGTCAGGGACGCCCACACGGCGGACGAGGATCTCCGGCGCACCCTGGAACGGGAGAGCGCCGCCCTCGGCGGCCGCCGGGCAGCCGGGGCACTGCTGTTCACCTGCAACGGCCGCGGATCGCGGATGTTCTCCGGCCCGGACCACGACACCGGGCTGATCGCGAAGATCCTCGGCGAGATCCCGCTCGCCGGGTTCTTCTGCGCGGGGGAACTGGGACCGGTGGGCGGGCGGAACTTCCTGCACGCCTTCACCGCGTCGATCGCGGTGTTCCCTGAGTCACAGCCGGACTGCGCAGCCGGCTAGGCAGCAAGGTAGTGAATGTGGCACCGCGTACCTTTTTCGGTATGCAGTGCCACACCGACTACCTGGCGGCCGGGGCGCGCAGTACCTGCTCGACCGCGACCCGGGTTCGCTGCCAGGTCAGCGCCTCGACTGGCCCGTTGAACCAGTGGCCGTGAGGGCAGCGGATGCGTACGCTGTCCAGCGGCCCGTCCAGGGACCTGATCTCGTAGCGGTCCTCTATCACGGCGGGCAGTCCGCAGCGTTCCGAGCCGTGCCGGTCCAGGCACGCCGGGCAGTCCAGGAACTTCGTCCACGTGTCCATCACGAAACACCCCCAGATCCGCAGCCCCAGCCGGGCCCAGGCCGGCCCGGCCGTGCGGCTGCCTGTGACCACCAGCGTGCCTCCATGGGATTCACACACGATTAAGACGGGATTGAGCTAGCACGTAAGGACGGGCGATACGAAGGGACCCGCCATGACGCGCCTGCCGATGATGATCATCTGCGTCGGGCTGCTCACCGCGGCGTGCGGGACGGACGCCGCCGGCGGGCTGGGCCCGGTCCCTACGGGCACCAGCAGCCAGTCCGGCTCCCCCGCCGGCACCGCGACGGCGGCACCGTCAGCCACCCAGAGCACCCAGAGCCAGATCGGCCTGCAAGTCTGGCTCACCGAGCACGGCAAGCTGTTCGTAACCGGCCGGACCGTCCCCGCCACGCGGGCCGTCGGCAGGGCAGCGATCAGCAGCCTGCTTGCCGGGCCCTCGGCAGCCGAGCACGCCGCCGCACTGCGCTCGCAGATCCCGGCCGGGACCGCGCTGCTCGGCCTGAGCATCGACGCCGGAGTCGCGACCGTGGACCTCAGCCACGCCTTCGTGTCGGCAGCCGGACCGTCGACGATGCCGGTGCGGATCGCGCAGGTGGTGTACACGCTTACGCAGTTCCCCACGGTCAGGGGCGTACGGTTCCAGATCGACGGGCATGGCGCCACGGTGATCGGCGGGGTTCCCGTGCAGAGCCCGCAGACCCGCGCGATGTACCGCGGTTACCTGCCGGCCATCACGGTGCAGAGCCCGGTCATCGGGCAGCAGGTCACCAGCCCGGTCATGGTCTCTGGCACCGCCGACGTCTTCGAGGCGACGGTGAGCGTGCGCATCCTGGACTCGGCCGGCCACGAGATCGCCAGGACCTTCACCACCGCGAGCTGCGGCACGGGCTGCCGTGGCAGCTACTCGGTAACCGTCCCCTACACGGTCACGCGGGCCGGGCACGGCACGGTCGAGGTGTTCGAGAGCTCGGCCAAGGACGGCACGCCCATCAACGTCGAGCAGATCCCCGTGACGCTCAGGCCGTAATGGCGGCCTCGGCGATGAGCGGCAGGGACGCGGACGACGGGCCCGCGGCCAGGATCACCCTGCCCGGCTCGAGAACCCAGCCGCCTTCGGTCCAGTGCGCCAGAGCGCGCTCGGGGACCCAGATCTCGGCCGTGACAGACGCGCCCGGGTCGGCGTCGACGGCGGCGAATCCGACCAGCCACTTCACCGGACGCCGCACCGCGGAATCCGGCCGGGACGCGTAGAGCTGGACGACCTCGCGGCCGCGCCGCGCGCCTGTGTTCCGGACGGTGACGACCACTGGGGCTCCTGTCACGCCTTCAGGCACGGCCATGGACTCAAACTGCCAGGTGGTGTACCCGGTGCCGTGCCCGAACGGGAAGAGCGGCTGACGTCCGTCGCGGTCGAAGCCCCGGTAGCCGATGAACAGGCCCTCGGCGTAGGTCAGCACGCCGTCGACCGGCTGCGTCGACGGCAGGCCTTCCTCGGTCGCCGGCCAGGTGGTGGGCAGCTGCCCGCCAGGCTCGGCGTCGCCGAGCAGCACGTCGGCAAGCGCGTGGCCGAGTTCCTGGCCGCCGAACCAGGTCAGCAGCACCGCCGCCACCTCCCCTGCCCACGGCAGCAGCACCGGGGAGCCGGAGTTGACCACGGCCACGGTCCGCGGGTTGGCCGTCGCGACCCGGCGGACCAGTTCGTCCTGGCGGCCCGGCAGGGCCAGCGTCGTGCGGTCGAAGCCTTCGCTTTCCACCTGGGCGGTGGTGCCGACCACGGCCACGGCCACGTCGCTCGCGGCCGCGAGCGCGACCGCGGCCTCGATCTCCTCATCGTCGGTGCCGTGCGGCGGCACGAGCTTGAGCTGGATCATCGTGCCGAAGGAGGCCATCGGAGAGGACTGCACGTCGTGCTCGAGGAGCACCGACACCGTCTGGCCCTCGGCAAGCTCGACCGGCGCCAGCCGCTCCGGCGGAGCCGACAGGATTTCCCCGACGTCCGCGACCTCCGGCATCGACAGCGTGACGTCGAAGACCTCGGCCCCGTCCACCAGCAGGCGCTGGCGCCCGAGTCCGGAGACCCCGAGCAGGTAGGTGCCCGCGCCGGTGGCGCGGATCAGGCAGCTGACCTCGATCCTGGCGACCGACTCCGGCGGGCCGAGCGGCCCGAATCCTCTCATCCACCGGAAGGCACCGCCGTCTCGCCCCTCGGTTCCGGCCAGTTCGCCGGAGGGAGCGAACAGCCGCACCTGCGCCCCGGTACCCGACCCGTCGGGCCGGAGCAGCCAGGGCGCCCTTGCGGCCGGGGTAGCCAGGTGCCCGAGCACTCCCGGCGCGTACGTCACGTGGATCCCGGCGGCGCGCAGGCCGTCCAGCGGCGAGATCGTGTACGGCGGGAAGACGGTCGCGCTGCCGCCGCCGAGCGTCCGTGCCACCTCGGCGTTCGGCCCGATGACGGCGACTTGCCCGAGCCGCGGCCGCTCCAGCGGAAGCAGGCCGTCGTTGCGGGCCAGCACGAACGCGGCGGCAGCCTCGGTGGAACGCGCGGCGGTCCAGTCCGACATCACCAGGCCGTCGTAGCCCCACTCGGCGTGCAGGATGTCGCGCAGCAGCGGGCTTTCCGTCATGGTGTGCCCGCGGACGCCGTTGTAGGAGGCCATCACCGACCACGCGCCCTGCTCGCGCGCGATCGCCTCGAACGGCGCCAGGTACAGTTCCCGCAGCGTGCGGTCGTCGAGGCGGACGTCGACCGTCATCCGCTGCGTCTCGCAGTCGTTGGCGATGAAGTGCTTGACGCAGGCGCCGACGCCGGAGCGCTGCAGCCCCCGCACGTAGGCCGCGCCGATCCGCCCGGTCAGCAGCGGGTCCTCTGAGTAGCACTCGAAATGCCTGCCGCCGTACGGGGTCCTGTGCAGGTTCACGGTGGGGGCGAGCAGAACGTCGACGCCCTTGCGCCTGGCCTCGTGCGCGAGCAGCCTGCCGATCGCCTCGACCCGCCCGGTGTCCCAGGTCGCCGCGAGCGCGGTCGGCGACGGCACGTTGGCGGAGCTGTCGCGTTCGTCCCAGGTCTGGCCGCGGACGCCGGCCGGGCCGTCGGAGACCACGAGCGCGCGCAGGCCGACGGCCGGTTCCGGGTACAGCGTCCAGAAGTCCGCGCCGGTCAGCAGCCGGACCTTCTGCTCGAGCGACAGCCGGCCGACGCGCTCGCGCAGGTCCTCCTCGTCCGGCAGGCTCACGGGGCCGCGGGCAGACTCACGGGGCCGCGGGCAGGTTCACCAGCGCGGCGAGCGCGGCGCGGTGCGCATCCGGGGTGCCGAAGCCGATCGAGTCCGCTTTCGCGCGCTTCAGGTACAGGTGCGCGGGGTGCTCCCAGGTGAAGCCGATGCCGCCGTGCAACTGCACGCACTCCTGCGCGGCCGCCACAGCCGTCTCCGAGCAGTACGCCTTGGCCAGGGCGACCGCGACCCTGGCGTCCGGGTTGCCTGTCGCCAGGCAAGCCGCCGCGTACCTGGAGGCCGCGCGGGCCTGACTGACCGCCACCCACACGTCCGCCAGCCGGTGCTTGAGCGCCTGGAAGGACCCGACAGGCCGGGCGAACTGGCGGCGTTCCTTCACGTACGCGACCGTCATGTCCAGGCAGCGCTGCGCCAGCCCCACCTGCTCGGCGGCGAGGATGGCAGCGCCCGCGGCCAGCCCCGCGGCCAGCGCCTTCGCCGCCCCGGGTCCGGACGCGATCAGCGTGCCCGGAGCGTCGTCGAACGACAGGTCGCACAGCTGCCTGGTCATGTCCAGCGACGTCACCGGTGCCTTGGACACGCCGGTCGCGGACATGTCGACCAGGTAAAGCGCGTTCGGCACGCCCTCGGCGGGAACGATCAGCACGCCGGCGGGCAGCGCGTCGGCTACCCCGCTGACCGCGCCGCGCAGCCGTGCCACCCCGGCGTCACCTGGCCGGGGGCCGGCCACCCGCACCGAGGTCGGGAAGGCGGCGCCGGGAGCGGTCGCGAACGGCACCGCGAGCGCCGCGGTCACGCCCCCGTCGGCCATCCGGCGGAGCATGTAGGCGGCGGCCCTGGCCGGGGTGAATGGAGTGCCCGAGGAGTCGGCCGCGCCGCCGGCGGCGCTCAGAAGAACGGTGGTGGCCACGACGGCGCTGCCGAGGAACGGAACCGGGGCGACGAAGGCCGCGATTGTTTCCGCGGCGGCCGCGGCCTCGCGGTAGGAGGCGCCGGCGCCTCCGTCGCGCTCGGGAATGAGCAGTCCCGCGCAGCCCAGCTCGGCCGCGACCGCGTGCCACAGGTCGTCGTCATACGTCTGCGGCGACTCGATCCTCGCCAGCGCCTTATCCGTGCCGCCCCTGTCGGCAAGCAGTGAGCCCAGGGCGTCCGCCAGGGCTCGTTCTGCATCTGAATAAAGAAGGTCAGGGACTACGGCGGGATCCTGTGCTACGGCGGTCACCTGGGTAGATCCTTCCATGGCACGTCCTTGTCGACCCGGGGCTCCGGCGGCAGGCCGAGGACCCGCTCGGCGATGATGTTGCGCAGGATCTCCGAGGTGCCGCCCTCGATGGAGTTGCCGCGGGAGCGCAGGTAGCGGTAGCCGGGGCCGCGGCCGTAGAAGTTAGCGCGCTCGGGGCGGCGCATGCTCCAGTCGTCGTAACGCAGCCCGTCGCTGCCTGCGAGTTCCACGTCGAACCCGGAGATCTCCTGGTTGAGCCGGGCGAAGACCAGCTTGGCGGCGGAGCCCTCGGGCCCCGGCTGGCCGGCTGCGAGCTGCTGCCGCAGCCGCTCCCCCGCCAGCCGTGCCACCTCCGCCTCGGTCCACAGCCGTAGCAGCCGGTCGTGCAGGCCGCGGGTGCGCAGCGCCGGGCGCGAGCGCCAGGTGGCGGCGACCGGGCCGATCATGCCGGACTCCCGGGCCGACGCGCGCCCGCTGCCGATGCTCACCCGCTCGCTCATCAGCGTGGCGTTGGCTACCTTCCAGCCCTCGCCTACCGGTCCGATCCGGTCCGTGTCGGGTATCCGCACGTCGGTCAGGAACACCTCGTTGAACTCCGCCTCGCCGGTGAGCTGCCGCAACGGGCGGACCTCCACGCCTGGCGCGGTCATGTCGCAGGAGAAGTAGGTCAGCCCCTGGTGCTTGGGCACGTCCGGGTCGGTGCGGGTGACCAGCAGCGCCCGGCTGGCCAGGTGCGCCTGCGAGGTCCAGACCTTCTGCCCGGTGATCACCCAGTCCTCGCCGTCGCGCACGGCCCTGGTGGCAAGCGCGGCCAGATCGCTGCCGGCGCCAGGCTCGCTGAACAGCTGGCACCAGATGTCCTGGCCGGTCCAGAGCCTGCGCAGCCAGCGGTGCTGCTGCTCGTCGTTGCCGTAGGCCAGGATGGTGGGCGCCGCCATGCCCAGGCCGATCGCGTTGCGGTCGGCGTCGTTGCTCGGCGCGCCCGCCGCCGCGAACTCGGCGTCGACGACGGCCTGCAGCGAGCGCGGCAGGCCGAGCCCGCCGAGGCCCTCGGGGTAGTGCACCCAGGCCAGGCCAGCGTCGAACCGCGCGTCGTTGAAGTCCTGCTTTCCCATCTCCGCCGGGTCGTGCTCGGCAAGGAACGCCTTCGCCCTTACGCGGATCCCCTCCGCGGTGCCCAGGTTCTCAGTCATCGTCGCTCCTCAGCACAGCGGGCCGCCCGCCACGTAGATGACCTGGCCGGAGACGAAGCCCGCACCCTCGCTGACCAGGAAGGAGATCAGGTTGGCCACGTCGGCGGGCTGGCCGACCCTGCGCACGGGGATCCGCTGGGCGGCGGCCTGCTGGAAGTCCTCGAAGGACATGCCGACCCTGGCGGCCGTGGCCGCGGTCATGTCGGTGGCGATGAACCCAGGCGCCACCGCGTTCGCGGTGATCCCGAACTGCCCCAGCTCAATCGCGAGTGTCTTGGTGAAACCCTGCATGCCCGCCTTCGCGGCGGAGTAGTTGACCTGCCCGCGGTTGCCGAGCGCGGAGGAGGACGACAGGTTGACGATCCGCCCGTACTTCGCATCGACCATGTACTGCTGCGCGGCCCGGCTCATCAGGAACGCCCCCCGCAGGTGCACCCCGAGCACCGTGTCCCAGTCGTCGTCGCTCATCTTGAACAGCAGGTTGTCGCGGATCACGCCGGCGTTGTTGACCAGCACGGTGGGCGCGCCGAGTTCGGCGGCCACCCGGCCGACCGCCACCGCGACCTGATCGGTGCTGCTCACGTCGGCGCCGACCGCGAGCGCGCGGCCTCCGGCGTCGGCGATCTCCTTCACCGTCGCCGCGCACCCGGCCTCGTCCAGGTCGAGCACCGCCACGGCCATGCCGTCCGCTGCCAGCCTGCGCGCCGTCGCGGCGCCGATGCCCCGGGCCGCGCCGGTCACGATCGCGACTGTTTGTGTCACTGGGTTTCTCCTTTTTATTACTCAGAACGGGCGGTGGTGCCTGCGCCGGTAACCTTCCTGAGCTCGCGCCGGGCAAGCGACCGTTTGTGCACCTCATCGGGGCCGTCGGCGAACCTGAGCGAGCGCGCCCCGGCCCACAGCTGGGCCAGCGGGAAGTCCTGGCTCACCCCTCCCCCGCCGTGCGCCTGGATCGCCTTGTCGATCACCCACTCGGCCATCGCCGGGGTCACGATCTTGATCGCCTGGATCTCGGTGTGCGCGCCCTTGTTGCCCACGGTGTCCATCAGCCACGCGGTCTTGAGCACGAGCAGCCGGGCCTGCTCGATCCGCACCCTGGACTCGGCGATCCAGTCCTGGACCACCCCCTGCTCGGCCAGCGTCTTGCCGAAGGCCGTCCGGCTGGCGGCGCGCCCGCACATCAGCCGCAGCGCGCGCTCGGCAGCGCCGATCATCCGCATGCAGTGGTGGATCCGGCCGGGGCCAAGCCGGGCCTGCGCGATCGCGAACCCGTCACCCTCCCCCGCGATCAGGTTCTCCTTCGGCACCCGCACCTGGTCGAACACGACCTCGGCGTGACCGCCGTGCGGACCGTCCGCATAGCCGAATACGTTCAGCCCGCGCCTGGCGGCGACGCCCGGCGTGTCGCGGGGCACGAGGATCATGGAGTGCCTGCGGTGCCCCTCGGCTGCCGCGCCGGTCACCCCCATCACGATGAGAATCCGGCAGTTCGGGTTCATCGCGCCTGTGGACCACCACTTGCGGCCGTCGATCACGTACTCGTCGCCGTCCAGGGTGATCGCGGTCGCGATATTCGAGGCGTCGCTCGAGGCCACTGCGGGCTCGGTCATGCAGAACGCCGAGCGTATCTCCCCGTCGAGCAGCGGGCAGAGCCACTGCTCCTGCTGCTGCGGGGAGCCGAACTCGGCAAGCAGTTCCATGTTGCCCGTGTCCGGGGCGGCGCAGTTGAATGCCTCGGGCGCGATGGCCGGGCTCCATCCCATGACCTCGGCCAGCGGAGCGTACTGCAGGTTGGTCAGCGGCGGGTCAGGCACCCAGCCCTTGGCCGCCTGCGCCTGCGCCGCCTTGCCGGTCAGGAACAGGTTCCACAGGCCGCGGGCGCGGGCCTCGGCCTTCAGTTCCTCGGTGACCGGCAGCCGCTCCCAGGGGCCCGCGGTCTCCGCCTGCTCGGCGAAGACGGCCTCGGCCGGATAGACGCGCTCGTCCATGAATTCCAGTACCTGGTCGCGGAGGTCGAGCGTCCTTGCGTCGAAAGTGAAGTCCATGGAGCGTAACCTCCCATACGGTCGCGCACCAGCCTACCTACTCGCCAGTACGCATGTCCGGCCCGGATGCGGTGGTCACAGTCTCTCAGCCGGTGCGGCGGAAGACGTAGACGCCGCCGTCGTCGAATATCAGCGTGTAGACGTCGTGCGGGTAGAGCTGGGCGATGAAGGCGGGGACGTTGCTGACGGCCGGGGAATAGTCGCTGTTCACGCCGTCGAACACGATGTACTGGGTCACCGGGTTGCCCGCGTTGCCCATCCAGAAGACGTCGTCGCGGGCAGCGAGCGGCGCCAGCAGGTCCAGCGTGGCCTGCACGGTGACGCCGCTTGGCACGCGGGCCATGGCCGCGTCGGCCGACTCGACGTGCGAGCTGACCCGGTAGGTCTGCGCGTTCCACAGGTTGTTCAGCGGGAACTGGAAGGCGAGCGGTACCGCGATCGCGAGCATCATGGCGGGGCCGTAGCGCTCAGCCCCGGCCAGCAGCGCGCGCCGCGGCCCGCGGCGGCCGGTGCCGTCGGCGGGGTCCGTGCCCGCGCGGATCCGGGCAATCGCGTCCACGGCCGCGACGAACAGGATCGGCATCACGGTCGCGTTGTAGTGCCAGACCGTGCCCCAGAAGCTGCTGTCAGTGGACAGGAAGCGCAGCAGCAGGCTCGGCACGGCGATCAGCGCGATCGGCGAGCGCAGCGCGATGAAGGCGGTCGGCAGCAGCAGCATCAAGAGGGTCTGCAGCTTGTCCGGCCAGGCGTGCATGAACTGACTGATCAGGCCGAACAAGGACGGGTCCCCACCGGGGGCGAGCACCCCGCCGTCGCTCCAGTAGTCGTACTGATGGGTCGGGTTGAAGTGCGGGATGATCACCGCGATGGCAATGAACGACCAGGTGAAGCCCCAGAACAGCAGGAACTGCCCGGACAGGATCCGGCCGCGGTCGTATGGCGGCGGGCTTGCGGCAGGCTCCGGGTGCATGGCGGGCTGCCGGTCTGCTTCCAGGTCCCCGGTCATGGCGTCCTCGGCCCTGACGTCGGCCGTCGCGGGCGGGGTAGCCAGCGGGGCGGCAGGTTCCGGGTCGGGCACCGGCATGCGCAGGCCGGACAGGACAATGTAGAGCCCGATGGCGGCGACCGTGAAGCCCTGGTCTTCCTTGACGAAGACCAGCGGAAGCGCCCACATGACCGCGGTGCGTGTCCTGCCGCGGGCCAGCGCGGACAGCGAGAAGGCAAGCAGCGGCACCGCGAACGCGATCTCGTGGAAGTCGAAGTTGGCCATCTGCTGCAGGCCCCACGAGAACCCGTAGGCGATCGCGACGGCCCGGCCGGGACCTGTGCCCAGCTTCTCCCGCGCGACCTGGCTGACCGCGAACACCGACGCCGCGGCCAGCAGCGCCTGCGCGATGAGCAGCGTGGCCGCCGACGGGAAGACCCGGAAGACCGGCGCGAGGACGGCGACGATCGGCTGGAAGTGATCGCCGAGCAGGTTGAAGCCCGAGGCCCTGATGTCGACGATCGGCG
>Ga0335078_10013344_pt1 | contig 12176 bp, 5 predicted proteins | sample Lox_Sample_32_FD_206711 | JGI IMG/M metagenome (GOLD analysis project Ga0335078, IMG submission 206711) | Soil microbial communities from Loxahatchee National Wildlife Refuge, Florida, United States - Lox_Sample_3.2 | ecosystem: Environmental > Terrestrial > Soil > Wetlands | place: USA: Florida... | reverse complement strand
CTCACCCACCCGCAAGACACCGTCCGCGGATTGCGCGATAAGCGCCAAGGTATCCGCCAACGGTCGCGGGAACTCGCGCATCACTGAGGACGGGTCCGGCCAGACGGAGGCGGGACAGACGGCCGAACTGATGCTGAGCCAGGCCCTGGTCGAGGTGGTTGAGCAATTGATCGATACCCCGAATCAGCAAAGGATGGCGACCAGGCCACCTGGTGGAACCTCGCCGCCACCCCGCCTCAGAGCCACCTCAACGTCCCACTTCGGTCAGGCCGGGGGCCCGTAATAGCCCATCGGGTCGGCGCGCCGCTTGTGGGTTCGAATCGTTCGAATCCACCCTCACCGCCAGTGTTCTTGATCTCAGCAGTCCGCAGGCGTACAGCCTCGCGTTTCCCGACCGCCTCATATTCGAGAATGAGCGGCGCGCCGACCCGATGGTCTCACGCTCCGCTATCGATCGCGTTGGCCGGCTGCGAGCGGAAGTTTGCGGTTACTTTATCGTTGACAGACGGCCTCCGCGCCCAATATAGTCGTACCAGACAGCTGTTGGAGTTGAGATTCCACCATGACTGCTAAACCGCCATCCGCCCGGTTCGCGTTCCACATCGGGCGCCGGCTCTGCGAATAGCGTTGATCAGGAGAGATTCAGTGAACCGAAGAGATTTCTGCAGAATCGCCGCGGCAGCGGCTACGATGCCGGCGTTGCCCCGCGCTCAGCAATCCAGCGCGGCGAACAGTTTCGCCCAATACACCCGGGATTACGCTGCCTTTTGCGCAGCTCCGGAACATGAGCGGGTGTTCTATGCGCTGGATGGCGGCAGGATCGTTGACGAGAAACTGAACGAAGACGGCTGGAAAGCGGCGGGCTGGGGTGAAGCCCCGAAGCTGCCGGTGCCGAACGGCTCCTGGGACGGAGTGCCGATGGACTCCCCACTTCCCGGGCTCGACGGTGAAGGCCCCTATAAGCCTACCTGGGATTCACTGCTTCAATACGATGCCCCGGAGTGGTACCGTGACGCGAAATTCGGGATATGGGCGCACTGGAGCCCGCAATGCGTCCCCGAGGCGGGTGACTGGTACGCAAGGAATATGTACCTGGAGAACTCCCCAGACTACAAGTATCATCTGGAGCATTACGGCCATCCTTCGAAGTTCGGATATAAGGACCTCTGCGCTCAGTGGACGCTGCTCAACTGGCACCCCGATGAACTGATTCAGCGCTACAAGAATGCGGGCGCCAGAATATTCTTCACTCTCGCCAACCATCACGATGGCTTCGACGCCTGGGATTCAAAACACCATCCCTGGAACGCCGTGAACAGCGGGCCTCATCGCGATGTAGTGGGAACCTGGGCCGCTGCTGCGCGCAGGCACGGGCTGCGTTTTGGTGTTACCGTTCATCAGGCGCGCAACTGGTGGTGGTTCCAGACGGCGCACGGCGCGGACAAGAGTGGTCCTCTGGCAGGCGTCCCTTACGACGGCAAGATGACTGCCACCGATGGAAAAGACGCCTGGTGGGATGGCCTCGACCCGCAGTGCCTGTACGCCCCCAAACACCCGGAGAATGCTCTGCCCGACGTCTCCTACGTCAAGGATTTCTATGACCGGACGCGCGACCTCATCGACCAACACGATCCCGATCTCCTCTACTTCGACAACTCGCTGTTCCCGTTGGGCTGGGGTGGTATGAACATCGCATCATATTTCTACAACCACAATCTGAAGACTCACGGCGGCCGGATGGAGGCCGTCGCCAACATTAAGCAGGTCCCGGATCATCTGGCCAAAGCTGTCGTTGCCGACTATGAACGCGGTCTCACCGGCGGGATCATGCCGTATGCCTGGCAATCGGAAACCTGTCTCGGGCAATGGCACTATCGGCGCAGCCTGGTGGAAGAGCCCGGAGAGTACGGCGGATACATGGAACCCCGGGATGTCCTGCACTGGATGATCGATACGGTGAGCAAGAATGGCACGTTCATTCTCAACGTCCCCGGCAAGCCCGACGGCACCATCGATCGCAAGGAGATTGCCATCCTTGATCAGATCGCTGGCTGGATGCAGATCAACGGTGAAGCGATTTACGAGACACGGCCGTGGAAGGTGTATGGCGAAGGGCCGAACGCCGTCAAGAGCGGGTCGTTTCAGGGAAACAGCGTGCACAATCTGGGCCCGAAGGACATCCGGTTCACGCGCAACAAGGCCAACACAGTGATCTATGCGATCGTACTCGGCTGGCCCCCGAATGCGTTGGTCATAGAATCGTTGGGTTTGTCGGCAGCCACGCAGCCCGGGAAGATCGCGAACGTGCAACTGCTCGGCAGCGGCGAAAAGCTGACATGGGAGCAGACCGCCGCCGGCCTTCGTGTCCAGTTGCCATGGCCGGAAAGCCCCGCCATGGACTACGCGGCGGCACTGAAGCTGTTCCTTGCGTAACAGACACAGGCAACTCCGAAAGAGCAGAGCGATGAGTTCCGGTCCGAATTGGGAGCATTAGCGGCGGTGCCGCGCGCCCGTGCGAAAAAAGTCGCCGCGGCACTAGAATGGTTGCATGGTGCAGAGGGTGTTTGCCGTCTTCGCGATTCTCCTGATCGGCCTGGCGGGTGCGCGCGTGGTGGCGCAGCAGTCCGCTCCCCCGGCCCCCAACGTCACCTTCCGCGCGACCACGCAGGAAGTGGTCTTGGACCTGCTGGTGCGCGACAGCCGCGGCCGCCAGGTAAAGAACCTCAAACCGGAAGACGTGGCGATCTACGAAGACGGCGTCAAGCAGACCGTCAAAAGCTTCCGTTTGGTGAGCGGGCGCGAGGCGCTTGCGGAGCAGGCCGCGCAGGCCAAAGAGAGCAAGCCGGCTCCGGTCGGCCTGCCCACCGCGATGAATCCGCTGCCCGCGCTGAACCTGGTCTGCATCGTGTTCCACAACCTGGATCCGTACACGATCACTTACGCGATGGACGCCGTGCGCCAGTTCCTGGACCACGACTTGCCGCCGGGCGCCTCGGTGGCGTTCTTCCACCTGGGAAACAGGCTGACCCTGCTCCACGACTTCACCTCGAACCGCGCGGATCTGGCCCAGATCGCGACCAAGCTGCTCGATAGCCCGGTGCCTTCCTTCGCCCGCATGTCGGATGCCGTGCTGAGCGCCGCACCGTACCAGGTCACCATCAATGTGGACACCTCGACCGGCTCGGCGGCTTTGTCGATCACCGGCGGCGAAGTCGCGCAAACCGTGATCGCCGGCGCGGACGTCGGAACCAACCCGTCGCAGCAGGTGCTGCGCGGCCTGCTGGCCGACCAGCGCCGCGCCTTCGGCCACATCGAAGGGATGCGCCAATGGGACCAGATGCGTGAGTTGTTGGGCCAACTGTCGCCGCTGCCGGGCCGCAAGACCGTGTTACTGCTGAGCACCGGCCTCGCCACCACGGGCGATCCCGAGCTCTTCCAGAAGCTCATCGACGAGGGCAACAAAGGGCAGATCTCGATCTATGCCGTGGATGTCAACGGGCTGACGCAGAACTCCACCGTGCAGGCCGGCAACAACACGCTGGGCTACGCCGCCGGGTTGAGCAGGACGCAGGGGATGCACTCCGCCACCGCGGGCGCCTCGATGGAGAAAGCCCGCCAGGGCGACTACATAACCATGGCGACCAGCACCAGCGACCTGCAGGCCGCCTTGCGAGGCATCTCGGAAGGCACCGGCGGTTTCCTGATCGCGAACACCGACAACCTGGGCAAGCCGTTCCAGCGCGTGCTGGAAGACATCGACACCCACTACGAAGCGACCTACCAACCCACCTCCGAGAAGTTCGACGGCCGGCTGCGAAAAATCGAGGTCAAGCTCGCCCGCGCGGATTGGACCGTGCAGAGCCGCGGCGGCTACTATGCGCTGCCGGCGCTCCCCGGCGGCGGAGAGCTCACGCTGCCGGATATGATCGGCCTCGCGGCGCTCAACGCACCCCAGCAGCCGCACGTCTTCGATTTTCGCAGCGCGGTGTACCAGTTCCGTCCAGCCGCGGCCGGCGTCGAGGACGATCTCGCCTTCGAGTTGCCGGCCGGCGTCTTCACGGCTACGCCGGTCCCGGGCCAAAACCGCCATCGCCTGCACGTTTCGCTGATCGCACTGGTGAAGGACGCGTCCGGGCAGGTGGTGGATGAGTTCAGCCGCGACGTGCCGATCGATGTTCCCGACCAAACCCTCGGGCGGATGCGATCGAGCACCATCCCGCTCAACCACGCCGTGCAGCTTCCGCCCGGCCGCTACACGCTCGAAACCGCGGTCGTGGATGAGGAAGCGAGCCGCACCAGCGTGAGCGAATTGCCATTCGAAAGTCCGGCGCCGAAAGCGCCTGGATTGAGCAGCGTGGTCCTGGCGCAGCAGGTGCAGACCATCGCCGGCCCCGTCGACGCATCGGATCCATTCGAGTTTTCGAGCGGCAGCCACGCAACGCGGGTGGTTCCCGAACTGGCGTCCTCGCTGAGCACCGAGGCCCAGCCCCTCGCCTATTTCGTGGTGTACCCGGACAAGGAGAACCGGGCCGAACCGAAGATCGAAGTGCAGTCGCTGGCCGATGGGCAGGTGGTGGCGACGCGCACCGTCGATCTGCCGCCGGCGCAACCCGGCGCTCCCATTCCGCTGGTGATCCACGCGCCCGCCCATCCCGGTAATTGCGAACTGCGCGTCACCGCCGTGCAGGGCGGCAGCAGGTCCGCCACGGAAAGCCTGGTCTACAAGATCGCCGCGAAGTAACGTCTCGAGACTACGCCTTGGCCACCGCGCCGAGCGCCTCGAGCGCCTTCTTGACCACGGGATCGTCTTCCGTTTTCTTCGACTGGGGCTGCTGCGGTTCGGGCTCGGCGATCGGCTCGCCGTTGTCGTCGTATTCGATCTGCGGCTCGGCGCCGGCCACCAGCGTGCCCGGCACGACGCGCGCATCCTGAATCGCCTTGCCGTCCGGCGAGTAGTATTTAGCCACGGAGAGGATGATGGCGCTGCCGTCGTCCATGGTGAGAGCGCGCCGCATCGCGGCATCGCCGTAGGTAGGTTCGCCCAGCAGTTGCGCCCGCTTGTTGCCGCCCAGGGCGGCGGCCGTGATTTCGGCGCCATCGGCCGTGCCGTGATTCACCAGCACGGCAAGCGGGAGATTGGTGACGGCCTTAGCCGGATCCGCGTCGAAGTCCCGCTCGGGAACCTTCTGGCCCTTCAGGTAAGTGATCCGCCCGCTTGAAAGGAACAAATTGGCCAGCGCAATGCCGTCCTCCGGCGTGCCGACCGCGCAGTAGCGCAGGTCCAGCACCAGTTTCTGCGCGCCATCTCTCTGTAACTGGCGGATGTCGTCGGCGGTCTGTTTCACCTCGTCTGACGTCAGAGCCCCGATCTGCAGATAGCCCACCCCGCCCGGCAGCATTTTCGTCTCCACCGCGGGAACGGCGAGATTGACGCGGGTGAGCGTGATGGTCTGCGGTTCCGGGTGCCGCGCGCGAACCACGCTCAACTGCACCGTGGTACCGTTGGCGCCCTCGAGCAGCAGGTTGGCGTACGCCAGCGGCATGTCGCGCGTCGAGATGCCCTTGATGCTTTCGATCATGTCGTGGGTGGACAGGCCTGCGTTCGCGGCCGGAGAACCGGGCCACGTCCCCACCACGCCGATCAATCCCGGCCTCTTCGACAGCACCAGCCCTACGTCGGCGCGCTTGGCGTCCTTGTTCTTCAGGTAGTCCTGATACTGGTCGGCGTTCAGGTAGCTGGCAAAGGGATCGATCGCTTCCAGCAGGCCGTTCAGCGCGCCCAGTGTGACGCTCTTCATATCCGGCTCTTCAACGTATTCGCTCTTGATATGCGCCACGACGTCGCTGAATACGCCGATGTGTTTTAGAGTTTCCGACTGGTCGGCGCCCCTGCTCGCGACGCTGCCGGCGACAAGCAAAATCGTGAGACACGCCGATGCGCTCACCACAAAATATTTGATACGGCTAAGCATATGGTTAGAAGACCGCTCCGAGAGGCCTGTGATTCGATTATACCGCCACCCGCGGCGAATGCCGGCGAAGCACGGGCCGGACATCCGGGGTCCTATAACCTTTGACGCGCGGCCGGACACTTCGGTGGCGATTATTTCCAGCCCATGCGTTCACGCAGATTGCCGATGTGGGCCGCGTGGTGCCGGCAATGCCAGGCATACATGGCGAGCGCGAGGTCCAGCCGCATCAGGCCCATCTCCGGATGGCGGAACGTGCGCGCGAAATCGGCATCCGAAAAGCCGCCGAGCAGTTGCGCCCACCGCCGGTGAAGGCCGTCGATCAGCTCGAGCGACAGTTCGACCGGCGCAGTTTTGGCATCGCTAAGTTCCGCCCATTTTGCCTGGTCGTAAGGCTTGATGGTCGGCGAATCCTCGGTCAGCGCCAGGCGGAAACGAATGTAACTGTTCAGGTGGCTGTCGGCCACGTGGTGCACCACCTGGCGCACGGTCCAGCCGCCGGGCCGGTACGGCGTGTCGAGTTGCGCGTCGGTAAGGCCGCGCACCGCGTCCCGGTAGCGGGCGGGCGCGGCGGCGATCTCCGCAATTAGTTGCGGCCGGCTTTCGGGCGTCACCGGAGTCTTGGTATCGAACTTGCCGATCGGATAGCTGAGATCCATGAAGAAATGGTACCAGAGGCCCAACGACGGCTCGCCGGGCCCGCCGGCGCGGTTTGATACGAAAATAGGGCCATGGACCGCGTCCGCATCGACAAGTGGCTTTGGGCCGCCCGATTCTTCAAAACCCGCTCCCGCGCCGCTCACGCCTGTGAACTGGGCAAGATTGCCTCCAATGGGCAGCCGGCCAAAGCTGCCCGCGATGTCCGCGTCGGCGACCTGCTGCACGTGAAGAACGAGAGCGGTGATTTCCAAATCGAGGTTCTCGCCCTCAGCGAGCTGCGCGGCCCGGCGCCGGTGGCGCAAACCCTCTACCGCGAGACCGAGGCGAGCCGCGAGCTGCGCCTGAGGCAGGCCGAGGAGCGCAGGGCGATGCCGCGCATCGAAGCCGTGCATGGAGGCCGGCCCTCGAAGCGCGATCGCCGCCAGATCGGCCGCCTGCGCGGCCGCCTGTAGAGCCCGCAAATCGTGGGGCAGACCCGCTGGCGTCTGCGCGGAACGCCCACGTCCCGCTTCCGCGCAGCAAGCGGGAGCCCTTGTGTGAGGCCGCCATAGCCATGCCGCGCTATGCCACCTGCCAGGCACTAGAATGGTTCGATCGTAGGTGTCTTCCATGCGATCTCTCGCCGCGCGGCTCAGTCTGCTCGTTTTCCTTGCCCTTCCCGCCGCTGCCAAAGTGGTTATCTTCTGGCAGCCCGGCTTTCCGACAGTCTCCAGCCAGCCCGTTACCCGTGAGACTCTCTCCCAGGCGTTCGAAGGCATGCAGCCGGTGTTCGCCGGGCTCGATCGATTCCAGGACCCCGCGCTGCTTTCGGGCGCGGATCTGCTGGTCCTTCCTTACGGCTCGGCCGTGCCCGCCGATTCGTGGAGCGCGATGCTGGCTTACCTGCGCGCGGGCGGCAACCTGTTGGTCCTGGGCGGACAGCCGCTGCGCGTGCCGGTAACTCGCATCGAGGGCAAGTTCGTCGAAGCGCGCCCGCAGGATAGTTACTCGCGCGATCTGGGCCTCGAGCACACTTACGAAGTACCCTATCCACAGGGGGCGCGCTTCGCCTGGCGCGCCGGCTACTCGTTCCTGCCCGCGCTCGCCGTCCGCGCCCGGCGCTTCTTCGCCGTCGAAGGGCGGCTCGACGGCCTCGGCTACATGCTGGATGCCGGCGGCACCGAAGTCGCGGCTCCCGTGATCGTGATCGACCATCCGGCCCCGCGCCGCGACTGCGGTCCGGGCGCTCGCAGGGCCGGCATAGTGCCGGGTGGGCGCATGGTGATGCTCGATTTCGATCCCGAGCCGGATTACTGGGCCTCCGCCGACGGCGTCAGCCTGGTTCGCGCCGCGGCCGATTACGCGTGGCAGGGCTCGACGGAATTCTCGCTCGAGCTGGCGTTTTCGGCCGTGAAGCCGGGCGAGGCGCCGCAGGTGACGGTCCATCTGCGCAATGCGCGGCGCGAGCGCCTGCAGCAACCGCTGGCGGGCGAAGTCACCATCGAGATGCTCGCCGGCGAGAAAGTCATCCACACCCGGCGCGTGCCGGTGGCCGCGGCCGCCCGGATGCGCGTCAGCCTGCCGCCCGAGCCGCGCGGCTTCTTCGCGGTGCGCGGTATCTACTCGGAAGGCGGCCGTCCGCGCGAGTTTTATCAGAATGGGTTCTGGGTGGAAGATCCGTCGCTGCTCACCTCCGGCCCTGTGCTGGGCGTGGCGGGCGACTTCCTCACCCGCGACGGCAAGCCGTATTTCCCGGTTGGCACCAATTACTTCACCACCGAGGAGAACGGCTGGGATTTTTCCGGCCCGCGCAACGCGTGGGTGTGGCAGCGGGACTTCGCCGAAATGGCGGCGAGCGGCATCAGCTTCGTCCGCACCGGCGTGTGGTTCCCTTACCTTGCCTTCCTCGACCCCGCCACCGGCGCCGCGCCGGAGCGGTTCCTGCGCAACCTGGAGGCCTATCTCCTCTGCGCGCGGCAGCACAACATCGCCGTTAACTTCACCTTCTACGCGTTCATGCCGCGGCCGGGCATGGGGCTCACCAAAGCGCCGCCGGACCGCGATTGCGCGCCGCCCGCGGAACCGCCTCCCGGCGCGCGCGAGACGCCGCCGCCTCCCGGCCCGAATCCCTATCTCGACCCCGCCGCCATCAAAGCCGAGCTGAACTATGTGCTCTCCGTCGTCGATCGGTTCAAAGCCGTTGGGTGGCTCTGCTGGGACCTGATCAACGAACCCAGTTTTTCGAATCCCAACCGCCTGTGGAAAGGCAACACGCCCAATGGCGATCCCGTGGAGTTGGCGCAATGGCGTAAGTGGCTGGCCCGGAGATACGGCAACTTATCCGCGCTGGCATCCGCCTGGGCGGTCTCGCCGGCCCAGTGGAAGAGTTTCGACGCCGTCCCGCTGCCCGCCGTGCCCGATCTGACTTTTTCGCGCTACGGCGATGCCCGCGAAGTGCGCGCGCTCGATTACAACCTGTTCGCGCAGGACTCCTTTACCGGGTGGGTGCGGACCATGGTCACGGCTATTCGCGGCGCCGGCAGCAGGCAGTTGGTGAACGTCGGGCAGGACGAAGGCGGAGTCACCGACCGCCTGCTCAACCAGTTCTATGCCTCGGGCGGCGTCTCCTTCACCACCAATCACACTTACTGGCGAGATGCCGCGCTGCTGTGGGACTCGGTGGCGGCCAAACGGCCCGGCGTGCCGAACATCGTCGGCGAAACCGGCTACCAGCCGGTGTGGGCGCCCGACGGCACGTGGCGCTACGACGAACTGACGGGATTTCCCCTCCTCGAGCGCAAGTGGGCGCTCGGCTTCGCAGCGGCCAACAGCGGCGCCGTGCAGTGGGACTGGGCGCGCGAGCCGGATTTCGGCATGAAGCGCAGCGACGGCTCGGCCAAGGTCTGGCGGGAGATGATGCGCAACCTCGGCGCCTTCGCGGAAAAAGCCGCGCCGTGGGCCGCCGGGCTGGTCGCGCCGCAGGTGGCGATCGTGCTGCCGCAATCGCTGCAGCTCTCCGTCCGCAATGCCGACGCGCTCGAAGCGCAGCAGAAGTGCGTCCGCGCCCTGTATCAATATGCCCGCGGGGAAGCCTATGCCGTCGGCGAATACCAAATCGGGCTGCTCGTCAATCCCGAGCTCATCATCCTGCCTTCCCCGCGCGGCCTCACGCCCCAGGCGTGGGACGCCATTCGCGGCAAGGTGGAAGCCGGCGCGACGCTGCTGGTTTCGGGCCCGTTCGATGGCGATGCTTCCTTCCACCCGACCGGCCGCCAGGACTCGATCGGCCTTCCCTTCGAAATCGCACCGCTTACCCTGCGCGACACACGGCTCGCGTGGCCGGAAGGCGAAGCACGATTGATCTTCGGCGAAGATAAGACGACCTTCCTCGACCGCGCCGTCATTCCCGGCGGCGCCAATTGGGTGGAGAAAACGCTCGGGAAAGGGAAAATCCTCTTCTCCGCGCTGCCGCTCGAATTGAACGACAATATCGAGGCCATCGGCGACGTCTACCGCTATGCGTTGAAGACAGCCGGCGTCGCACCCACTTACTCGACTCCGGTCGATGATCCCGGCATCTTAATCTGCCCCACGCGGTATGAGAAAGCCACGCTCTATGTGCTGGCTTCGGAATCCCCGCGCCGCGTAGTGTCTTTTACCGACAAAGCCAGCGGTAAGACATTCAGCGGCGAATTAGATGCCGGCCGCGCAGCCTTGCTCCTGGTGGCGTTGGATGGGAACCTGCTGGCGAGTTATAACTGGAATAGGAACTGAGGACTAACTCGGGCCGTGTCCGAAATATGCGTTGTGATCATATCGACAGTTCCAGTCTCAGCCCTCAGACCGGCCCGGGCCGCTTAGCCGAGCCTCGATGAGATCAATGTGAGCCTTGGTGCCGTGTTTCTCCAACAGATGCAGCAGGTTCGCACCGTTTAGAAGGGCGATCGGTTTGCCATTGGCGAACTCGTAGGCGTCTGGCCCGTAGTCGGAGGTCGTGACCAGGATTCCCTTGGTTGCACCTTCATTCATCAGCGTCCCGTAGAGATCCCGAACCGCCGACACGCCGACCGTGTGCGCATAGCGCTTGGCCTGAATCACAATCTTCCCTCCTCGTATCGGGTCGGGATCGAACGCGACTGCATCGACGCCGCCGTCCCGACTGGCCTGGGTAACCCGTACCTCTCCACCGGATGACGTGAACTCCTTCTCGAAGATCTCGCGGATGAGGTGCTCGAAGTCTTCCCAGTCCATCGAAGCGAGGTTGAATCCCTCATCCAACCGGTCGGCAACTCCATAGGAGGAGATGAACCTCTTGTCTTCTCGGCGAAGATTGATGATGGGTGCCACCGGCGTGATGCTGTGAAGTCTCGAGCTGCCGACACCCTTGAGTTGGCGGAAGCAGACCTTCGGGTCAACTTTTGCCAGGTTGATGCCGTGGATGGCCTCCTTTGGAGCCTGCACCGAGATTATGCAGGCTGTGGCCTCGATTCCCGTGCCTTTATCGACCGCAGTCACAAATCCGTTGAAGACAACGCTTGTCAATGCCGAGGCCTGATCGGCTTCGAGCAGCTCGTTTAACGTCCGCAAAGCGATCTGGTAGACCAGGTCGTCATACATCTTCGCCAGGCTGGTCTCGGATAAGTGCTTCTCCGAAAGGGCGTCTGTTGACTGAACATATTTCACCTCGGCCAGCGTCGGGACGTCGGAGGGTGCAGGGAGCCTGTAGTCAAGAACCAAGACTCCCGTATCGGGATTAAAATCAAGATCAAATTCCCTCGGCAGGCAGTCGGGATAATCGGAAATCGCTAGAACTTTTTCACAATAGTCCTTGATCGCCGTCGGCTCTTTGGCCTCATAACGGGCGCGAAACGTGTCTATTGCCTCATGCTGTTGCCGTTGATTGGAGATGAATGCGTCCCGCTCCGCCGCCCATTGAGCCGCCGCCTGCTTGTGGCCTGACTCCAACGCAGCCAGTACCTCATTATGAGCTTCGAGTGCCTCAGCGTTTGCCGCAACTATCCGGTCTCGGCGGGCCTCCCACTCCCTTGTATCCGAATCAAAAGCTGCTGACTTGCGGCTCTCCTTTTCCGCCCGTCGGGACTTGATGAGCTTGTCTAATAAGCCAATCTCCGGCTGGTACCGAAGCGAGCTTCGCGAGGGGGCCTCGGGCACCACTTCCTGCTTCGGCGGCGAAGGCCGGTTGGGAGCGCGTGGCGCGGCCCTCGGGTATGGCGTTTGGTCCTTCAATGCATCCCAGTCAAGGGCTTTCGACTCAGACAGGGACGACAGGAGGACGTCACGAAGTGCCTGCAGCGTCCGCTGAGCCTCAGCGGTTCTATCCGCTGCCTCTTGCTTTCGTCTTTCGGCGTTGGTCAACTGCCGCTCAGAGGCAACCTTCTTCGCCCAAGCCTCATTCCACTCGGCAGCCGCCAATAGCATTTTCGCTCGTACGACGTTGAAGTCTGGACCTCTAATGAGCCGGTGCTTATTCAGCCCCGTATGATAGACCTCGGCAAAAAAGGTTGAAGCCCCCCGTGCTCCCTCCTTGACTTTTATCGCACCAAACTT
>Ga0335078_10013343_pt1 | contig 12176 bp, 15 predicted proteins | sample Lox_Sample_32_FD_206711 | JGI IMG/M metagenome (GOLD analysis project Ga0335078, IMG submission 206711) | Soil microbial communities from Loxahatchee National Wildlife Refuge, Florida, United States - Lox_Sample_3.2 | ecosystem: Environmental > Terrestrial > Soil > Wetlands | place: USA... | reverse complement strand
GCGCTGGGTGACGAACCGGTTCTACTACCAGAAGTGCATCCCGCTCAAGGACGCGGCGATCATGTCCAACTGTCCCGAGGTCGGGGTGCGGCGCGAGTGGATCCAGCGGATCATCGACCACGACGGGTCGAGCGAGGGGACCGGCGGCATCGACTCGTGGCTGGCGCTCGGCGAGGCACTCGGGGTATCGCGTCGGGAGCTCGAGTCAGAGCGCGGCGTACTCCCGGGGGTGCGCTACGCGGTCGATGCCTACGTGAACTTCGCGCGCCGGCGGCCGTGGATCGAAGCGGTGGCGTCGTCGCTGACCGAGCTGTTCGGGCCCTCAGCCATCCGGGTCCGGCTCGACGCGCTCGAGCGCCACTACCCGTGGATCGATCCCGCCGGCCTCGAGTACTTCCGGACGCGACTGGTCAAGGCGCCGCGCGACGCGGACTACGCGCTCGAGCTCGTCGTCGATCGCTGCCGGACCCGCGAGCAGCAGGATGCCGCGGTTTCGGCTTTGAGCTTCAAGACCGAGGTGCTGTGGGCGCAACTGGACGCCATCGAGCGCGGCGAATCGCAGCCGCCAGGACCACAATCATGACCCGTCCGTGTCTCGTCACCGGCGCGCGGCTGCGCTACGACGAGGTGCGCGAGGAGCACCTGCTGCTCGTCCCCGAGGGGGCCGTGCGCCTCAACCCGACCGCGGCGGAGGTGCTGTCGCTGTGCGACGGAGAGCGGTCGGTGGACGACATCGTCGGGGTGTTGAGCGCACGCTACGGGGGCGCCGATGTCGGTGAGGACGTCCGCGAGTTGGTCGACGGGATGGCCGGGAGAGGACTGCTGGTCGATGCCGGCGAGTGAGAGACCGTTCACGCTGGTCGCCGAGCTCTCCTACCAGTGCCCGCTGCACTGCCCGTACTGCTCGAACCCGGTGGACATCGGGCATCCACGCTACCGGCACGAGCTCGGGACCGACGACTGGATCCGCGCGTTCGGCCAGGCGCGCGGACTGGGCGTGCTGCAGCTCGCCCTCACCGGTGGCGAGCCGATGCTGCGCCGCGATCTGGTGGAGCTGTGCGCCGGCGCGCGCGACGCGGGCCTGTACTCGTCGCTGATCACCGCGGGCACCCTGTTCACGGCCGGGCGGGCGCGGGAGCTGAAGGAGGCCGGTCTCGACCATGTGCAGATCTCGATCCAGAGCCCGGTGGCGGACGAGAACGACCGGATCGCCGGCAACCGATCGTTCGAGAAGAAGCTCGCGGCGGCGCGCGCCGCCCGCGAGCTCGGTTTCCCGCTGACGATCAACTGCGTGCTGCACCGGCAGAACCTCGATCGGATCGAGGAGCTGCTCGAGCTGACGGTCGAACTGGGAGCCCAGCGGCTCGAGCTCGCCAACACCCAGTACTACGGCTGGGCGGTGGTCAACCTGGAGGCGCTGCTGCCGACGTGGGAGCAGTTGCGGCGGGGAGAGGAGGCGGTGGCGCGCTTCCGCGACCGCGTCGGGCCTGCGGTCGACGTCCTGTGGGTGCTTCCGGATCTCTATGAGGATCTCCCGAAGCCGTGCATGGGTGGGTGGGGGCGGACGGCGCTCGTGGTCGCCCCCAACGGGGACGTGCTGCCGTGCCAGGCGGCCGCGACGATCCCGGGACTCGAGTTCGCCAACGTCCGCGAGCACTCACTCGAGTGGATCTGGAACGAGTCCGACGCGTTCACGCGCTTCCGGGGCACGGGGTGGATGCAGGAGCCGTGCCGCTCGTGCCCGCTCGGGCGCCAGGAGGTGGACTTCGGCGGCTGTCGTTGCCAGGCGCTCCGGCTCGCCGGCGACCCTGCCGCCACCGATCCGGTCTGCCGGTTCTCGCCGCATCACGAGCACGTGGTGTCGGTGCGGGAGTCGGCGCAAACCGGCGCCAAGGCGCCGCCGTCAGAAGCCGCCGGCTTTCCTCAATTCGTCTATCGCGCGATCAAGCGGCCGGCGCGGGTCTGAGTCGCGGGCGTGGGCGGCGATTCGGCAAACTACTTCTGAAGGTGATCGAGGACCCGTACATCCCCGCCGGAGCGGGCGGACTCAGCGTTCCGCTCGCTGACCGCTCGCAGCTGTCGATCTTCCCGCGGCTCTCCACGTACTCCCAGATCGTGGCCAAGCTGCAATGGGAGCCCGCGATCATCGATCTCGGCGTCGACGCACGCGCGTGGCCGGAGCTACCGGACGAGCGCCGCCGCCGCCTCACCACGCTGCTCGCCGGTTTCCGCGTCGCCGAGGACTCCGTCGCCGAGCACCTTACGCCGTTCGCCGACCGCGCCGAACATGTGGACACGATGATGATGTGGATCTTCTTCCTGCAACGCCGCGACGAGGACCGTCACACCGAATTCTTCGACCGAGTCGCCGCCGAGGTGCTCCGGCTGCCGGGCGACACGCCGGCGGAGCGGCTCGCCGCGGCGCGGGAGCTCGTTCCTGCCGGATTCCTCGAGCTGTTCGAGGGGCGGCTGCCGGCGATGGCCGCCGAGCTGGCGGCGGGGCGCGCCGGCATCCTCGACGGTGTCGGCCTCTACCACATGGTGCTCGAGGGAGCCGTGTTCACCGCCGGGCAGCGCGCGCTGCTCGACGATCTGGAGGACGACATCCTGCCGGGCGTCCGCGAGGGCGTGCGCCGCGTCGAGCTCGACGAGCGCTGGCACGTCGGCTTCGGAGTGCGCTGCCTGACCGAGGCCGGGGATCCCGACATCCTGCTCGACGATGTGCTGGTTCGGGCCACGGAGGCGGCGGCCGCTTGGGGAGACGCGGTGCCCGCCGCCACCCGTGAGTTCGCCGTGATGCTGTGCCGGCGACGGCTGTCGATCGCCGGCGTGGGCGAGGCGCTGCCGCCGGCCTGACGGATAACGCGGGTTGTACTTGCGGCCATAGTCGCCCCTGACCCCGGTTGGTATCCAACCGGGAGACCGTGTAAAGCCCGATGTCTCGGGCACAAACGCGGACGTCGCAGGAACCTACGGCTGCGTAGCTTCGTGCGGACCCGACCCACTTCAGATGAGGACACGATGAGGTATCTCACCGACGGAACGCATCTCTACGAGATAGTCGCGCGGCGCACCGTGCAGAACTACGGGCTGCTACGTGGCAGCATCCGCTACGTGGTCATTCGCGACTGCGTCAGCGAGGCGACCGCCACGATCGACGACCTGCAACTGGCCGCGCTATCCGAAGTGCGATGACCGCAAATAGCCCTGACACCCGCGAGGCGTGATCGTCCCAGAGCGCGGGGCGGCGGTGCTCAGGCGCCGAACCAGCCCGAGCGCGCGCTGGCGCGCCGAAACGTGCGCAACTCGATCGCCGCGGTTGCGAGCACCGGCTCCCGCAGCGAGGCGAGCCGGCGCTCGAGGTCCGGCTTGAGGTGCCCTGCCGCGGGGCCCATGCGAACGAGCGCCTCGGCATCGTGCCGCGTGAGTTCGAGCGTCCAGGTGATCCGTCGGACGCTCGTCGGACACCATGCCGGAGTGAGCCGCCGCCGCAGGCGCTCGAGCTTGCTCGGGTCGACGCGGACCGTGTGCAGCGCGGCGAGCTCGTGGAGGTGTGCCGATGTCGGGGTCGCGACGAGGACGGCTCCGTCCGGACGCACCACGCGAACGAGCTCGGCGCCGTTGCGCGGCGCGAACACGCTCAGCGCGAGGTCGACGGTGGCGTCGCCGAGCGGGATCTGCTGCCAGACGTCGCCGCGCACCGCGGCGATCCTGTGGTGGCGCCTTGCCGCTCGGCGCGCCGCGTCACGCGAGGCGTCGAGGGCGATGCCCCGCGCGTGGGGCATCGCCCCGAGCAAGCCCGCCAGGTGGTGCCCCGTTCCGGCGCCGACGTCGAGGATGAGCGACGACTCCGAGCCGCCGGCGGCGCGGGCCGCCGCCACGAGCGCGGCGGTCAGCTTCTCGAAGTGGCCCGCGTCCTGGACGGCGGCGCGCGCCGCGATCATGCCGGCATCGTCGCCGTCGGCAGGACGCCCTGTGGGCGCTCGAAGCGTGACGTACCCCTGCCGGGCCACGTCGTGGGTGTGGCCGTTCGGACAGATCAGCGACCGCTGAGTGGGCGCGAGCGGCTGCAGGCAGATCGGACAGCGCAGCCGCTCGGCGACTGCTGCCAGCTGCGCCGGGACCCGCATGCAGACCAAAGTACCGCCTGCGATGGCTCCGCGACCGGGCTGCACGAGTGGGCGCCGCCCGGCCGCGAGCGTCGGGCCTCGGACGCGAGTCGCTCGGCCGCGGAGGCGTCCGCGTCTGAACGCAACCGCGCTAGCTGCCGAGAATGCGAGCCTTCTCGGCCGCGAACTCCTCGTCGGTCAGGATTCCCTGCTGCTTGAGCTCGCCCAGCTGCTGCAGCTGCGCAATGCGGTCGGTGGCGCCGCCCGCCGCGGGCGCCGCGGGCGCCGCAGCGGCCGGCGGGGGTTGCGGCGCGGCCTGCTGCTCGTACTGCTGCGCCTCATACTGCTGCTGGTCCTTCTCGGCCCACCGGTTGTACTGACGCCGGCTGACGCGGTTTGACACGGAGGTCGCTGTGCCCGCGATCACAGCGGTGCGGGCCATTCCACGGATCAATCCAGGCATTGCGTGCCTTCCTTTCAGCTGAGAGCCGCGGCCTCGGCGGCGTCGAGGGCGTCGATGAGATCCTGGCTGCTTACCCGCTCGCTCGCGATCAGGCGGCCGCCGTTCCGGCGGACGGCGGCGGCGAACGGCCCGGCCCAGCGGTTCTCGTAGACGATCGTCAAGGCCGCGCTCCCCGGCTCGATTTCCGCGGCGATCATAGCGACGTCGTCATCGCTGATCAGTCCGGACGAAGCGCCGGCAAAGACGGTCAGATCGCCGCCGCTGCCGGCGTCGAGGTTGGCGAGGTCGATGCCCGAGAACGTCCCGTCCTCCTCCTTGGTCACGAATAGGGCGTCGAGTATGCGAACGATTCCCCGGTCCACGAGGTCGAGCATGATCGGGACCGCTTCGCCGGTCATCGGCGCGCCCGGCGGATAGCCGATCACGATGATGTCGACCGGGCCAAGCTCAACTTCGTTCTCGTCCATATGGGTGCCTCCGTTGACTCGGACGGCTCGCGGACTTGCGGCCATCGATGCAGACTTTGATCGTACGGCGTGCCGGCGCATCACCCGTTGTGGATGACGGATCGGCGGCCCTTCCGCTCGAGAATCCTGGTGGAGGCTTGAAAGGAGCGGCACATGGGATTTCTACGCAGGCACGACGACGAACCCAGCGGCACGCGGTACCAGATGCGCGAGAAGCTGTTTGCGATCGGCGACGACTTCTGGGTGGAGACAGACGGCGGCGAGCGCGCGTTCAAGGTCGACGGCAAGGCGCTGAGGGTCCGAAACACGTTCGTCCTCGAAGGCTTGGGCGGCGAGGAGCTGTTCAAGATCCAGGAGAAGAAGCTTCGGGTGCGCGACACGATGGAGATCGAGCACGACGGGGACACCGTGGCGACGATCAAGAAGGCATTGATCACGCCTCTACGCGATCGCTTCGCGATCGAGCTGGAGACCGGCGGCGAGCTCAGTGCCAAGGGAAACATCGTCGACCACGAGTACGAGATCGAGCGCGACGGCGAGAAGATCGCCGAGATCTCGAAGCGGTGGTTCCGGGTACGCGACACGTACGGGATCGAGGTCGCTCCGGGCGAGGACGACGCGCTCATCCTGGCCGCGGTCGTCTGTATCGACGAGATGGCCAGCCGGTAGCGCGTGCGACCTTGACTTGAGCGCTCGCGGCTCGGGAGCCGGTGGGCGAGCTCACGTTCGCGGGAGATTGAGGCCATGCACGTTCGCCGCCGTCGCGCGCAGGACGGACTTGATCTCGAACGGCCGGAGGCCGGGATGCTTGCCGCGGATCAGCGCCGCGATCCCGCTTATGTGCGGGGCCGCGAGCGAGTTGCCGGTTCCCTGCACGGTCTGACCACCGCGCCACAGCACCGTCAGGTCGATACCGGGCGCGAGGAACTCGGTCGGAGGGTCCGGGTTGAAATGGAACTCGAACGGGTCCCTGGCGACGTTGCAGGCGACGCTCGCCACCGAGCTGAACAGAGAGGGGAAGCTGACCACGGGCAGATTGTTGGCCGCGGTCACCACGAAGCAACCGCGAAAGTACGCCTTGTCACAGAGTTCGTAGAACGCCAGCGCCCAGTCGCGCCTGCAGGTGGTCAGCGACAGGTTGATCACGTCATAGCCCTGTTCGACTGCCCAGGCGAGACCTCGAAGGAAGACCTTGGATCTTCCGCTCAGCGCCGCTCCCAGCACGCGCACGCTCGTGATCGTCGCCTGCGGGGCGAGCGAGTGGATGATCCCGGCACAAGCGGTGCCGTGGCCGACGAGGTCCGGGTGTGGCCCCGGCTGTTCGATCACCTCCCCGGTGTCGGACAGTTGCAGGGCGAGGCCGGCCTCCTCGTCCACGCAACCCTCGAGTGCCGCATGATCGGCGTCGATGCCGCTGTCGAGGACGGCCACGCGGACGCCGTCACCGGTCGCGCCGCCCCACGCCCACTCCGCGGTCACCTGCGGGAGTGAATCGAGGTCAAGCGCGGGGACGTCGAAGATCGATTCGCCGCGGGACCAGGCAGGCCGTAGCGTCGAGTCGGTCATCCTCCGGCGAGGAGGGTCTCGAGCGCCGAGGCGATCGCGTCGTAGCGGCTTGTGTCGCTCGCGGCGAGCTCGGCCAATTCGGCCCCGAGCTCGCTCGGAGTCCGCGCGCTTGCGCGATACCCGCCACCCTCCTCGAGGTGGGCCGCCGCGATCGCGGCGAGCAACGTGGCCGTGCGCGTGGCCTCGACGCCGAACGAGCCGGCCGCGGGGCCACCGCGCAAGGCGAGCGCGCCGAGCACGCCGTCGGCGCCGAGGCACGGGACGCACGTCGATGAGCCAACCGACAGCGACTGGCCGCCTGCGAGCGCGAACGACAGCGCGTCATCCCCGGTTGTCAGCCGCTGGCCGACCGTCCGCTCCGCCCGGGCGCCGGCCACGGCGACGACGACGATCTCATCGCCGCGGGCGGCCACGACTGCCGCTTCGCCCGCATCCGTGAGCTCCGCGGCGGCCTGTGCGATTGCGTTCAGAACGCGAGAAGGCGGCTCGGTCACTTCTGCGGTCATCGTAGAGCAGCTTCCGGTGGTCCTCATCGATCGTGCGCGGCGCGCTCGAACATCTCCGCTGCCGCCTCGTGGAAGCCCGACGGGAGTCCCACCGACGCGAACGTGGCCGCGATCTCGTCCATCTCTCCCACCCAGCGCCAGCCCTTGGACGAGGCGGAGCCGGCAGCGGCGTGTGCGCGAGCGTCGAGTTCCGGAAGCGAGCGCTTCCACTCGGCGCGCAGCGCGTCCTCGACGCCGGTCCCGCGGGCGCTGCCGAGCACGGCCAGAAGCAGCGCCGCCGACCCCTTCGTCCAGGCCGCGTACGCCATCTTCAACGACGACGCCGCGACCGGCGAGCCGTCGAGGACCACGGGCTCGAGGTGCGTTCCCGCGAACAGCTGCGCCGCCTCGGGCGCGTGCTGCCCGGATAGGTACAGACGCGTCGTGCCCTCCCGCCGCGGTGGCGGACCGATGATGCCGCCGTCGACCCAGCGATCGCCGATCACCTCCCCGACGCGACCGGCGGTCATCGGCGAGATCGCGTTGGCGTCGACCACGAGTGCGGTGGTGCCCTGCAGCGAGCGCGCGACGTCCAGCGCCGCGTGGGGAGGACACACCGACAGGATCACGTCGCCGTCGAGAAGGTTGTTCGCGCTGGTCAACCCGGCCGCGGCTGCCCGCCGGGCGGTCGCGTCGCTTCTCCCGTTTGGATCCCAGAGGACGTCGTGGCCCTGCGCGACCAGCAGTGCACCGATCGCCGCGCCCATCTCTCCTGGATGCATCAGGCCGACGCGCACGGCCTAGATGATCGCGAGCAGGACCAGCAATCCGATGATCGCCAGCACGGCCGCGGTGAACACGTTGCCCCAGCGCTCGAGCCATTCGCCTTGGATCTGATAGCCGCCGCGGGCTGCGGCGAGCGTCAGTCCGACGATCGTGCCGATCGTGACCGCGGCGAAGACCACGAGCGAACCGACCGCGGTCGCGATGCCGGCGGTCGTCGCAGCGAGGAACACGGGCAGGATCGTGAGATCGGGCGAGGCAGCGGCACCGAATGGGACCATGACCGCCGCGGCACCGCGGACCCGATTTGGCGTCGACATGTCCGCGCGCACGTGCTCGTGCCCGTCGTGATGATGGTCGTGCTCGCCGTGGTGGTGGGCGTCGTGATCGTGGTGATGGCCGTGGCCGGTGACTTCGAGCCCGAGGAAGCCGAGGCCGGTGGCGATCAGGATGCAGCCGATGATCGTGTCCTGCGCGTGCTCGATGGTCGAGCGGAACTGCAGCCCGATGGCGATGATCACCACGCCGAGCGCGATCGACACCAGCACGTGCGCCACCCCGGCAAGGCTGGAGAGGCGGGCGATCCGGGAGAGCGGGTAGCGACGCGTACGTCCCAGCACCGCCAGCGGGACCCAATGATCGGGCAGGATCGCATGACCCAATCCGACGCCCGCCGCCGCGGCGAGCAATGCAGGCCCCGTCGCGCTCATGCCGTCACCGCCTGCTCGGTCGGGCGAGCGGGCAGGCCGAGGCGCAGGTGCTCGGTGTGGGAGACGGCTTCGCCCAGCAGCGAGCGGACGTGCTCGTCGTACAGCGCGTAGATCACCTGCCGGCCGTCGCGCTCCCCGACGACGAGACCCAGGTGTCGCAGCACCCGAAGCTGCTGGGACACAGCGGGCTGCGACATGTCGAGGTCTTCGGCGAGGGTGCCGACCGAGCAGGCGCCGGCCCCGAGACGGCTGAGGATGCGCACGCGACTCGGCGTCGCGAGCGCCTGCATCGTCTCGGCAACCGATCGAGCGGTCTCGGCCGAGAGGAACGCGAGGTCCGGCTCTGTACCATGACTCATGCATACATCATTGCATGCATAGCTATGAATGGGTCGGGGTGGTGGGGTTAGCCGCGCCTGAGCAGACGGCCGACGGCGGCCATCATCTCTTCGGTGCGCGCGTCCTGTTGATCGGGTTCGGCGCCGATCACGCAGGTGTGGGCGTGCCCGTCGAGCAGCCCGAGCGCGACCTTGTCCAGCGCGGCCTGGGCGGCGCTGATCTGGGTGAGGATGTCGATGCAATAGCGGTCGTTCTCGACCATTCCCTCGATCCCGCGGATCTGGCCTTCGATGCGCTTGAGTCGCGCCAGCAGCTGGTCCTTGCTCGCGGTGTAGCCCCTGGTGGGCGGCTGAGTCTGCGCCATGGCGCAGACTCTATCATTACCTCTACCCCCTAGGGGTATTTGGTAGAGTGCAGGGCATGGACGTGTTGGGTGTTGTCTGGCACGGCCTCAGGGACTCGTTCCTGATGGCGTGGGAAGTGTGGTGGGCGCTCGTGCTCGGTTTCGCGATCTCGGCGATCGTGCAGGCGTGGGTGCCCCGGGAACGGATCGAGGGTCTGATGAGCGGCACCGGCGCCCGGTCCGTCGGTTGGGCCGCCGGCCTCGGCGCGGCATCGTCGTCCTGCTCCTACGCGGCGATCGCGATCGCGAAGTCCCTGTTCCAGAAGGGCGCCAGCGCGGCGTCCGCGCTCGCGTTCCAGTTCGCGTCAACGAACCTGGTGTGGGAGCTGGGACTCGTCCTGTGGGTGCTGATCGGCTGGCAGTTCACGGCGGCGGAGTACCTCGGCGGGATCGTGATGATCGCGCTGATGACCGTGCTGCTGCGGCTGTTCGTGAGCCGAGGACTCGAGGAGCAGGCGCGCGAGCACGCCGTGGCCGCGGACACCGGTCATCAGCACCGTTCGGTCGGCGAGCACGTCGCCTGGCGGGAGCGCCTGACCTCGACGCGCGCGTGGTCGGACGTCGCGCACAACTTCCGCGGCGACTGGCAGATGCTCTGGAAGGAGATCACGCTCGGGTTTGTGCTCGCCGGCTTCATCGCCCAGCTGGGCAACGGCTTCTTCGAGCACCTGTTCATCCGCAATGCACCCGCGCCGATGCCGACGATCGAGAACGCGATCGTCGGCCCGGTCATCGCGGTGCTCAGCTTCGTGTGCTCGGTCGGGAACGTCCCGCTCGCCGCGGTGCTGTGGTCCGGGGGAATCTCGTTCGGCGGCGTCCTCGCGTTCCTGTTCGCCGACCTGATCGTCCTGCCGATCCTGCTGATCTACCGCAAGTACTACGGCACCAGGTTCACGATCCGGATCACCGCGCTGATGTTCGTGACGATCGTGATCGCCGCGATGATCGTCGACGGCATCTTCAGCGCGCTCGGGCTCATCCCGACCGGTCCGCGGCCGACCCGCGCCGACATCTTCAGCTCGATCGGGGTCAACTACAAGCTCGCGCTCAACCTCGTCGGGCTCGCGATCTTCGGCGGGCTGTTCTGGCTCACCGAGCGGCGGGGCGCGACCGACCCGGTCTGCGGGATGAAGGTCGACCGCGACAGGGCGCTCACCGCGGAGCTCGGCGACAGGACCTACTACTTCTGCTCGGAGCACTGCCGGCACGCCTTCGAGGCCAAGGGTGCGCGCGCCGAGAACGAGCACCCGGCGCATGCCCACCACTGACCGCGTGCACGGCCCAATCGCGCGGCGTTCGGTTCCGGAACGTGTGCGTGCCTCGAATGCGAGCGTATTTGCGTGAGTGACCGCCTAGGGTGTGCGACTTAGTGAGTGGCGGGATCTGACCGTGATCTGGGTCACGACGGGGTGGGGACCGTCGATGACGAATTCGCGGGGCCGGAGCGGTCTCTCGCGTCGGTTGGGGCGCACCGAGAGGTACGGCTGGTGGTGGTTGCTCGGGTGAGCGGACGCCGAGCGCGTCCTCGATGTCGGTTGGTCTCAGATGCGGGGATTGGCCACCCAGGTTCGTGGTTGGGCCGGGCGCGTGTCTCGAGCGGGGGTGGCCTGGTTGGGGCTGTCCGGAGCGCTGGCGCGCGTGCCGGTGGACTTCGGGCCCGGGCGTCTGCTCACCCGAGCGGGAGGGCTGTCAGCCGGGGTTGTGGGGCGGTGGCGGCGGCCCACAGGAAGCACGCGAGCTTGCGGGCGCACGCCACGGTGATGACGTTGCCGGGCCGTTGGCGCTCGCACCCTTGCGCTGCGGGCGGTGCGGGCGGTGGGCGATCTGCAGGATGTGGTCGGCAGGCGCTGGTGGCGCTGGTGGAGCTTCTGGCCGATGCCCCCCGGGGGGTGGCGCCGGGCGGCTTTGACCTGGATTCGCCGCGCGTGCTGGGGTCGGTCAACGCCGGCGAGGAGGGAATGTCACAAGGTCTGTGCAAGCCAGGAGCGCACGGAGCCCCCATGCCTTCAACACAAGAGAAGAAGTTCTTATTTGAGCGAGCTTGTCCTGATCTGCCCGGCGGCGGCGAGCTGCTTGGCGCGCCGCCGCCCCCTCTGAGAAGCGCGGAACCGCCACGGCTACGGTACGGGCGCACGAGCGTTCGGCGGCAGTCGTCGGCCACCCGAGGCGAGAGCCGGCAGCGGCGGGCTCGCGCGCGGACGGTGGCGCCACCGTCGTCGTCGGCGATCGCTGCGACCGGGAGCGCCGTGATTCTCGCCCGGTGCGCCAGCCGCGGCCGCGGCCGGTCGGGGCCCGCTTGGACGCACACGACCCGCTCGCGTGCGCACCGCCGGCGACCCGGGTGCCGGCGCAGCTCGTGTCGTCTCCGCCCCGCGCGCCCCGGACGGCGGACGCCTGGCGCCGCGAACGCCGGACGGCGGCGCGGTGGCGCGGCGGGCGCGGTGGGGCGGTGGCGCGGTGGCGCGGTGGGGCGGTGGCGCGGTGGGGCGGTGGCGCGGCGGGCGCCGGACGGCGGACGCCGCGGCGGTAGAAGCCGGGGCCGGCAGAAGCCGCGCACGGCCGACCGCGGGCGCCCGGCGCAGACCCCGAGTAACGCAGCACTCGGCGCCCCTCCCCGGCCGAGTGGCGAGAGACTCGGGCCAGAGCCGACCGAATCGCCATTCGGCGGCGGCAGCGGGTCGAGTGGCGAGAAACTCGGGATGATGGCGCCGACCCCGGCCGCCGGCGCGGCAGACTCGGCGGTGCGGCAGACCCCCGCGGCGCGGCGGATCCCGGCCGCCGGCGCGGCAGACCCCGCGGCGCACCGGGGGGGTCGGGCGGCGTCACCACCGGGATCTCCCGGGCTCCCACC
>Ga0335078_10013342_pt1 | contig 12178 bp, 11 predicted proteins | sample Lox_Sample_32_FD_206711 | JGI IMG/M metagenome (GOLD analysis project Ga0335078, IMG submission 206711) | Soil microbial communities from Loxahatchee National Wildlife Refuge, Florida, United States - Lox_Sample_3.2 | ecosystem: Environmental > Terrestrial > Soil > Wetlands | place: USA... | reverse complement strand
TGGATACGCTACCGGCCAGCATCCGCACAGCCGTTCGCAACCAGGGCGGCGGCCACGCCAATCACTCATTATTTTGGCAAACGCTCTGTCCGGCATCGAAAAGCGGAAAGCCCGGTGGTCCATTGGCCGCGGCTATCGCCCAAAGCTTCGGCGACCAGGAGAAATTCGAAGGTCAACTCCGCGCCGCTGCGGCCGGTGTTTTCGGAAGCGGGTGGGCGTGGCTGTCGCTGGACTCTGCCGGCAAGCTGATTCTGGACACGGCGCCCAATCAGGACAGTCCGCTGCTCTCGAAGCGCCGCCCGCTGCTGGGAATCGACGTGTGGGAGCACGCCTATTACCTCAAATATCAGAACCGACGCGCCGACTACCTGGCGGCGATTCTCCATGTCATTAATTGGGATTTCGTTTCCCAGCGCTATAAAGAGTTGGCCGGCTGAGCCCGAGGTCGATTGGCGTGTCACGAACCTTTGTGAGCTTCGCAGTTCTCTTGATCGCGCTCGCGATTTCTCTCCCCGGGGCCGTCGAGCTTCCGCCAAGTCGCGAAGCGGAGGATGATCAAAGCGCCAGAATCGCGCGGCTCGAAGACGCGGTGCTGGCGCCCTGCTGTTACACCGAACCGGTGTCGAAGCACCAGAGCGAGATCGCGCTCAAGATGCGGCTCGAAATCGCGAAGTGGGTGTCGCAGGGCCGAACCGACCGCGAAATTCTGGGCACGTACGTGGATCTTTACGGCGCCAAAGTGCTCGTGGATCCGCGTACTAAACCCGGATGGTGGACGCCGTGGGTCCCGTGGCTCACGGTGATTTTCTCGATGGGCCTGGGATTCTGGCTGTTGCGAAATTGGAGGGCGAAACCTGTACCACCGGCGGCGGCGACCGGTCCGGAACACGCACTGCCAGATTTCGAGGACGACGAGTAGTGGGAGGAATCATGAACCGTTGGAAGATTACCGGGCTGATAACTCTGTGTTTGGTCGCGGCGGGATGCCAGTCGGGAGGTAAGGAATTTACCCTCCACGGGAAGGTAATGGCAAAAGACGAAGCAGCCGGCGAGCTTACGGTGAAGCACGACGATATCCCCGGATTCATGCCGGCCATGACTATGCCGTACAAGGTCCACGACCGAAGCGCGCTGAAGGAGGTAGAACCGGGCGACACGATTGACGCCGACCTGATCTCGGTCAACGGCGGTAAGGAGTACTGGCTGCAATCTTTCCGCGTTGTCGACCAAAGCGGCCGCCAAAACGCCAAGCCTGCCATTAGGCACGCCCTTAATGTAGGAGATCCAGTGCCCGACATCCCGATGATCAATCAGGATGGCAAGCAGATTCACTTCGGCGACTTCAAAGGAAAGAGCGTGCTCATCACATTTGTGTACACACGCTGTCCGGTGCCGGCATTCTGTCCCCGCCTAAGCAGCCAATTCGCCAGAATCCACGAAGACCTCGTGAAAACTCCCGGCGATTATGACAAGACCCATCTGCTAACTATCAGCTTCGATCCGAAATACGACACTGCTCCAGTGCTTCGCAAGTACGGACTGGCGTACCTGGACAACCATGCGGAAGGGTTCGCACATTGGGACTTTGCGTCCGCAGATCCGGCCGATATGCGCAGAATTGCGGACACGTTCGGACTGGAATACTTCGACGAAGACAACCAGATCTCGCACAGCATGGACATCGTCCTGTTGACGCCTGAGGGTAGGGTGGCGAAGTATTGGTCCACGGAATGGACCACGGCGGAATTGGAGTCCGCGCTTCGGCAGCAAGCGAACTCTCGAGGGGTGAAAGGATGAGCGCGGCCTTCCTACGCCTCGCGATTGGGCTCTTCCTTGCGATTTCGGTCTGGTTCCTCGCTGGATGTACTTCGTCCCAGGCGCATGGTCAAGAACTCTTTGAATTGCACTGCGCGGACTGCCACGAGACTCCGAACCCCGAACTAAAGAAGCAGCCGCCGAAACTGGAGGGATTGTTCCGATCCAAGACTCTTCCCAGCGGCGCGCCAGCCACCGACGATCAAGTTCGCAAGACGATCATCGAAGGGTTAGGAACAATGCCGGCCTTTAATGGGCGTCTCTCCGAAACGGATGTCCATGATCTGGTTGCGTATCTCCATGCCATAAGCTGAGCGCCTCGAGAGAGGACCAGGAAACAGTCGCGTCTGATGATCAGAGTCACGTCCTACGCCAATCCAAGTCTACAATTGAAAATTCTCCCGTTTCCGTCAGGTATGGAAATCCATCTGCCCGCTTGATCTCGTAACACGATTATCCGATTTGTGCTACCATTCTGCTCGTAGCACGTTCGGAAAATTCGTAGCAACTGCAGGCGAAAGGCGAGGCTTCGAACGATGAATACGGGATGGTTTGCGCTCTTGAGCTTAGTTTTAGCGTCGAATTGGTGCGCTTGGGCAGCGGCTGGACCCATCTCAGGGGGCTTTACCGACGCTGGGGCACGGCCCGCCTACGTCCCGAAACTCCAATTCCGCGGCTCCTCTGCGCAGGCGGCCTCGAAAGCGGCCACCGGTACCGATAGAAGGCATTCAGTGCAGGCCGGCGCGAACAATAACGTCAATGCAGATGTCTGCCTCACTAGCGTCGCGTCTCGAAGGCCCGCGAGCCCGGCTTATGAGCCATATTCCAACGATACCTGGAACGGCTGGACGCAGTATCGCGATCTCGCCGAGCGGAGACCATGGGACCGGAGCCACACCACACTCCTCGCATTGAGCGACTTCCAGACAATCACCGAAATCTCAGACTCTCAAGATCGCCCGCCAGCCGCGAGCGGCCAGGCAGCTTCTCGAGAGTTACGCGGAACTGTGGTTGACACGTCTGGCGGCGTCATTTTCGGAGCTACCGTGCAAGCTCGAAACGCGACCGGTACGGTACTGGCGACGGCCCAGTCGGATACGAACGGCTCCTTCATGATCCCAGGACTCCCCGCCGGTGAGTATCACCTGGTTGTATCCCACGCAGGTTTTGAAACCAAAGAAATTGCCGTCTCCATGGGAAGCGTCGATGTTCCCGCCCCCCTGCGAATCTCGCTAGCTCTCAGCAGCGTGAGCACTACCATAACCGTGCAGGGCCGGGAGGATGATCTTGTCGGAATCGCCAGTTCTGCCACCCAAGGAACGGTCGGCGCAAACGAGATCGAAGATCGTCCGATTCTCCGTTCAGGTGAAGTCTTGGAGACAATTCCCGGTGTCATCATCACTCAACACGCTGGCGGCGGCAAGGCCAACCAATACTTTCTTCGCGGCTTCAACCTCGACCACGGCACCGATATCGCCATTTCCCTGGATGGCTTGCCTCTCAATCTCCCGTCCCACGCGCACGGCGAGGGGTACGCGGACATGAACACCGTCATCCCGGAATTTGTGCAGCGTACGGATTTCCAGAAAGGTCCTTATTACGCCGATGTCGGTAACTACGGTTCGGCTGGATCGGCCGATTTGGTGTTTTTCAAAATACTGCCGCAAAATTTCTTCCAGGCGGAAGGTGGCATGTACGGATATGAGCGGGCCGTCTTCGGCGTATCGGAGAAGGTTGGTTCCGGCAACCTGCTCTTTGGCGGAGAGTTTTATCACGATGACGGCCCCTGGACGCATGCGGATAACTTTTACAAATACAATGGCCTTCTGACCTACAGCCGTGGCGACGACGTGAATGGTTTCAGCATCACCGCCCGTGCTTACCGCGGAACATGGAGCTCGAGCGACCAAATCCCCATCACTGCCGTACCCCTCGTCGGTTTTTTCGGCGCACTGAATCCCACTGACGGTGGTGATTCCGACCGTTATAGCTTGCAGGCGGAATGGCATCGTCAAAACGATCATTCCAGAACGCAAATCGTGGGATACGGATTTTATTATTACCTCAATCTATTCTCCGACTTCACTTACTATCTGAATGACCCAGTCAGGGGTGATCAGTTCGAACAACAGGACAGCCGCTTTGCGGCAGGCGTAAAGGTACGGCACACGATTTTCGGCGATTTCCTGGGCCGCAAGATGGAGAATAGCATCGGACTAGATGTCCGCAACGATTGGGTCCGTAACGGCCTCTACCGGACCGAAAATCGTAAGCGCACTGACAAGAATGATATCACCGCCTGCGATGACGAGCCCATCGACGCATGCACCGCCAACCCAAATCTGACGGCGGTCTTGCCCGCGGACACCGACGTGAACAGATTTACCGACACGATGGTCGGTTTCTACGTCGAGAACAAAATCGATTGGGCCGAGAAATTCCGCACCGTCCTGGCCTTCCGTGGCGACGAGGCGTTTTACAGCGTCACCAATCTAACTCCCAGCTACACCGCGAGCGAATTACCGGGCGCTCCGGTGGTCAACTTCGCGGCTGCCAATTCCGGCAGGGTCACCCAGTTTATGCCTGAACCCAAAGCGAGTTTGATTTTCGGCCCGTGGTCTAAGACGGAGTTCTACGTACAGGGCGGATTCAGTTTCCACAGCAACGACGCGCGTGGCGCGACGCAAACGCAGGAACCGATTTCGCCGGACAATCCCTTTCCCACGGCGACCCCTAGAATCCAGGCCCTCATCCAGACGAAGGGATCGGAAGTCGGCGTGCGCACCACAGCCGCCCCACACTTGCAAAGCACCTTTTCTCTCTGGTATCTCCACAGTCAATCCGAATTACTGCAGGACGGGGATACGGGAGGTACGGTAGCATCTCTATCGCCAAGCAATCGGTATGGCATAGAATGGGCAAACTACTACACGCCGCTGGACCACTGGGCCTTTGATTTCGACCTTGCGGATTCCAGAGCATTTTTTACCGAAATCGACCCGGATGACGCTGCGCCAAACAGCCCCGGCGGCAAGCGCGTGCCGGAAGCGGTTGGCGTGGTGGCCTCGGCGGGCGCCACGATGCACGATTACAAGCGCTTTTCCGCGAGTTTACGCTTGCGTGCCTTTGGTCCACGCGATTTGACCTCCGACGCCATTTATCGCTCCCATGCAACCATACTCCTAAATGCCGAGGTGCGTTATCGGATCACCAGGAATTGGAGTTTCGTCGTGGAGGCCTTGAATTTGCTGGACCGCAGGGACCACGACATTGACTACGCCTATACCGCCCGAATCACGCCGACGGCCGATGCGGCCTTCACAGAGGTTTTCCACCCTGTTGAACCGGTTCAGGTGAGATTTGGGTTAAGAAGAAGCTTCTGAGGAGTTGGGGAATGGGACGAATCAGCTACTTCCACGCCTTCTCGGGAATGAGCGGCGATATGACTGTCGGCGCCTTAGTCGATGCCGGGGCGGACTCCGCAGTACTGATCCAGGCGCTCGATAGCCTGGGAATAGGCGCTTCGTTCGAATTTGCCAAGGTCAAGCGCTGCGGCATCGGTGCGATGAAGTTTCGGGTTGTGGTCCCAGAGTCGAAGCGTCATCGCCACCTGCCAGAGATACTCAGAATGATCGCCGCTTCGACCGCGCCGCCCCGTGCTATGGCTCGAGCCGTCGCCGTTTTCGAACATCTGCGCGAAGCGGAAGCCACCGTGCATCAGATGCACAGAGAAAAGGTCCATTTCCACGAGATAGGATCCGCCGATTCCATCGCCGACATTGTCGGCACCTGCGTCGCCCTCGATCTGCTGGACATCGACGAGGTCGCCTGCTCCCCCGTGAATGTTGGCGCAGGCACAGTCACAACGGAGCACGGGACGCTACCCGTTCCGGCTCCGGCGACGGCGCGCTTGCTACGAGACAAGCCCATCTACGCGAACGGGCCGATTGCCGAATTGACGACTCCGACCGGCGCGGCGCTGGCTTGCCTGGCTTCACACTTCGGCGCTTTGCCGCCGATGACAGTTTGGGCGAGCGGCTACGGCGCCGGAGACCATGACTTTCCCCAACACGCCAATGTCCTTCGCGTCCTAATCGGTGACGCTCTTTCGGAACTGACGTAAACGGAGGCGGTGATGTCCAGCAAAAAACAACGTGAAGAGCATGCGTTCAATTCAGCTCAGGAATGCGTCAAGAACCGCAGTTGGTTCTCGGTAGTTCCATCGATGGGCTTTCTCTTCTTTTCTCTCGGACTCCCCCTCGTTTCGCAGGCGCCGCAACCGAAACCGATTGCTCGTTCCCTGGAGTGTCCGGCAGGGGATTGTCCTCTGCTGCAGGGCGCACCGCAAACCGCTGGGATGCGAAGCGGATTCGTGCGGTTGATGCCGGGCGCCAGCGTCGGGTGGCACACCACTGGACAGAATGAGGAGTCGCTCGTGATTCTCCACGGGCAAGGCGAGGTGCTCATCGATGCCCATGAGAAGCAATCCTTCCATGCACCGGCGTTCGCGTATATCCCAGCCACCACGGTGCACAACGTCTCCAACACGGGCAAGGATATTCTCGAATACGTCTATGTCGTCGCGCCCGCGGCGAAGCGATAGTTATTGGAGCTTCCGATATTCCTGTGAGAGCCGGTTGTAGTCCGCCGCCAATTCGTCGAAAAGCTTCCTCATCGCCTCCGTCGGAGCATCGTTGGCGCCATCGATTAACGTGAACAGCGACTGCAATTGCTGAGTCAGCCCAGCCTCGCTCACCGATCTGCGAAAGCTCTCCCACGTGGGTGAGTCGCCATGTCGGGCCGCCTCGCGGAGCATGTTCCCGCTCCCACGAATCATCTCCGACAGCTTTTGGAGAGCCGTCCATTGCGCCCGCAAATCCTCGAGGCTCGATTTGAGTTCGGGGTCGATCTCCACGGTGAAGTTTTGCTCGACACTGGCAGTTCCCGCCGTGAGCTTAACGGTATAAACGCCGGGAAGCACTTGGGCTCCGCGCGATGCTCCGCCACGCCCGCCTCCCTCGCGGCCTTCTCCATCCCCGCCTCCGCCACGCCGGCCCCCACGACCCGCGTCATTGGCCGCGGGAGGGTTCGTTCGCAAATCCCACACTGTGCGATGCAGTCCACGACCGCGTTCCCATTCCGGAATCGCGATACTGCGGATAACCTTGCCGCTAGCGTCTTGTACGTCCACGCGCACCTCGTCCGCCTTGGACGGGAGGTAGTAGTCCAGAGTGGCGCCATACGGAGGATTCGGCGCGGCGAATTCGGAATCGCCTCCACCCGCTCGCGTGGCGCGTACAGCATAGCGGAAGGCCGGTCGAATGGGAAGCAGCGTCACGCTCCGGAGTCTGGCAACTTCTTGTACAGGGGTGGCATCATCCAGAATGTAGAGTCCGCGGCCGTGTGTGGCCAAGAGGACGTCGTTGCGGTCGGGTTGCAGAAAAATATCGCGGACCGCGACGTTCGGCAGGTTCTTCAGGTTGAAGCGCACCCAATGCTCTCCCCGATCCAACGAAAGGAATGCCCCCACCTCGGTGCCAAGGTACAGCACATCGGGGTTCTTCAAATCCTCACGAACCACCCAGATGAAGCCGTTGTCTGGAAGGCCCTGAATGATTTTGGTCCATGTTTTCCCCCCGTCTGTCGAACGGAATAGGTAGGGCCGCATGTCATCAAACATGTGGCGGTCGAACGCAGCGTACACCACGTTTCCGTTGCGGTGCGAAGCCTCAAGTGCCGAAACGGGAGAATGCGCCGGCACTCCCTTGAAGTTGGAAATCACGTTAACCCACTGGCCGCCGCCATTTGTGGTTACCTGAAGATTGCCGTCGTCAGTACCGGCCCAGAGCACTCCTCGCGTCACCGACGATTCCGAAATATGAGTCACGGCGCCATAGACTTCGGAACTGCTGTTATCGGTGAAAATCGGGCCTCCAGAAGGCTTCCACTTTTCTGGATCGGCATTGGTCAGGTCATGGCTGATTGGTTCCCACGTGGCGCCCTTGTCGCTCGACTGGAAGATAACGTTGCCGCCGTAATAGAAGGTGTCCCTGCCGTACACGGAACGGACCAGCGGCGCATCCCAGGCAAAGCGATACTTCATCCGGGCGATCCCCGCGCCGTTGTTGCTCCGCACCTGTGGTCCAATCGACTGCTGATCGCGGTTGCGCATGTCAGTCCGAAGCAAGGCACCACCCGGCGTTTGGCTGATGATGACGTCGGGGTCTTCGGTTTCGCTCAGAGTATTGAATCCAACAATGGGGCTCACCATTCGCCATTCGTCATTCATGATGCCGGCCGGCTCTCTGGTTTGAGAGGGTCCCATCCATGTTCCGTTGTCCTGAGTTCCACCCGAGACGAAATAGAACGGTTTTCGCCTGTCGGCATACACATGATAGAACTGCCCGAGCGAGATATTGGAAACGTGTTGCCAGGTCTTGCCTGCATCCCAGGATGATGCCAGCCCGCCATCCGACCCTTGCCAGATGCGCGCCGGATCCAGCGGGTCGATCCACAACGCTTGCAGATCTCCGTGTACGGAGCCGCCAATGCGCGAGAACGCTTTACCGCCATCGGTGGAGAGCATCAGGGCGCCCTCGAGAACGTAAACGCGATTCTCATCCTTGGGGTCGACGCGCAAGTCGCAGTAGTAGTAGCCGCGGGTAGTCAGCCCCCGGTCGTTGTTCACCACCGTGAACGATTCGCCTCCATCATCCGATCTGAATAGCGCGCCCTCTTTCGATTCAGCCACCAGGTAGACGATCTTCGGATTACTGGGAGCTACTTTAACCCCAATTCGACCCAGCAAAGCCGGTAATCCACTTGTAATCTTTCGCCACGTTTTACCGCCATCGGACGATTTATAAAGGCCACCGGAAGTGCCGCCGCTATCGTAGCGCCAGGGTTTGCGGTCGAACTGCCACATGCCGGCGAAAACAACGTCGGGGTTGGATGGGTCAATGTCGAGATCGGATGCTCCCGTCTGGGGATCGATGTAAAGCAACTTCTGCCAAGTGCGGCCCGCGTCTGGCGAGAAGAAGACCCCGCGCTCGGGGTTTGGACCAAAGGGATGACCAACGGCTGCCACGAAGACGCGCTGCGAATCTCGGGGATCGAGTGCCACACGCGAAATCGTCATCGTTTGTTCGAGACCTCGATGCTCCCATCTTTGACCCCCATCGGCCGAATAATACATGCCGCCGCCGATCGACACGCTGTTGCGCACGTTAGCTTCGCCAGTACCGACCCACACAATGTCGGGCCGCTTCGGGTCAATAGCAACGTCACCGATTGAAATTGTGTCCGGGCGCTCGAAAACGGCTTGCCAGGTCACGCCTCCGTTGGTCGTCTTAAAGAGACCGCCAGAGCCCATGGCGGCATAGAGCAGGCGCGGATTGCCTGGTACGCCCTCGATTCCGGAAACGCGCCCACCCATCGCCGCCGGACCGATGCTGCGCCACTCGAGTTCGTCGAGCAGAGCCACCGGATCGCCGACTGGGGATTGCGCGGCGCAGCAAGTGATCAACAGCCAAAAGACAAGGGTATTTCGCACGGCTCCTCCTGAAGGATTTCCTATTTTATCGGTGCCGGGTTCGTTCGTAGGGCGCGTGAAATACGGAGTTGATAGTAGCAGCCCGGGAGGGAGGATCCTGTTGTGGAATTCACGTTCATTCTGCCAACCCATTAGCGGAAGATTCGCTTCGGCGGTCGTGAAGGAGCCGATGCGGAAAGTCTTCACGGCGAAGTCCTGAGTGGGCTCCCTGTGCAACTCCCACAGAGACCCGTAAAAACTGATTACTATCGCGCTTACCGGGATGATCACATCGAGCAGGCGCTCCTGGAGCGTGAGGGTAGGGTTCTTTTCGATGCGGCCGAAGGCCCGCATGAAGACCGGAGTCGAACTTTTCACCGACGAAGGGCTGAATGAACGTGTGTTCGAGGGCAAGCCGAGTTCCATCCGTCCGCGTTGCGATCACTTCGACCGCGCCGTCCTGCTTTCCTCAACGCAGTCCATCTGGGCGCACTGCCAGGCGCCGTTGTCGCAAGCGGATAGGAGCATGCGGATGATCGGGGAGCCTTCGGCTCGGTTTTGTACGCCTCCAAGCAAGGTCGGCCGACCCATCTTGCAGCGGTTAGCCGGTGTCTTAAATGACCGCGGAATTCAGGCTAACCAAAGGAATTCTGGCGACAACATCCACGTTCACGGCGGATGAGCGAGAGAGTGCCCGGAACCGCGGAAGCCAGATCGAAATCAGGCCGATCAAGAAATATCTTGGCGTGGCGGACGCAGTCGAGGCAGAGAGAGGGATGTGCCAGTTCCCGATGGCCGATTTGAGACTCCAGCAGGCGATAAACGTCGTAATAGTGACGCGAGATGCGTTGACCCTGGTGCTAGAGTTCGCCGCGCCGCTCAAACCGTCGCCGTTGTCCGTGGATGATGATGACCTTATCCCAGCATGTCCGCTCGGCGACGACGGTCGTGATACTAGAGATGTCGAGATTCAATGAAGGAATATCGTCCGCTAGGTATGGCCGAACGGTGGTCTCGCGGTTCGGGTCGAGCGCTGACTTGGCTCCCGATTCGATCTTAACGGCCTGCCGAATGTATCCTTCGACTGGGGTCGCGGTCGGATACCAAACGAGCAGGCTCTGCCCATCTGGGTCGTCCTCGTCTAATGTGACTCTGAATTGTCCGGTGGCCACGCCAGATCGCGCGGCCGTTTGCTCGACGAGGGCACTCAAGGTTTCGAGCAGTTGCCCGCTGATGTAGCGCTGAGAGGCGAGCTTGATCTCGTCAAGCCGAACGTTCCGATTCTTGCGGCTCAGTGCCTCCAGTTGCTCGACGGTCGTCGGTTGCCCGAGGTCCTCGCGAAAAACCGTGTGATGTCGATGTCTTCAAAATGGGGATATCAATCCGAACGCTTTGGAGAGCGATGTCCCGCCCTTGAACAGAAGGCGCGGTCCGCCCGGAGGCAGCCCGTGGAAGAGTGCGTCCAGGGCCCAACACACCCAGAAGTCCTTCTCAATGTTCTGCTCTGTTGTTCCCAGCCGCGTGGCAGCGGTCAGAAACAGATCCCTCTGTTCCGCGGAGGTCGTCGAGATGATTTCGAGGACGCTGTCGTTCATGGTTCTGGAGTGAGAATTAGGGAAGAGCTATTCGAGGAGTGGCGCGGAGCCATGGCTTTTCTGACAAGATCCTGCATCCAGGTGGGGAGCGTGTGGAGTCCGTCTGCAAGGTCCTGCCGGATTGCCGCACCATGCGTTGGATCGGAGATGATGGTCCGAAGGCGCTTCAGAATTCTCTCTTGGTCGCTGGGCAGTAGATCGCGCACCCAATGCAAGGCTTGCACGACCCGCATCGCGGGCCGACCTGCCCAGTAGAGCCGGCTGGGAGCGGTGAGTTTGAAAGTAATGGCGAGATTGCCGACTTTGATCGGCCGAATGCGTGCGTCGGTGTGGACGACAACGTGGGCGGGAACGGCGTCGGCAAGACCTAGCTGGTTTGCTGCCGAGAGGCCGTCCATGAGAATTCGGATCTGGTCGCGGCGTGCGACGGCGTCGATGATCACTTTGTAGTCCGGAGTGGTAGCTTTCCCGGTGAGGCGATTTATGGTCGGTATGTCGTAAAGCCCGCGATCAATGCGGCGAATCTCGTTGGACTTGGCAAGTCTCTGAAGCGCCTTGTCGATACCGGCGCGGGGACCAAGGTCCAGGAAATCTACCGGAGTCCACACAGGGAACGGTTTTCGAGCCTGCATCCGGGCGAGAACGCGGGCCTTGAGATCGAGAGCGGGGCCGCGGCTCCTGATTTGTCCGATCTTTGAGTACATATTCAGGACAAGCTCTGTCCAAACAATGCTAACATTTTTCGGACAGATGAAGCGAGAGGCGAGCATCCGGGACATCCGGGAACAGCAGGTTTTTTCGAGAGAAGAAGGCTGGCCATTCCTTTTCCTAGTGCCCTCGCGCGGGCGAGACCGTGGGCGTTTTCGAGCCGAATCGTAAGCTGGCGTCGCTGGCCGTCGCCATTGCCGGTCAGTTCAAAGGCGGCTGCGCCGCCTGAGTCCAATAAGAGTCCATTACCAGCCTGCCGAAAACCGGATTTTTAGAATCATTAGCTTGGGATCATCAGCAATCAACAGCGTAGACGCCAAATGTTGTATTTTTAATCCATGGTAAATTTCCCAAGCTGGACGTCAACGATGCCGATCCGATGTTGACTGACTGGTGGTCAGCCTGCAAATCTTTTTCTCCACGAGGAATCGCGTATCTGCAAGAGGCCGATGTGTGCTGACATTGTGCCGATCAAACCTCTGGCAGAGACATTCCGGCAACGGCGTTTCAGGCTGAGGTTGAGGGACCA
>Ga0335078_10013340_pt1 | contig 12179 bp, 13 predicted proteins | sample Lox_Sample_32_FD_206711 | JGI IMG/M metagenome (GOLD analysis project Ga0335078, IMG submission 206711) | Soil microbial communities from Loxahatchee National Wildlife Refuge, Florida, United States - Lox_Sample_3.2 | ecosystem: Environmental > Terrestrial > Soil > Wetlands | place: USA... | reverse complement strand
GAATCCACCGCTTCGAAGACCTCGTATCTCTCCCACGGAATACCGGCGATAGCGTTCTCGGACATCACTGCCGCTGCGCCCTGAGCGGCGCAGGAGGTAATGAAGTATAGCTGGCGGGGATCCAGCGGCTCGGGCAAATCCTGCCCGACCTCAAGGGCCACCCACGCCCGGGCGTTGCAGCCTTCGTGAATGCGATAGTCCACCAGGCGCGCGTGACGCCGGATCGAGATCCGGGAACGCGCCGTGTTCAGGTAGGCCTCCGTCGCGACAGCGTCTTGATAGTAGCTGAGGCGATCTCCCGTGTATGCAAAGATCTCGGCCAGCGCAATGCCGAGATCGGCGGTGTGGCTGACGTCCCAATCTGGGATTGTCAGCGTCCACCGATCGAGAATGAGCTGCCGGAAAGACGCATAGTCTTTCGCCAGATAGCTGATCTCCGGCTCTTCCGGCGGCGCAGCGCCGGCAGGTGCGCGCGTGATGCAATCCATCCCGGTGGAAATGCCGGTTTCGAACCGAAAGTAAGCGCGCGAATAGGTCGGATCGAAACCGGGCAAGCCGCTAATGCGCAAAGTGTAACGGGAAGAGTCACCCTCCCGGTCGAGATAGATTTTGGCGTAGCGGTCGTCATCGGGATCCCCACCGGAGCCCCTTGTGACGGCGGTCGCCGAGATTCCTTGCACCCGCTGACCGCCGTCGATCTCCACCGAATTCTCCGACAGCGCTTCAGGGGCCGCCTCGAAGAAGCGGACCAGCAAAACCGGCGCGCCGCCCTCCTCAATGACCTCGACGGAATCGATTCCGTTCAGCCGCCGTCGGCCGAGATCCGCGCGCCGGCTTTGGCTCGGTTGCCCCGTTCGATAATTCACGGCCGGCCCCCGCCCTGGGTGAAGCGGACCATGGCCAGCTCGGTCGTGTGGCGAGCCACGTACGCAACTTGCACTGTGAGGCTCTCGTCCTCGGCAGTGACTTCGACCGACCGCACGTCGGCGATGCCTTCCAACTGGGACTGAAGAGCTGCCTGAATGACTCCTTGCAGCGCGGCAGCCAGTTCCGGCGTCGCCGGCGCGAATACCATCTGCACAAGTCCACTCCCAAAATCGGGACGATTGACGCGTTCCCCGGCGGTAGTGAACAGCACCTGTTCGATGAGCTGCCGGATATATTCACCGTTCCTCGCAGCGCCCGTGCGGCCCAGATGATTGAAGTGGAACGGAAACGCGAGATTCATAATCAAATCGCCAAGACACGCGTTTGTGTAAACGCCACGATCAGGGCCGTTAGCGTCGGCTCGCAAGTGCCGATGCTGTCGTTCAGCAGTAGAGGGATGCCGTTCGACGTGACACGGAGAGCCGGGTTCATGAATTGCGCGCTGACACATGGGGGGGTAAACGGACAGCCGGCCACCAGGTAAGGTATGGGCGCCATGCTCACAGGCATACCCATCACCCTCACCCGCATGTTGGGAGCTGTCGGCGTTGCGGGTGCGCCGTGTGAGCAGGCAACTTCCGCGCCAAGATGCAGCAGCAGACCGGGCAAATCAGAGTCCTCCTTGGATCATGTGACTTCCAGCGCGCCCTCGTTGATCGTGACCACGGGGCCATTGAGAAAAATCGTCGCGCCCTTCCCGTTCGATAGATATATCCCCGTATCATTGACGATGATCGAAGCTCCGGTCGTGCTTTTGAGCATGATGCCGCCGGTGGGTCCGGGCAAATCGCTGACCACGACCGCGTTCTCTCCGGTGGTCTGGATCACGATATTGGGGCTCATCGGGAGTCCGGCGAGTGCGAGTCTGGGAACTTCACCCGCCGCCCAGTAGCCGCCCACCCAGATCGGGTAATCGGGATCTCCCTGCTCGAACTCAATCCAGACCCCGGCGCCCAGTTGCGGCACAGCGTAAACCCCCATCCCCCTTCCTGCGATCACTGCGCAAGGCATTGCCCAAGTGGTTGGCAGCAGGCCGGACACATCGGGCACTTCCGCCAGAATCCTCCCCATCGCCAAGGGGTCGATGTTGTTCACGACGGTGCCGCGATACTTTCCGTAAAACTTCCTGGCCACCGTATTCTGGCGGTCCTCTTGGTCGTTACTTCTCATGCGGGAACCCTCGGCAAGGTTGAAATCAGCCCGTTGCGAATCAGTTGAAAATCTTGTTTGTACTCGCCGCGTTGGATGTGGTGCGTGACGCTCCGGACGTAATGCAGGCCATCGAAAGCCGTTCCCGCCCCGCGGACGCCCACCAATCCGCGCGCCTTCAACGTCCGCCCATAGCGCAGCACGTCGAGCTTGCCCTCGCCTTCGACCGCGTCACACGACCGCGACGCTTTGGCCCAACCGACCATCAATGCCTGCGGGACGGACATTTTGGCGGTTCCAACGGTTGGCTGTATCTTTAACGGGAGCAGCGGAATTGCCCCAAGCGGCGGGTTGAGCGGCGAGATCGGGGGAATCGGCACATTCAGAATCCTCTTGGTGGTGAGGTCCTGAATGTATACGGTCGGCAGGACTCTCTTGTCGCCATTCAATGAAAAATTGAGCGCCTCCACGTTCGTATGCGCATCCATGTTGATATTGAGTGCCGGCTGCGGGACTCCAATCTTCACATCGGGCCCCCAGTACGCGATGCTCATTCCGAGCTTGGGACCCGGTTTGACGAAGAAGACGTAGCCGGTCCGGGACGCCAGCAGGTTGATGTAATTCAAGTCCGTCCCCTGTTGCACCGGCGTCCGTTCCAGAGGGTTCGGTACATCGAGCAATGGACTCGGAATGACCATGGGAACGACTCCGAAAACCGCGTACTTGGCCAGAATGAGCAGAACTCGCGCGCTGCTGGGAAGCGCGGGATAGGGCAGGCCGTCCAGCGACACAAGATCCATGAGAGCGGTGAGATCCACTCCCGTGATCGTCAGGACGGAGTGACCGGGGTCGGCTCCTGGGCTGACTTGCTGTTTCGTGACCACGCCGTCAATCAACACCTCGGAGACGCCGTTCAGGGTGACCACAATAATCACCCGAATCAACGGTACGGGGACGCCGCTGGCCAGCAGGAAAACGGTTTCGAGCGGCGAACGCTTACGGAGCATGAACTTCAGCTCGAATCCGCTCGGCGTGCCGGGTTCCGCGCTGGAAAAGACTGTTACATCCTGCAGGACTTCAAGAGCTGCAGCTGGAACGGGCGTGGGGACCACAGGTCCGACCATGAGCGTGAGTAGGACGCCCTTAACCATTTGAGAGCCCCGTGATTCCGTCCGGCAGCGGAATCCGCAGCCGCTGTCCCGGGATCTCGAGATCGTCGGCGCGCATCGCGCGGTTGACGTCGCAGATCCGCCAGAACTGTTCCGCATCGCCGATGTAAGCCGCTGCGATATTGTCCAGGCGCGTATTTCCCGGCACAGTGATCTCCGCTGCCGTCACGAGTTGTTCAGGCTGCGGCACGAACCGCCGCAAAAGATACTTCACCGTTTTGCCGCCGCGCATTACGTACTCGGCGGTCTCGATTCCGGCATAACGGCTGTTGGAAGCAAACATGGTGAAATTACGGCACTCCCGCAATGCCAAGCGTCGAGAACACAGACGATCGATCCATTGCCGCCAGCCGCTCCTTGGTCTGCTGGTAAGCCATGAAGAGCCGGCCGCCTTTATGCTGGAACCCCAAGTCGCTCACGCTAAGGACTCGCATCCCCAGTGTGACTTTCGCCCGGATCGGATTCAGGTTGCTGTCGAACGCCTCTTCCGTGACGGCGAATTCGGTAAGGCGAACCGGAATGATCCGGCTGTTGCTCCAGACGAACAGAGTCAGGGCACTCTCCATCGGTGCGATTTCCAGCGTCCCGGTCTGCGCCAGCACGCTATTAGAGATGAGGTGTGCGCTTGCGGGATAAAGCACGGTCTCGAGCGCCGCCAACTGCGGATGCAGCCCGTACTGGCCGCTGCTGCCGGCGTCACCCGCGGGCGTCAGTTGATCCGTCAGGTCGATCTCGGTTTCCACCCGGATCGTTTCGATTGGCGGCCCCTTGAGGCGCAGCGCTTCGGAGCGATCGGGCGAATCGCCGATACCCTGGGCCTGGAGCGTCCTCGACAGGGTATCGGGATTGTATTGGAGTGCGATGACCTTTTGCACCGCTGAGGTTTCGGGATCGATCAGGACGATGCCGGCCCGCAGCACTCGCGGCGACGTGCTCATTCGGACTCGCTCCCTTGCCGAATGCTCCGAAAAACGGCCCGCGCAATCTGCCTGCCCATGGCCGCCGGTCCGGCGCTCGCCGGAACCCGTATCGAATCCGCGGGAAGGCTTCCGATGGAGCGCGGAAGCGCCTCCGCGCTTTGGCCGGCTTCGAATAGCAGCCGCCCCAGTTCAACCTCGAAGGCAGCCTGGAGACGCGGAGCCTGCGCCCCAGTGACAGGCAATCCCTCCAATACCAGGCGCTCGACCTTTACTTGGATGTTCACGCGACTGCTCCAGTGGCTTGGCGCCAGGAAAAATCGGATTCGTCCACCGGCCGGTCCAGTTTCACCATCTCCGCGCGGACGGCGGCTAAGACCATGGGCATGGTCACGGAGCTTCCAGCGCGGGCGGCCAAAAATACCGCGTTCAGCGCCGCATTATGGATGGCCCCTCCGGTGAGATTGAAGCGGTCCAGGCGATCGAAGTCCAAGTGCCCCACAGGCGTTTCGGGAGGGAAGACCTGCTGCCAGATGCGCTTCCGCTCCGCCGCGCCGGGGAATGGAAAGTTCACAACGAAGCGCAGCCGGCGCAGGAACGCTCCGTCAATAGCGCTCTTAATGTTCGTGGTCAGAATCGCCAGACCGTGAAACGCTTCCATGCGCTGCAAAAGGTAGCTCACTTCGATGTTCGCGTAGCGGTCATGGCTGTCCCGTACCTCGCCTCGCTTGCCGAACAGGGCATCCGCCTCGTCGAACAGGAGAATCGCGCCGCCCTCGTCCGCCGCGTCGAAAATTTTCCGGAGGTTCTTTTCCGTCTCGCCAATGTACTTGCTGACCACCGCAGCCAGATCGATGCGGTAAAGGTTCAGCCCCAATTCCTTGGCAATAGCCTCCGCCGCCATGGTTTTGCCGGTGCCGCTATCGCCGGCGAAAAGCGCTGAAATGCCCGTGCCGCGTTTGAGCCGTTCGGCGAAACCCCATTGGCGGTACACTATTCCGCGGTTTCTCACCTGGTCCGCGATTTGACGCAGCGTCTCCGACTGCTCCGGCGGCAGCACCAGATCCTTCCAACCCGCCTTCAAATCCAGCGGTTGCGCCAGCAGGTCGAGGCGAAGGCGAGTGGCCGAGCGGCAGGCGCTCCAGAGCCGATTGGGGAGGCTGTCCTCGCCGGTAGAGTCGCAGGCCAGCGCGAAATCGGCAATTTCGCGGATGGTTCGCAGGCCGAGGCGAAACTCGCAGGCAAGCGCGGCGGAGAGCCCGTCATCATGCAACACCGCGGCCCAGGCGGCCTCCTGTTCGCGTTGCGACGGCTTCGCGATTTCGAATGAGATGCTGGATCTGGCGATCGATTCGCAGGACTCGCGGGCGCTCACGAACAGAATGCCTGGACAATTAGCCGCCAACCGCCTGACCGGCCAAGTAGCGTTCGCCGAGGCCTGGTCCAGGTCGTGCGCCTCGATATACAACGCCAGTCTCGAAAGCGCCTGCTCGCGCCGCCAGATCTTCGCCCACCGATCCAACTCCGCGGAATGGGCAGCCAGTGCCTCCGCGGAAACCGCGCAAAGTTGGCAACCGAATGCCGCGGCCGCGGCCTCCGCCACGGCAGCTTTGCTCTCCGGATCGGTCCCCAGCAGTTGTACCAGCGGCTTTGGATCCCCGGCATGCAGGAGCCGCCCCACAATCTCATCCACGAACCGGTGCTGTGAGGGCGCCAACTCCTCTACCTGCGGACCGCGGACCGACATCAGCGTCGCCAGCCTGGCATCCGGAGCGTTGACGCCTTTGACATAGCCGACAATGCGCTCATCGGTCCGCAGGGGCGCGGCCACCAGCGGCTCCACACCGGCCGGCATCGCTTCGACGAGGTCCCAATATCTCAGTCCGCCGCCTGCGGACAGCGCGTCCCATGAGGGCTCATCGAATATCGTCAGCGCCAGCCCGAACGTCGCGTACCCGCGGTCCGGATTGTCCTGCGCGCGAGCACACAGGTCTGGGATCCGCGTGTCCAGTTCCATGCCGATGCAGAGCAGCAGGATATTCTGCTCAAAGCGGGTCAGGCGGAAGATACGCGCCAGGCGCAGGAACGGTGGGGGCATCTCGCAGGCAGCTTCGGCTTCCGCCATGGCCGCCGCTGCCTCCCGCTCCTCCTCCGGCAATTTCTCGAGCCGCGCCCGCAGCCAGCAAAGGGCGGCAGCCACATAACGGTCGTTCTGTGGAATCGTTCCGGCGGATGGAGTCACGAGAGGATCACTCGATGGTCTTTGAAGATCGGATGTTCGCCGGAATTGTCTACCAGCAGGCTGTCGATCCCGTCCACGCGCAAGCGAGCCAGGTAATCGCCCGGCGGTATATCGGTGACGACGAATCTCAATTGGCCAGTCGGCGCGGTCACCGGCTCCGCGGGAATCGCGCGCTCGCCGAGCAGCAGTGAAATCTCCTGGCCCGGCGCGGCGTGGGGCTTGCACGTCAATTCCAGCGCAGTCGAGCCAGCCCCGGTGCTGTACCGGATCGGAAACTCGGAACTGATCTCAGGTGCCAGCGCCAGAGGGGCGTCGTTAGTGGTCCGCATCCTTTCCCGGGGAGTTCCCGCGTTCTCCACGATCTCGACCGACACGCTGTAGAGGCCCGCAATCCACGCTACCGGATCGTCGTCGATCGACACATCCATCCGGCCCGGCGAACCGCCCGGCTGCGGCTTGCGGCGGATGGCATTGCGCAAGCGCGGATTCTTGAACACCACCAGCGCGTCGCCCTCATCCAGGTGATTGCCCTTGACCGAAACGGTATCGCCGAGGTGTGCGCTACGTTCCCCGCGCGCAGGGATCACGGATTCCACTGTTGCGAACGGCGGTACGGGTCCAGCCCCGGCCGTGACGCCCACCGTCAATACCGGGAGCGGCGCCCTGCTTCGCCGGTTGTTCTCGATGATTACGACCGAGGCCTCGTAGGCCACCGAGAGCCGGTAATGCGTCTGGAAGCTGCCCCACAGCTTCAGAATCTCTTCCAGGCTCAACGGCTGAATCGTCAGCCGGACGTGCTCCAGCTGCGCATACAGATCGTTGTTCGGCAGGGCCGTCCTGATCTCGTCCGCCAGCAGTACGGAGTGATCGTGCAGGATACTCATGGCCTTGCCGAGAATCTGATGGCTGAACGGCTGGGTCACGTCGTTGTCCCGCCCATAGGCCGTAATCAGGTAATAAAGGTTGAGGGCCAACGGTGCGGGCATCGCCGCGTATCCGAATCCCGCATTCGGAGCGGTGTGATACAAGAAAATATTCAGCTGGTTCGGGTTACTGCCGCTAGCCCGGACGCGGTCGGGAGGCTGCGTGCTGACGATGGTATCGTTGAAATCGGCGTCGGCTCCCACGCCGCTCGCCAATAGGTTGCGGAGCGTCGCGGTGACCGCGGCAATCGCCAGTGAATTGCTCAATCGCCACCTCCGCGAGACCGCGCTTTCAAATAGTCTACGAGGCCCGTCGCCGCAGGTGCGGGAGGAACCGGCCTGGTCGCAGCCGGCGGTACCAGCGCCTTTACCTCAATGCGTCCGATTGTGACTTGCACCGAGGTGGAAGCGGGTTGGCTCGTGGCGGTTCGTGGCCGGTCCACCACGCGCGTCGCAGATGCGGCCGGCGTATAGGCCGGATTCGGCGGCTGTACGTAAGTGTGAGAAGCATTCGCCTCGGCGCCCTCGGATTCTTGTGCCGATTGCGGTTGCAGCAGTGAGACGGCCCTCGCCGCGCGTACCGCTGCTGCACTCGTTGGCTCCTGCTTGCGGGCCAACTGCGCGCGGGCCGGCGCACCCAAGTTACGGCCCGTTTCGCCCCCCGGAACGCTTCGCGTTTCTGCCGCCGGCTCGTGGTTACTCGAGCTCTGCCGAGCCACGCTATGTTCCGGAAGAGGTTCGCGCTGGCGACGGGCGGAGCGGGGGGCGAGGAATACTTCCGTTTCGTGCTCGCTTCCCGTCCGCTCCTCGCGCTCCCCTGCCGGCGGAGTTCCCACGTGCTTCGGAATTGGCTGCGGGCAAAGACTGGTTGGATCTTCTTCCGGGAACTGCGCTTTCGCTTGCTCCCGCAAGGGGGGGAGCACGACAGGCTTTGCCTCAAAGGGTGTGGAGAGTGGAGGCGCCGGCGAGTCTTCGGCCATGGCAGGCACCTGCCCGGCGCGATCCTGTAGACGTGGCTCGACTTTCCGGTCTGAGCCTGCGGGTTCCGGCTGTGGCTGGACCTGGTGTGCTGTCGCCGGCGCTGCCGCCGGAACTTCCTCCATGGGCTCTCTCTCGAGCGCAGCCTGCGGTTCCGCGGCCGCAGAAGCCGGATAGGGGACCGCCGGCTCCGGCTGTCGCGGCGAGCGCTCCCCCTGCCTGGAATCCGCGGCGTGCTCCAGGACAGGCCGATCGGCTGCCAGACCGGTCCGCGGCTTTTCCATCTCCGAACGTTCCAGCTCGGAGGAAGTCCATTGCGACAACGGCTCGACCGGTCCGAGCCAGGGCGTCACGCGCGGCCGCACTCGCGGGCCGCGCAGCAGCGCCTTCATCGCCATGTTCATGAGAAAATCGCTCACCGGCCAGCCATCTCCAGGTACAGTCGCCGCCGCCAGGGGCTGATTGAAAGAATTTCTGTCTCGTTCCAGGAATACGCCGTCGCTAATTCGTGAACGTCGCGGAGCATCTTAAGCGCCCAGGCTTGAATTTCCTCCCAGAAGTAATGCGCGATGTCGAAAGTCTGGTTCCACTGCCGCTCGCAGCTGGGACAGGTGGTAACCAGCAGTACGTCGGCTTGAGGATCGTTTTCGGCCATACGTTCTGCAACCGCATGCGCCAGGTGCGCCGGCAGCTCTTCAACGGCCACGGCGTCCCCGCGGTATTCCGCCCGCTCCACGCAACTGCCCAACAACATGGCCCGCGCTTCCTCGATCCGCTGCGCCGGACGAAGCCTGGCGAGGTCCATGCTCGTCGGTAAGCGGAAATGCACGCCGTAACCGTCCATATCGAGATGGAGAGACGTCGGCTGGGGCGACGCCGTCCTTATGTCCGAAACTTCGAAATCCAATTCGATGGGTTCGCGGCAGCCGGGGCAATCGATCGATCCGCTGATTCGCTGCCCGAACATCAGGGTGCGGAGTTCCAGCAACCGCGCGTCGCGCTCCCCTATGCTGAGTGCCGCCAGTGTGGATGGGATCGCCTCGGGGTCCGCTGCGGAGAGCAATGCCAAAGCCCGGGCAGGTGGGTTGGCACGATACACCTCTTCCCAGACCGCCAGCAGTTCCGGCTCCCTCAATGCGTGCATATTCGGGATCTCACGCCGACGGCTCAGAGAAAGAAGGTTCGTTGGGCTCGGTAACCGCGACGTCCCGTTCCCATCCCTCGTTTTCGAGCTTGATCTGCTGGATCGCGACCGCGTTCGCATTGGCATCCAGGTCGGGCAGCGCCTGGTACTCCGACACCCAGCACCTGTACAGCTTATACGTGAGGGCCAGTTGACCGGCCTCGTTATAAACCTCGATCAGGATATCCTTCCGAAAATCCTGCAGCGAGACTTCACTTCCCAGACCCGCCGTAATGTGCCAGATCTTGTTCGCCCATACTTCGAATTCGGTGTCGTGAGTGACGCCGCGCTCCAGCGTCACGGCGTCGTACTCGGTACGGCCCGGGGATTTGCGGCTGCTGCTTGGATCGCCGCCGTTCCGGTGTTTCACTACCTCCGTGCTCCGTTTCAGCCCTCCCACCTTGCTGACTCCTGCCACGTACCTGCCATCCCATTTGACCCGGAACTTGAAATTCTTGTAAGGGTCGAACCTGTGAGAGTTGACTGTAAACTGCGCCATGTGAGTTCTAAGCCTCGATCTGTCCCGCCATTTGCTGGAGCTTGATAATGACGAACTCTGCCGGCTTCAAGGGAGCGAACCCTACCACGATATTGACGATCCCCAGGTTGCGATCGCGTTGGGTGGTCGTTTCCTTGTCGCATTTCACGAAGTACGCATCCCGCGGCGTTGTTCCCTGGAACGCACCTTGCCGGAAAAGGTCGTGCATGAAAGATCCTACGTTCAAGCGGATCTGCGACCAGAGCGGCTCATCGTTCGGTTCAAAGACCACCCACTTGGTCCCGCGGAACAGACTCTCTTCGATGTAGAGGGCGGTTCTACGGACAGGGATGCTCTTGTAATCGTCGGCCAGAATGTCAGTGCCCTTGGTCGTACGCGAACCCCAAACCACCCGGCCGATCGCCGGGAAGGAGCGCAGACAATTGACCGCCATCGGATTCAGTTGCCCGTTTTCGAAATCGGTGAGGTGAACGCTGAGGTCGAGAACTCCAGCCAGGGTGGCATCGACTCCCGCCGGCGCTTTCCAGACTCCCCGCTTCGCGTCGGTTCGCGCGAACACGCCGGCAATGGCGCCGCACGGCACAAACTCGGTGATCTGATTATTGAGCGCCGCATTCGGAGCGAGAATGCGTGGAAAAAACAACGCGGCGTTAGCGCTGCGCGGCGACAGGAAGGCGTCCAGGTTTTGCAGTACCGCGGCGGCGGTCCGCCAACTGCCAGGAGCGTCCACCAAAAGCATCGCCCGCCGCTCCTCGCAATACTGGGCCGCCTCACTGAGCACCGCCGGCCCCACGTCGCCGTTGTTGTAAGGCGGAATGCACAGCAAATTGAAAAGATCGGCTTTCGCCAGTGCGAAGAGGCCTTCCTTGTTCGCTCGCCTGTCGTCGCCGATAAAATCGCTGTCCTTCAACTGGCCGCCGTCAAGCCCCCCGCTGGCTTTGTTGGGCGGTGGCGGTGCCTTCCCGGTCGGCGCTCCCGCCGTGGGAAATGTTTCCGAGGGTAGCCCTCCCGGCATGGACCAGCCCGTATCGTTGGCGTTCCGGGCCACTCGGACGAGCGTCGAACTCTCTTCGAGAACGCGGGGGGCGAACCGGGAGTCGCTTTCGTCGATCGACAGATTCAAGTGCCTCTCCGACTGCTTTACGCTGCCGTCATCGCCCGTTTCGGAGATCGTCAAATTGAAGAGCTTCGATGTCTTTCCGCCATCCTTCGTCGCGCGATCGACGACAGCTTGCAAGTTGTTCCCCCATGCGCCGGGACTGCTTGCAACCAGCACCAGCGCGTCGCTGGCAGCGCCGCCGCTTACGGGCAGCCGGATTTCGGCTGCCGGTGGCTTTGGAGGGGGCGCTTCGACCGCGCCCTTCTTAGCACCTGTTGGTCCGCCCTCTCCTGCAGGGTCTGCCGGCTCATTCACCAATCGGACAATTACCGCGGACGCTCCGCCGTTCAGGAAGAAATCCCGAACTGCGAATCCCATGGGGTGCCGAAGCACGAGCCGTCCGAACGTTCGCTCGTAATCCCCGAAGCTGCCGATCGACACCGGTTCGTTTACCGGACCGCGCTCGGCACTGCCCACAAAGGCTGCGGTAGAAGTGGAAACACCGGTGATCGTACGGACGCCGCTATCGATCTCCTCGATGTAAACGCCCGGATACGTCGGCGAAGTTGGCATAACCGCTAATCCCCTCTCGCGTCATGTAGCTTGTTGCACGCGACGCCGGCCGAATGCACAAATCACTCACACCCCAAAAACAGAAGTAATTGAACCCGTCGAGGTTTCGATCAGTATATTAGAACCCGTTGGAACTGGCAAGAAGAAAAACGAGAAGAAAAACGAGGAATGCCGATAGCACGCCGCGCCAAAGAAGCATTCTCTGGAGCCGCCGCGTTGGGAGAAACGTCAGGAGGAACAGCTAAGACGCGGGGATGGCAGGCAAGGGCGAACCGGTCAGGCGATCTCTGACAAGCTTGGCAAGGAAAGTCGCGAACGGTCGGATGTTTTCCTCGGCGCTCGCCTTTTCGAGCGCGGCCATGTATGTCTTACGTTCTGAGAGTGGAATCACCGTCCAGGGATAACCTCCCGCCGCCATCATCGTGTTCATGAGCAACCGTCCCATGCGACCGTTTCCGTCCATGTAGGGATGGATATAGACGAAGATAAAATGTCCGAGCACCACCCGAACGGACGGATG
>Ga0335078_10013339_pt1 | contig 12179 bp, 11 predicted proteins | sample Lox_Sample_32_FD_206711 | JGI IMG/M metagenome (GOLD analysis project Ga0335078, IMG submission 206711) | Soil microbial communities from Loxahatchee National Wildlife Refuge, Florida, United States - Lox_Sample_3.2 | ecosystem: Environmental > Terrestrial > Soil > Wetlands | place: USA... | reverse complement strand
CGACCAACAGCTACGGCGCGCGGGATGTGGAGCGCAGCGTCCACTCGGCGAAACCGCGCACATTGGTGATCGGCGATTCTACGATCGAAGGATTTGGAGTGCCTCTGGAGGACCGGCTGAGCAACATCCTCGAGAAACGCACGGGCCGCGAGCATCTGAATTTCGCCACGAGCAGCGGTTTTGGCCCGCTGCAATATGCGCTGCTTTACAAGACGATGGCGTCGAACTTCGATCATAACGTGGTGATGGTGGGCATACTGCCCGACAATGATTTCCATGACATGAACCTCGATTACTGGAAACAGCACGGGAAGGGAAATGTCTATCGGCCTTACTACGCCGATGATTTCTCGATTTTCTACACGGGCCATTTTCGACCGCACCCTGCGGAGAAGACTTGGGATCGAATCGAGGACTTCATGCGCGCCTATCTGGCCTCCTATCACGTCGTGCAATTTCTCTACACCCGGTTTTATTGGATGTCGGCCCACGACTATTTTCGTCCATATTCCGGCTATAACGACTACAGCGATGTGGATCTCGCTCGATTGAAACGGGCGCTCTTGGACATCAAGAGCACGGCCGATGCGCATCATGCACGAACTGCAATTTTTCTGATCCCGCGGGCTGTCGACTTCAAGCGCTTTCATGATAAGGGAGAGAATCGCTTGGGGCCGGTGATGGAAGCTTGGGGAAGGGAAGCTGGAATCCCGATCAAAGATCTGCTACCGGGAATGGATGCACGCTCCGGCGGGAACGATCAATCCTTTTATCTGCCGTGCGACGGCCATTGGTCTCGTCACGGTGGCGAAGTGGCGGCCGATGTGTTGCTGCCTTGGCTTGATTACGAGCCGCAGATTTCGGCAGGTACGGCCACTGATTTGGGCGCTGCCGTAAGGCGGCATGAGAGAGCACCGTGATTGATTTGACGGATAGGAGAGAAGTGAACCAAGCAGTTCCAGCGGTTGCAGAGCCGGCCGCTCGTCGCTCGCGTGCGAAGTCCATTTTTTACGCGTTGCGACTCATCGCAGTCAATTTTGTCATCTTCGCCGCGTTGGCGGAACTTATCTCGCTCGTGTTGGTGAATCGTTCGAGTTGGCCCTCGAGCCGTCCGAATTACCGAGTGAACCACGAGCAGTTTTGGATCGATTCGAATCGCGCTACGGGGCACTGGCACCCTGCCAACGGCCACTTCCTTCATCAAGATGGGTGTTTCACCGTCGAGTACACGACGAATAGCTACGGCGCACGGGATATCGAGCGCAGCCTGCATTCAGCGCGACCCCGGACGATCGTGCTCGGCGACTCGATGATGGAAGGACTGGGTCTTCCCGATGATGAACGCTTAAGCAACATCCTGGAAAAGCGCACGGGCCGAGAACACCTCAATTTCGGGATTGGCGGGACAGGCCCCCTGCAGTACGCACTTCTCTATAAGACGATGGCGGCGAAATTCGATCACGACGTGGTCATGGTGGGTGTGCTGCCCGACAATGATTTCCATGACATGGATGCGGCGTATGCGAGAGCGCATGGAAGGGGTGATCTCTATCGCCCCTACTACGCTGACGATCTTTCAATCTTCTACACAGGTCATTTCCAGGCGGGCGCCGTCGACGACCCTTCGGATTACGTCGAGGACTACTTGCGCGCGTATCTTGCCTCGTATCATGTCGGCCAGTACATCCATAATCGGCTCTATTGGGGCGCAATCAAGGACTACACGAGTCCTTACTCCGGATACAACGATTTCAGCGGCGTGGATTTGGCGCGGCTTAAGAGAGCGCTCGAAGACATTAAGACCACTGCCGAGGCCCACGGTGCAAGGGTCGCGGTATTTTTGATTCCCCGGTCGATTGATTTCAAACGCCTCCACGACAGCAATGAAGACCGGCTAGGCCCGCTTATGGAAGCGTGGGGGGGAGCAGCCGGAATCCCAGTTAAGGATCTCCTTCCGGAAATGGCCCGGCTCTCCGGTGGCGATTACAAGTCGTATTTTCTCCGGTGCGACGACCACTGGTCCGCTCATGGCAGCGCGGTAGCGGCCGATGTCTTACTGCCCTGGCTTCACTACGGACAATGATCGAGCGTCGCGAAAGAATGAGGGCAAATCTGATTCTCAATCGCCCACAAGTGGCCCGCCGGCCCGCGACGGAAAAGCCGCGAAAGGCGAGATGAACTCCACGACGCGGCGCCCATTTTTCACGAGAATGCTTCACGTACTGCGGGTGGTTGCCGTGAATTTCCTGATCTTTGCGGTTCTGGCGGAGCTGGTCTCTCTGATTCTCGTGCATCGGGGGACCTGGCCTTCGAGCAGGCCCAACTACCATCTCACGCACAATCATTTCTTTGCTGACAGTAACCCCGTGTTCGGCGTCTGGCATCGCCCCAATAGCGTCTTCTTCCATAAAGGCGGCTGCTACGACGTGGTCTATCGCACGAACAGTTACGGAGCGCGCGACGCCGAACGCAGCTTGTATTCATCACAACCCCGCACAATTGTTCTTGGAGACTCGATGATCGAGGGGCTGGGGTTGCCGGCCGAAGAGCGGCTCAGCAATCTTCTGGAAAAAGCTACGGGGCGCCCTCATCTCAACTTTGGAACAAGCGGCGATTTCGGGCCACTTCAGTACGCGCTCCTTTACAAAAGCCTGGCCGCTCCGTTTGACCACAACGTTGTGATTGTCGGCGTGCTGCCGATCAACGACTTTCACGACATGTCCTATGCCTTTTGGAGTGCGCACGGGCTAGGCAGCCGTTATCGCCCCTATTACGCTCCGGATCTTTCGGTTTTTTATGCCGGTCATTTCGACCCTAATGCGGGCGAGGGAACGGCGGATCACGTCGAGGCATTTTTGCGTGCTTATCTCGCTTCGTATCATGTGGGCCAATTTATCTACACGCGATTCTATTGGCGGATGCGCCCTTCCTATTCCGGGTATAACGATTTCGATGACGTCGACCTGGCACGTCTGAAGAAATCGCTGCTGGACATCCAGAGCACCGCGGAGGCGCATGGAGCGCGGGAGAGGGTGTTCCTCATTCCAAGCGCAATCGATTTCATCCGCCTGCGAACGTCCGGCGAGGACAAGTTGGGGCCGGTATTGCAAGCTTGGGGGAAGGAAGCCGGCATTCCGGTCAAGGACCTTCTGCCTGATATGAACGCGCTGGCGGGCGCCGATTATCGCTCCTACTTTCTGCCCTGCGACGGACACTGGTCGGCCAAAGGCAATGCGGTGGCCGCCCGCATCCTGCTGCCGTGGCTTAACTATCCGGGTGATTCGGGAGCGGGTCCTTAACCAGCAAAAGTCCTCACTACGTAAGGAAGCGAATACTTTGCGCTGACAGTTCAGCAGGTGCTAGGTTCCGGAGCGACGTGAAGTTTCTTGATCGAACGATGGGCGGCGCTTCGATGGGAGCGAAACGAATACGATGACTCTAGGCGTTACCCCGGCGGCAGACCGTTCTCGCGCCCCATTAAGGGCCCTGGCTTACGTTCTGCGGGTCTTCGCAGTCAACTTCCTGACTTTTGCACTTTTGGCTGAACTCGCTTCGATCATTCTCGTCCACTGGCACCGCTGGCCGGCGAGCCGGCCCAGCTATCACTTAAACTACAATTTATTTTGGGCTGACATAAACCCATCCTTCGGCGTGTGGCATCGCGCGAATAGCGTTTTCGTTCATAAGGGCGGGTGCTACGATGTTACCTACTACACGAATAGCTACGGTGCGCGCGATATCGAGCGCAGCCTGCATTCAACGCGGCCTCGGACGGTCGTCCTCGGCGACTCGATAATCGAGGGCATGGGCTTGCCCGCCGATGAACGCCTTAGCAACATTCTCGAAAAAGAAACCGGCCGCGAGCATCTCAATTTCGGAACGGGCGGCAATTTTGGCCCGCTTCAGTACGCCTTGCTGTACAAAACGCTTGCTGCTCAGTTCGATCACAATTTGGTCATCGTCGGAGTGCTGCCCGATAACGATTTCCATGACATGGACGTGGATATCAATCGGAAGAACGGTGCCGGTGATCGCTACCGCCCGTATTATGCAGACGATTTCTCGATCTTCTACACCGGCAGATTGGATCCCAAGGGGCGCGAGGGCACTTGGGACCACGTCGAAGCGTTTCTGCGGGCATATCTCGCTTCGTACCACGTCGGGCAGTACGTTTACTTCCGGCTGTTATCCTCGCGCCCTCACGCTTACTCCGGCTACAACGACTACAGTGACGTCGATCTGGCGCGCTTGAAGCACGCGCTTCTCGATATCAAGAGCACCGCCGACGCGCACGGAGCGCATGTAGCGGTTATCCTCATCCCGCGCCTCATCGATTTTCTGCGCTTTGAGCAAGGCCAAGACCGCCTGGGACCGGCTGTGGAAGACTGGGGGAGCGAGGCGGGAATTCCCGTGCGGGACCTGTTGCCGCAGGAGTACGCCGACTCTCATGGCGAGTTCCGTCGCTATTTCAATCCATGCGACGGCCACTGGTCGTACGATGGCAATGAGGAAGCCGCGAAAATCGTGCGGCCTTGGCTTTACGGCCAGGCAGCGGCTCCTTAATCCGGCCGCGCTCCCTGAGCGGCCGGAGATAGATTTCCCTTGCGTTCGCGGTGCGAATCTCAGTACATTGAGCGCTACAACTGGTAGCGAAGCGTACTTGTAGGCGCTGTATATAGGCCTGTAGTTGCTGGATGGGAGCGAGGGGCACGGGATTGACCTGCGTCCTGGCGGTTGCCAATCAAAAAGGGGGCGTCGGAAAGACTACTACTTCCATCAATCTCGCCGCCGCTCTAGCGCTGAAAAAGAAACGAACCCTCCTCATTGATCTCGATCCGCAAGCCAACGCGTCGATCGCCTTTTTCTCGCCTGACGAAACTCAGCTCACCACCTACGACATCTTTTCCGAGCGTCCGCCTGAAATGTCGAAGGTGATCCGGCCGACCAAGGATCCGTATCTTTTCGTTGCGCCTGCTCGTCTTGCTCTCGCTCGCCTCGAACAGCAGCTCGCGGGCCAGTTCGACGCGCCCTACAAACTGAAGGACGCGCTCGCGCCCGCGCTCAAGGATTACGAGTACATCGTGATGGACACGCCCCCAGCCCTCGGCATTCTTACGGTCAACGCGCTGGTCGCCTCGACGCACTTGCTCGTACCAATTCAAGCTGCTTATTTCGCGATCGAAGGCACGGACGACCTGCTCGAAACGTACGCGCGCATCCGTTCGCGCCCGAATCCCGACCTGAAAGTTCTTGGCGTGGTGATCACGCTCTACGATAAGCGCACCAACATCTCCCGCGACACTCACGAACAGATTCGCGCCACTTTTGGCGATGCGCTCTTCAGGACGCGCATCAGCAAGAACGTCCGGCTGGAAGAAAGTCCGGCATACAAAGAAACCGTTTTCACTTACGCGCCGAAATCTTCCGGCGCCGAAGAATACAAGAAGCTTGCCCAGGAGGTATTACAACGTGTCGAAGAGGATCGGGTTGCCCGTCACTCTAAAGATGCGGCATGACGCGCATTATGTCGAAACGCTGACGAGTTTCAGCGGCGCATCGGTTGGGCGCATGATCCCGATCGACAAGATTCGGCCGAATCCCGATCAGCCGCGCAAACATATCGGCGATGTCCGGGAGCTCGCCGACTCCATTCGCGAGAAAGGCGTCCTCGAGCCTCTGCTGGTCCGTTATGTTCCGCGCGAGGACATGTACTACATCATTTCCGGCGAGCGGCGTTACCATGCGTCGCAGGCTGCGGGGCTTCTCGAGCTGCCGTGCATCGAAAAGATCGCCGATGACGCAGAGACGCTCGAGCTCGCTCTCATCGAGAACCTTCAACGCAAGGATTTGACGGCGTTTGAGGAAGCCGACGGCCTGCAGCGCCTCGCCGACCAATTCGATTACACCCACGACGACATCGCCAAGAAAATCGGCCGGGCTCGCTCGTCTGTCACCGAGACCATGTCGCTTCGCGTCATTCCCGACGAAGTGCGCCGCGCGTGCCTCGAAAACGGGATCGTCACCAAATCGTTGCTCCTTCAAGTCGCCCGCCAGCCGAACGAGAAAAAGATGCAGGAGATGGTTCACCGCATTGCGCAGGGCGGCCTCACGCGCGACGAAGCGCGCAAAGCTCGCAAGGATGAAACCGAGTCCGCTCCCCGGCCCCAGCCTTTCGTTTTCAATTATCAATCGGAGGATGGAACCTTCAGCGTGCGCCTGCAATTCCGCAAAAGCCATGTGAGCGAGGAAGAAATCGCCGCCGCCCTGCGCAGCGTCCTGCGCCGTCTCGAATCCGGCTCGCTCTCCTCCTCCGCCGCGTAACCCAACTACATTGTCATCCCGAGCCGCCTGCCTTCGGGCAGGCGAAGCGAGGGATCTCTTCATTTCCCGCGCGACGTAATCGGGGAATCTGCTTTTGCTTTTTCTACGGCGTGACCGCTTCCCGTTCCGCGCGATACGTCCCGAATTTCTGCGCAATGGGTTTTAGCGTCGGGTAGAACTGTACGAAGGTGTGCTCTACAGCGGCGTGGTCGTTATGGCATTGCCAGCAATTTTGTTTTGGATTCGGCTCCGCGGTCTTGCTATCGCTGCCAAATCCGAAGTAGGCCCAAGTCTCAGGGAACTTGCTGCTGTCCTTCACTTCGACGGCCAAGCCAGCCAAATCCGCCTGAAAATGACCCGCCTTGTTAATCGAACCCTTCGACGAGGAATTGCGTTCCTCTAAGACGAAGATCGTCTTTTCCGGCCACTTGCCGCTCGCCACAAATTCCCGATAAGCCCATTGCGGCACGAAAACATTGGTGAAGAGTTCCCCTGCGTTCATCGCGGGGTTGTAAGTCATCCCCAGGCCGGACGACAAATAGATCCATTCACGGTAGCCTTCGGGCCTGACCAGCTTTCCGCCGTCATAGGTTGGGACTGGTGGTTTCGTCGAATTGGGTTCCTGAGCATGGTTCGATCCCTGGGCGGCCAAAACAAAGATTGCTGCCGCGAAGATCGCTACTGTGGCGCCAGCGGATACATTTCGGTCCATCGGAAACTCCCGCTCTCGAATTCAGTCAGGTAAAGCATAGGCCTCGCGTCCGTTATAGACGCAAATTCGCCCGAATGGAAAGCACGTCTGCTGGAACGCGCGGCCTTCCGTTCGGGCGCATTTTACGTCCAAAGCGCCGCCTTGCTATGCTGGTGTCCTCATGGAATTGACGACCCAGCAGATCGGCTTTCTCAGCCAGCTCCGCTCGCGCGGCTTCGACGTCGTTGCATTTCCCCTGTACGAGAGTTTCGTAGGGGTGCGCAAGGGGAATTGCGGCGCGCTGCTGGCGCCCAATGGCGCAGGCGGATTCAAGCTTTATGGGGAGCCGTCGTATCTCGTGAGCGGACAGCCGAGCGCCCGCGCGATTCGCTCCGATGGCCATTGGTTTGTTCGCAAGGACGAAAGGGTTCCCGTCACGCCGGAACGCAACGCCGAACTCGAAGCTTTCGCCGCGGAATTGGCCAACGCGCTGCTGCCCGTAGTCTGATCCATGTGGGAACGTGTTTCTCATGGTCGAGCTCTCCGCCCTCCTCCCGTGGCAGGATTTCGGGTATTCTTGTGCAACGAATGGGCACAATCACCGCCATCGTGATCGACAGCAATTCGTACCGGCTCTTCGTTGTGGGCTCCACTGGACCGCGGCTTGGCCGTCCAGAGGATGCTGTCGATCTCATGAGCCGCGCTTGGCAACAAAAAGCTGACGTGGTGGTGGTGCCTGTGGAACGCTTCGTTCCCGAATTCTTCGTGCTCCGCTCGCTGTTGGCGGGTGAGTTCACGCAAAAATTTGTCAATTATGGCGTGCGCCTCGCTATCCTCGGCGACATCTCGGCAAAAACCGGCGAGCGTACCGCGCTGGCTGATTTTGTCCACGAATGTAACCGGGGAACCTCCATCCTTTTCGTTCCTGACGTTGACACCCTCCTCGCCAAGCTCTCGAAATTGTGAAGATGACGCTTTCAAAGCCTCTCGCTGGATGCCTCTTGTTGCAAAGTACTTGGTTGTGTAAAGTACAGTGAGGAGGCTGTCCAGTTTCATGTCCAATGACAATTCCATCGTGTCTCGTAGTTGGTGCGCCTATTTCGCCGCGAATTCCACGTCCGCCGAAGGTCTTCCGTGGCGGCACGCGGGAACATTGACGAGTGCCGAGCGTCGCGTCATCGCAAAATCCATTCAGCAATTCCAGCTCGGCGAGGGCGCCGAAGGGCGGCGTCTTCTGAAGAGAGGCCTCGATTCGGACCAGTGTTCGAACGACCCGCATTTTGTAGAAGCGCTGCGCTTGTTCATCAAAGAGGAGCAGCGCCACAGCACGATGCTGGGGCGCTTCATGAGGACCGAAGGAATATCAGCCTTGCAGGGGCATTGGCTCGACGGAATCTTTCGTTGCATACGCGTTCTTTCCGGGCTCGAGCTCGAGCTTCGCGTCCTGGTTACGGCAGAAGTGATCGCCGTCCCGTATTATCGGGCGCTGGGCGCGGCGACCAAGTCCGAGTTGTTGGGTGCGATCTGCGCGGTGATCCTTTCGGACGAAGCCGCGCATCTTCGCTTTCAGAGGTCGATTCTGACGCGGCTTTCGGCCGCACGCGATCCCGGGTTGCGCTGCCTGATAACCCTGTTGCACAGAATATTTCTGCTCGGCACTTGCTGTGTCATCTGGCTGGAGCACCGGCGTGTCTTCTGTGCAGCCGGCTACAGTTTCGGTAGGTTTGTCGAGCAGTCTTTGTCCCACATGTCTGCTCTTGAAGCGCCGGTCCTTCAAACACCGCGGATCGGGGCCGCGGTTTCGGATTGCTAAACCATGTAATTGCCGTGCCCTTCTCGGAGATTGTCTACGCCAAGAAGCTTCTTGCAATTTGCCTCTCCTCTTGGCTAGCTTGAATGCGTGAGAAGCAACGCCTCGAATCGGCACCTGGGCGCCAACGGCGGCTCCTCCTCGCGCGCTCGTAGTGGTCTGCATGCCGAACTGCGGCGCTTGCGTATCGCCGGTAAAGACTCCAGGCAGCCGTGCACCTTGTCCTACCCGTCAATCGTGCCGAATAGATTCTTGTGTAATATCCTAGAAATACAGGGTTTATTTTTTTCTACCCGTCAAGACCTCGAGACGCCAAGGACCTCTGAAACGTGAGCCACCATTCACCCGTCACGAATCGAGATCCTTACGACGTCGTCTGCATCGGGGCTGGTCCAACTGGACTAGCCTGCGCCATTGAAGCGCGGCGCGCTGGTCTCCGACCTCTCGTCATCGATAAGGGAGCGCTCTGCAATTCGCTTTTGCACTATCCCGTGAACATGCTCTTTTTCACCACCCCCGAGCGGATGGAAATTGGCGATCTGCCGCTGGTCACTTTGGGCGGCAAGCCCACCCGTGCGGAAGCGCTGAAGTACTATCGCCGCGCTGCCGAGCATTTCGGCCTTGAGACGCAGCTGTATCAGCGCGTCACGCAAATTCGCGGCCGCGATGGAGCGTTCATCGTTGAGACGCAAGGGGCGGACGGCACAAGCCAAGAGCATCACGGGCACAAAATCATCATTGCCACCGGTTACTACGACCTCCCGAATCGCCTGGGTATTCCCGGCGAGGATCTTCCGCACGTTTCGCACTATTTCACCGAGCCGCACCAGTATTGGAATCAGCCGGTCGTTGTGATAGGCGGGAAAAACTCGGCCGCCGAGGCCGCTCTCGACCTGTTTCGTGGGGGCGCTCATGTCACGTTAATTTATCGTGGCCCAGAAATGGGCAAGAGCCTGAAGTATTGGGTGAAACCAGACATCGAAAACCGGATTCGCGCGGGCGAAGTCCGCGCGCTCTTCTCAACGCATGTCACCCGCATCGAGCCAGGCCGCGTTTGGGTGAAAAACGGCAATCCTGAAACGGCCATTCCCGCATTCCAGGTTTTCGCGTTGACCGGCTATCATCCCGATTTCGATTTCCTCGAGGATCAAGGTATCCAGCTCGATCCCGTCACGCGCCGGCCAAAGGTGAATCCCGCGTCGCTCGAAACGAATGTCCCCGGCATCTACGTCGCCGGCGTTGTAGTCGGCGGAATGCAAACCTCCGACATCTTTATCGAGAATGGCCGCTTCCATGGCCGCCAGATCATCGCCGCTATGACCGGGAAGGGACAAATCCAAGAACCCGCACCGGTGGCACCTCCCGGGGAATGAGGCCGGCGTCTTTATTGAGAGGCGGCCGTCTATCGGGGCGAAGAATTTCCATTGGGACCTGCGTGCGAAGGGCAGTCAAAAATTGAGGAAGCAAATCTCGGAATTTGTTAAAGTGAAAGTCGATGCCATCCATTGTTAGAGAAGTCGGCGAAACTTTTGTGACGTTGTTCAAAGGGTTTAGCGTCACCCTGCGGACCATGTTCCAAAAGACGACCACTGAAAACTTCCCGGTCGTCCCTCCCAGTGTGCAGCCTCGCTATCGCGGCATTCATGTCCTCCAGCGCGACGAAAACGGGTTGGAAAAATGCGTCGGTTGTTTCCTCTGTGCTGCTGCCTGCCCGGCGAACTGTATTTACATTGAAGCGGCGGAGAATACCGACGCGAACCGAATTTCCGCGGGCGAGCGCTATGCGTCCGTTTACAATATTGACTATTCCCGTTGCATTTTCTGCGGCTATTGCGTAGAAGCTTGTCCCACCGATGCAATCACCCACGGCCATAATCTCGAACTTGCCCCGTATGACATCAATGCGTTGATTTACCGCAAAGAACAACTGCTCGAACCCTGGCCTCCTCGGAAACCCGCCTGATACGCGTTGCGATGGCTGGTTATAGGGCTCTCTCAGGTTGATAGGCGCTCTAGCGCGGCGATGGGCACATCGATTCCGATATTGCTGCGAACTATGCGGTTATGTCTACTTCGCCCGTAGGTTTTCGTTCGCGAGCGAGGCGCGCTGAGTCTTCGTCTCGCAGGATGAGCCCAGTCGCGTGGTCACCCGGAGCCTGGCCCCCGACAAGGTGAACGGGAATCTGTACTCGTGCACTGCCTGGCTCAGCGGTTCGAATCATACAAGCTCCCCCACGCACCTCTAACTCGCTATCAATCCCCATTCGAAGAAATTCGCGCAAGCTGTCGACAGTATTGGGCAGCCTCGATACGCCCTTCAAACCTTCTACGATTTGCAGAGGTCAAATCCAGAGTGCGCCGGAGCTCGTGCATTCCCCGCTCCTGGAGTTCCTCCTTTCGATTTGCAAATCCCCCGACCTCCTGATCGTCGTGCGCGGCCGCCGTGCGATCCACACGATCAAATCTCGTTTGCCCAGGTGCGCTCATCATTCGCCGCCGAACGCCTCATTCGGATGAGTCGAGCTTCATTCCGCGCTATCCACACGATCAAATCTTGTTTGCCCAGGTGCGCTCATCATTCGCCGCCGAACGCCTCAGTCGGATGAGTCGAGCTTCATTTGTCACGAGCATGGGCCCGCGCTCGACGCCCATCCCCGATCGTCGTGCACTTCCTGTTCTCGCCGCCCCTACCGCGAATATCTAGTGTGACGGAAGGGTCGAGATTGGGGCGCGATGAGATGAGATGCGATGAGCCGTTCGGCCCGCCTCGAGCCGAACGCGATAGCGAAATGCCAAACGCGGGACGTTCGTCGCATGCGAGGCAAAGCGATGCAATTAGCTTAAGAGATTCGTATCCGAGTCTGCAAGACAGATCGTTGACGCGCGATTCGGCGCAAACAAGATGACAATCGGCAAGGCCACTGCGAAGGGCTCGCCCAGCGACTTGTTTCCCCCGGTCTCGCGAGCACACTCAATCGTTGTGGGCATCGGCGATGATTCGTCGGCGCCGCGCTTAAAGCAGAACTCGCACAGTTGTTTGGTGGTCCTGGCTCGCGTGTGCGCAGTTCGGCGGGAAACTGCAGCACCATGCGAGCGCGGCGTGCCGATTCGTGCGATCGGGAACTCACAATTGTATTCGGCCTCGGCGGCTTGCAAAAGCGCAGTCCGTCGATCGACGGCGCGCTTATCGAAACAATCGCTGCCAGGTTTCCACGGCCCCCACACAGCGCGTGGACGTGCGACGCGGTGTTTTCCGGCTCATCGAACAGATTGCCAGCCGCGGGTTCCATCGCGAAAAGGCCACTCTCCGGATGAGAGGCCGCGTGCCGATGTCCAATCCATCGGAAAACCGAGTCG
>Ga0335078_10013337_pt1 | contig 12180 bp, 11 predicted proteins | sample Lox_Sample_32_FD_206711 | JGI IMG/M metagenome (GOLD analysis project Ga0335078, IMG submission 206711) | Soil microbial communities from Loxahatchee National Wildlife Refuge, Florida, United States - Lox_Sample_3.2 | ecosystem: Environmental > Terrestrial > Soil > Wetlands | place: USA... | reverse complement strand
TGTCGGCGTGGCGATGAGCGGTTCCGCGAGTTGCAGTGAAGACGACGTTTTGCCGCAGACGCGCGAGACGTTGAAGGTGATGCGGCGTACATAGTCGAAATAGATCTGGCCGTTCAGCGGCGAGGCGAGGTAGGCGCCGGGAGCTCCTGAGCCGAGATAGCCCGTCTCACCGTTGTAGTCTACGTCCACAGCCACAATGTCTCCTACATTGTAGGAGTTGAGCTGATCGCTGGTCAGGACGAGTTCGGTAAGCGTGGAGCCGTTCTGCACCGGCGAAGACGGCAACGGCATACCGCCTGAAGGTTGAGGCGGGAGTCCGGGTTGCTCGACAAGCACGTTCATCTGCTGTGTCCCTCCGGAGAGCGCGAGTTGCAGCTTGCCCCAGGTAAGCAGATCAAACTCCACCTGAGCATCGGGCTGGGTGCGGTACTGCGCTGTGATGTTGGCGACCGGGCCGGTGCGCAGCACGTCGTACTTGGTGGTTGCGGCGCGCTTGAAGTTCTCCACCCAACCGAGATCGATCCAGGGAGCGGGCGGTGCATCGAGATTGAACTGGCCCTGCGCGGGATCGAAGGCGGCGATGATGCCGCGGACACGATCGATGGGAGCGGCGTAGGCCCGCACGGCGCGGGCGGTGGGCGCCATCTGGGAGCGCCTGGCATAGGGGTTAGAACTCATGACTGGTTCACCTCGGGATAGAAGAACACGGTGACGCTGACGTCCCGACCGACGTTTGGGGGCGTGCTCTTGGCGGCGTTCAGCACCGGCTGGGTCCAGAAGATGGTGGAACCGAGAGGGACGGGCGATCCGCTGCTGTAGTCGTTCTTCGCGGTCTGCGGAGGCGAGGAGATGGCCAGCAGATCGTTATCGAGGCTGGCGAGGTCGCGGCCACGGTCGAGGTTGCCGTTCTGTACCGAGCCTCTGGTGCAGTACGCGATCGTGCACTCCATCGCCATTAACGATCCGACGGACAGAGGCGCGGGACGGGCATTTCCCCAATGCAGATAGAAGCAGTCGCACAGCAGAGGCGCGCCGGTGGGCGGCTCGTTCTCGATGACGGCGATGGCGGGTCGAGTGACGCCGTCGAGAGTGACCGTGCGATTCGGGTAGACCGTAACCAGTCGATCGCGCAATGCGATATAGAAACTGTCTTTGGTTGGTTGCATGGTGTCCTACTCTGTGGCAGTAAGGTGATAGAGGCAGTCGGCGCCGAGGTATTTGTCTACGATGACAGTGTCAATGCGCATCAGGTGGTCGTAATAAACGATGCCTTGTGCAGTCCGCAGCCAGGCGCCGATATCCTCGATGCCATATTGGTTGGCAATCGGCTTGAGGGAGGTGGCGCTGACCACGGCTTCGATGCGGCGGTTGCCATCGGGCGCGGGCGGGAGAGCTGTCACCAGCGCCGGAGAGATTTGGAGGTCCTCGGCTGTGGGAGTTTCCAGTCCGAGCTGGCTCCCGGTGTCGCCAGTGGACGGATCGGAGATGCGAATGGTCACCTGCGTATCGTTACCGGAACGCAGAAGCGCATCGGCAAAGCGGCGGATGGCACAGGCGTGGCCGGGAATGCCGGCAGGATCGTCGTGGGACATGTCACGCTACCTTCTGCGCGACATAAGGCGCGAGCATGGACTGGACGGTGGAGTCGAGAAGAGTGTCGGCAAAGTAGGCGAAGTGCATGGCGTTCAGCGTGCCTTCGCGGACGTTGAGCGCGGGCATGGCCTGGGCATTGCGGACGAGTTGGACGCAGGCGAACTTGACTGGATCGGGAATCGTGGTGAAGCCACCCGTATACGTCAGTTCCATCTCGTCGAAGTACATACCCATTGGGTTGGGCAGCCAGGACACTTCGCCGGTATCGGGAAAGAAATCAAAGTTGGTGACGTCAAGGTTGATCCAGGTACCGGGAAGACCGAAGGTGATGGCGAATTCGGTTGTCATCTCCCACATTGTCGGATCATCGCCACGTCGCGGGATACCGTAACGAGCGCGACCGGAAACAAGGGGCGAGGCGCCGGACAACGGCAGATAGGTCAGGCGCAGCGCATTTCGGCCTGGTACCAAACGAATGCGCTCGATGAATTGCTGCTCCCACAGTGTGGGACGATTGCAGTGAGCATTGATGATGGACGAAGCTGCGGAGACCCAGGACTCGGGCGTATCGGGCTCGAGGCCATAGGACTGATATTCGGAATCGGCTAGATAGTTCATAGAAAGTCCAGTGAAATCGGAGTCTAAGAAAAGAACCACCCACATTGGGGAGGTCGCGCAATGCCCCGCCCTAGCCAGCAGATGGCTAGGCGGGGCACCCCGCGGTAGGAATGGGCTGCTGCGAACGAACGCGCCTGATGCGCTCCGAGAATCGGACGCAGTGCCATTTCACTAGCAGAGAAAAAGCAGGTCCCTCGTCGGGCTGAAGCCCTCCCCCTGATGACAAGGAGGAAGAGGACGTAGATTGTGCACCGCTAAAGCGGTGCTCCACCCGACGGAGGGTTCGCCGTCCAAGGTATGGGCCACGATCCGCATTACCGGTCGACGATGACCTGATAGTGGGCGTAGCTGGCGCCTTTGACGACGACGGCGCCGAACTTCACTACCACCAGTTGCGAGGCCAACGAGCTGGGAGTGCCCAGCTGGAAGACGCGCGGATTCGGGTTGGTGAGCCAGTGATACTCGATCATGTCTTCGGTGACGATGTAGCAGGGCAACTGCGCCGAGCCGCTGCCGGGCGTGCCGGTGTAGGGCAACGACCATTCGGGAATCAGCGGCAGTTCGCCCGCCTGAGTGGAGAGCGTCTTGACGCGCAGGCCGCCGGCGACCTCGGTGGTCGACAGGACGACGTTGAATTCCTGCTTCATCTCGCGGTCGATCAGGTCGAGCAGCACGGGATTGGAGTAGATCGCGGTGGGACGCACTTCGTAATTGTTGTTGGCAACCATCTGGGCGATGGTGGATTTCAGGCCATCAACGATGCTGGCCGAAGTGCCGATGGAGGTGGTATTGCCGCCGGCGACGATCTGGTTGATGACGCCCATGTACTGCGGCGTGGTCGGGCTGGTCAACGAGGTGTCGTTGCCGTTCCACAGCGCGACGTCGTGCGTGCGCAACAGACCTTCTACGGAGTCCGCGAGATCCTTCGCCTGCAGATAGGCGAACTGACTCTGCTGGGCGCCAACCTCCATGTCGAAGACGTTGTAGTTGATCTGCGAGACGAGGCATTTCAACGGGACGCTACGTTCGGCACGCGTGGGCGTAACCAGCGTAGGAACGATGTTGCGCGGATCGACGAAGGCATTGGCAGCGCTCGGCGACGGAATGGCGGTCTCCTCGAAGAAGCGCGATGGATGGCCGGTTGCGGGGACTTGCTTGATGCGCTGGCCGAAGGCGCCACGGCGGCGAACGATGTCGGTGATCTCCGATTGATAGAGATCGACTTCAATTGCGCCCGGACCCATGTAGTCCGCGGCGGCTTGCAGATTGACGAATTGTGCTTTCATTGGTGTCCTTTCGAAAGGCAGTGGTTAGTGGATAGTGGCTAGAAATTCCTTTGTGGCGGAGTTGCCGGAACTTGACTAGACGAGGATGCCGGCGCGAGCGAGCTCGGCCTTGACGGCGATACGCTGCTCGACGCTGAGGCCGGCGAGCGCTTTCTCGACGATGGGCGTTTCGATGAGCGCGTCGCCTTCGACGCCTTCCTTGGCAAGCAGGGCGGTGACCACGGGCGAGAGCGTCTTGCGGCGAGCGACGGCGCTCTGGGCCTTGAGGTCGTGATTGGCCTTTTCCAGCTCGGCCAGCTTGGTGTGGACGGCGCTGGTTTGAGCACTGGCCTGCAGCTCGCCTTCGTCGACCGCAGCAACGATGCGATCGATTTTGGCGTGCACGGCGGCGAATTGGCTGTCCAAGTTCGCCAGCGCGTCGGCCAGAGATTGCGTGGCTTGGGCGAGGCGGTCGGTCAGGGTTGGGGTATCGGGAGTGGTGGTTTCTGGATCCATAGTCTCTTTCCTCTGACAATGTGGGATAAAGAAGCAATTAGCAATTGGCTAAACCTTGCAAGCACGCGACGCGCATGCGGCACCAAAGCCTCCGCTTTCAACACGTCTTGCGAGGGATCTTGGCTAGTAATTCGCGGCGAGTGCTATCCAGGTTTGGGGATAGGCGGCTTTGTCGCGACGCAGGACTGCCGCGCCGGTGAAGGTAAACGCTGTGACCGTCCAGATAGCCGCATCCTGATTGGGTATGGTGGCGTTGGCAATTTCGTAGGACATACCCAGAGTGTTGGCGGTCTGAGAGCGGATCTCCTCGACCACATCGGGGAAGTCGTGTGCGAAGAGATAGCCGGAGATGGCGATCTGGCCGATGGGGATAGTTGGTCCCACCCTATCGCCAACCGAAGGCGAAAAGGGCGGGGCACCCATAGCAGTGGAACTACTTGGGCCCGCCTTATCGCCAGGGGAAGTCGAGAATAAATGGCCAGAAGCGGTAGTGCTACGTTGTGGGATAGGGACGATGTTGGCTTCGGTGATGATCCCGATTTTGCGACGGGCGTCGTGGGCGTCGAGGAACGGCGTGTAGTCCAGGGCCATGCCTAGCAATGAGGGCAAAGCGGCTTGGGTGGCAGCGCGAGTGAGCATCACGCGATGGCCGCGGGCGCCGCTGGGCGAGCGCTGCGAGGCAACTCCGACCAAGGTAAGTACGCCGTGAAAAGGCAGGCGGTTGGGATGTCCCACAACGTGGGGCATCGCGACGGACATGGCATTGAGTTGGAGGTTCATGGGGTCCTCGAAAGAAGGCAGCTGTTGGCTATCAGCCGTCGGCTATCGGCTAGAAGCGGTGATGAGAGGTCAAACAAAGGATCGGGTGGACGCGGCTGAAGCCGCGCTCCGTCGTACGGCGACGATGGACGCAGGTTTGAAGGCCCGTGCTACCTATTGAATCGGTGGGGCGTCAGCTAGGCCGGCTTGCTTGCCGGGTAGAGGTGGCAGGCCACGCATGCGGCGGACTTCGTTGATGGTGAGGACGCCGCAGCCGATCAGGACCTGCTGGATCTGCGCCTGTTCGAGTTCGTTGGGGGCGTCGACGTCGGTGAAGACGAACTCCAGATCGTCCCAGCCGAGACGTTTGCCAATGGCGTCGCGGGTGAGGTGCTCGGCGATGAGGCGCGCGACCGGGACGACCGCAGTGCGGAAGGCGTCATCGTACTGCGTGCTGGCGGTGTTGCGATTGACGTCGCGCTCGAGGCCGAGGAGCATGGGCGGCAGATCGAAGGCGTCGGCGATGATGCGGATGAGGAACTCCTGCCATTCGAGGCGGAGGTCGGCGTCGGTCCCGCCGGCGAAGCGCAACACCTCGGGCTTGTTTTCGACGGTGAGGATGGGGACCTTGCCAGTGCCTTCGATTTCGTCCTGCCACCAGCGGATGAGGCGCTCATGATGCTGCGGGCTGAGATTCTGCAGCCAGAGCGCGTATTGCACCACGCTGTTGGAGGCCAGGCGCGAGGCGAAGCGGTGCGCGCAGAGGAACTCGTGAATGGTTTCGAAGGCGACTTCGAGCTTGCCGAGGCCGAAGGGCGTGTAACTGCGCGCGTTGAGGCGGATGTAGGAGAGCTCTTCGTCGGCGAGCGTGATGACCTTGTCGGGATCGATGTTGAGAAGCGTCTGTTGGACGTAGTGCGGCGATGATGGATTGCCGTCCCAGTCGGTGCGAATACGAATGCTGGCGCCGTCGACGGGCCACATCGTGAGCGGACGCGCGGGATCGCCGGTGAGGTCGAGCTCGATAGCGCCGAAGCCGCCGACGAGGACGTCTTCGAGCACCTGTTCGATGAAGGAGCGGAAGGAGTCTTGCGGGTTGGGCTGCTCGAAGTTGGAGGTGAGGGCGGCGATGCGGCCGGCGGCGCCGGGCAGCATGGTGAGGCTGTCGGAGGGGAAGTCGTCGAGCGAACGCCCGCGGCGCGGTTGAATGCGCCAGGCCATGCCGGCGATGCGGTCCTTGATGGTGTTGATGGCCTTGCGCGCGATGGGCGTTTCCGCGAAACGGCGCAGGTTGGCCGGGGTGGGCTTGGGCATGACTCCGGCACGGGTCAGCGTGGGTGCCCCCGGAGCGAGGATGGAGGGTAGCGGCACCGTTCTACGTGCGGGTTCGGCGCTGGGGGGTGGCAGCGCGGTGGGAGGCCGGCGGTGCGGCCAAGGGAGCTTGGAGAAGGAGGTTCCGGCAATGCGGCGCACGGCGCCGCTGAGAGCGTTTCGCATGTTCATAAGGTGATCCAATGTCGGTTAGTGGTAGTCCCACAATGTGGGAGTCATGCTCGGAACAGATAGTGAGGCTCATACGGAACGGCCCCACCCTAGCCAACAGATGGCTAGAATGGGGCACCCAGGGAATGCTGCGCGAAGTACGTGAACTCTAGAGCTTCAGTTCGATGCGGGCGCGTTCGGCGATTTGGGGCATAGTGCTGACGCTGGCGACGGCGATGTTGCTGTCTTGCAGCGTGGCCAGGGCGAAGGCGACCGATTCGTCGTGCGGGTCGAGGTCATCTTCGGTGACAGCGGTCAGATTGCTCATCGCATGTTCGGCTGCCTCCAGGCCGTCGCGCATTTCCGAATAGCTGAACGCGAGCACTTTTGCGGAGTTCACGTCAGTGGCCAGCGATAGGGCGTGGAACAGATGGATTCCATCTGCATGGTAACCGCAGTCCAGTTTGAAAGGATCCCCCGGATGCGTGTAGGCCGCGGCCGCGATATCTTTCAGCATCAGATTCCATACACCGGCCGTTTCGAAGGCATCACGCATCGTGCGATACAGAACTCGCCGACCGGGAACAGCTTTCTCGATCGGCGCGTGGCGCATCTTGTCCAGGTAAGCCTTGGCGAGCGTTACCAGTTCATCCGCCGGCGAGGTGGTTTGGATTGACATCGCCGAGTCCAACTGGATAGAACCAGAGAACGAGTGTTGGAGCTGTGCCAGCAACCATTCGCGCCGCGACATCGGTCCGCGGTAATTAATGACTTCCGGCGTCCGCGATTCCAACAGCCGGCGCAGGTCCGCTTCGTACGAGCTCAACAATTCGATGTCAGCTGCCGGATCGACCTGCCGCACGCGATCCCAACTACGGGCGAAGCGCACTCCGGTAAAGCCTTCCGGGCCTTCCTCCAACAGGACGATGCCAATGGGGACACCTACGTTCTCGACTATGTCGGGGACGTAGCGGAGGAGGAAGAAGTCGCAGTGTTTATGGTCCGGCATTGGTTTGCATTTAGCACTTGGCAGTTAGCATTTGGCACTTAGCCAAAGCTCAATTCTGCGCGTAAATTATGTCGTCCCCGAAGGGACTCGGTTTCTGGTCTCTGCATTTCCACCGCTGAGGCGGTGGCTCTCTTATTTCGTCCCGCAAGCGGGACTTGAGTGTCGCGCTGCGGGCAATGTCGACCGACATGAAATATGTCGTGCTGCCGGCGAACCGCAGATCCCTCGGCTCGGGCTGAAGCCGTCGCTCGGGATGACAAGATGACAACATGATAGAGCTCAATAATGCGGGCCTGAAGATCCGCCGTCCGATCTTTCAATAACGCCGACCTAAAGATCCGCTCTCCTGCCTTCAATTCACGACCTCACGCCAATTCGGAAACGGGTTGCGCGAGGAGTTCTTGAAATCCAGAATCAACTCGCGGACGCGGGAGCGGCGGGCCAAGAGGCGCGTCAAGAGCCGCTCCAGTTCGTCGCCGGCGCCGCCGTACCATTCCGGCGGAATCTCTTCGGCGAGCGGCCAGATCGAACTCTCGGGAAAGTTTTCGATGCGGCTGAGCCAGGGTTCGAAGCTGTCCCACGATGTGATACCTGCGTAAACGTCGTTGCGTCCGAAGACACCGCGGAGTGGAGCGTCGGGAAAATCCCATTCGCCGGCGTTGAAGCAGTAACCCTGATCGATGAAGCTGGCGGTGAGCTTGCGCTCGCGCGAACGCTTCCAGAAGGCCGCCTGGCGGCCATTGGCGTTGCAGGTCCACTTGTCGAGGGCGAGAATGCCGGCGAAGTCGCCGAGATTGCGGACGCGAGACATCATGCCCTCGGGCAGGTAGTCGAAGATCTGGCCCTCGAAGGGCGAGACCACATAGCGCGAGCCGAACGAGAGGCCAGCAGTGAACATCATGCGCTGGCCGCAGAGCTCGATGCGGAGGTCGGGCGTGTGCTCGAGCAGCCAGGAGTCGACGTCGACAATGGCGGCGACCGGAACCGGGAGGCCGATCATCTCGGCCAGACGCGTGCCGAGCCAATCGTTGACCAGCACGCGCGTGTGCTGTGGGTTGTTCTGGAATTTGACGACATAATAGAAGCCGTCAGCGCAGCGCATGAGATGACTCTGCGCGCCGCCTCGCATCCTGCGCACGTGTTGGACCGCGTGGATCAGCACTTGGCAATTAGCACTTAGCTAAAGCCGCCTGCGGAGGGTCGTAGCGACAAGGCGGAGTACAGCGATCGCCGGAATCCGCCCTAACGGTCATCGCGTCCGTACATTACGGCCGTCGCGGCCGCGTCGCTGGGCCCAGTTCGCACGAGGGTTGTGAACTGGGCTGATTAGCGGCGGTTCCGAAAGAACGATGGTAGTTCGGAGGCCACCGCGAAATCGTGGGCATCGGTCACAGATAAGTGTGAGGTGGGCGCGCGGGGCTCAAGTCCCGCGCACCTTGTGCCCTCCCCGAGGGACTCGTCTTCGATCTACACCTTACCCGCCGCTGAAGCGGTGGGCTCTCTTATCCCGTCCCGCCCAGCGGACTGGAGTGTCGCGGCAGAACTGGACTGGAGTATCGCGGCACGACCTATCAGTACGGGCTAAGTTGCGTTGCGCGGCCAGCGAGGGCGTTTCTCACTATGGACGGACGTGCTCGCTCGGGATGACACACTCGACTCCATTGCCGATGACATCAAGCCTTCCTGGCGAAGAGGCTGGCGAAGGCGAAAATCGCCGGCATCAGAGCGGTGGCCAATTGCGTGGCTGCGGTGGCTTCCTGTTGCTGCTGGGGGTTGGTCGTGGCAGATGCCGCGATCGCGCCGGCGGTCTGGACGGCGGAGGTCACGGCGCCCTGGTGATCGCCCGAGCCCCATTGGCCGGCGACCGTCGCGGCTTCGGTCGTGGCGGCCTGCATTACGGACATGAGCTTCTGGAAGGTTTGCAGATTGAATGACATTGTGATTTCTCCTTGCGGAAATCTCGAACGGCTTAGCCGGGCGAGGACGGTCCCTTCCGGGACCGGGAGTCTTAGAGGTTCCGAAACCCAGGACTTCGTCCTGGGCTAAGCTCAGTCGTCCCACAGAGTGGGACGGAGGTGAAGGTCGGTCCGATTTGTCTGCCCGAAGAGGGGAGCTCGGAAGACAGGGGGGTCTTCGACTTCGCATTCGCAACCGACGCGAATGCTCCGCTCAGGATGACAGTGACGGTCGCAGGCGGGCGCGTTCGGGCTTGGCAACTGCCCCGCCCTAGCCAAACGATGGCTAGAACGGGGCACCCAGGTTCGGAAAAGTTCTCGGACGATGGAGCTGATCGGTCGAGAGGCGGCAGATTCAACTGCCCCGCGGGTGTATTAAGCGTTATCCCACAATGTATGACGCAATGCCTCGCGGGGACGCGATGAGCTTGATCCGACACTGGGAGATATAGCAGCTACGGCGATGCGGTCTGGCTGACGGTCAACATCATTTCCTGAACAGACTTCGGTCCTTCAACGACGACTTCGGCGCGGACGGCCTGGGCGATGGCCATCGCTATGACCGTATCGTCATGCGCGCCGGCAGCGGCAGAGCAGCTGCCGTCGGGGTGACGAATGAAGCTGCGACATTCCTCCAGCAAGCGCGGGCTTAGGAACATGAATGGCGCTTGAGAGAGCAGGGCAGCCATGTTTTCCAGCATGCGAGGACGGGTGGCGACGTTGGTGAGCCATCCCGGCTGGCCATCGGCCTTGTAGAGATTGCTGTAGCCCTGGCCCATGACGAGACTGACAAGGACCGCATGGCCGTGATTATTACGCTCGACGGCAACGAGGGCGTTGTTGTACTTGCGCGCCAGGAAGGCTACGCGCGCAGCAAGCTCCGGCGGTGAGAAGTGCCCGTGCAGCTCGGCGCATTGCGTGCCGTAACGTTTGTCGATCACCTGCGCGCAAGAGTAATCGCCCATCGTGCCGCCGCCCGCGGGATCGACTCCGATGATGTATTCCTTGCCCAAATAGCCTTTGCCTGCGGGGACCGGCGGAAAGAATGTGAGCAGGCGTCCTTGATCGACGTTCTCGATGACGGGCGCGCGGTGCAGCAGACGCTCTTTGATGATGCCGGCATCGAAGACGCAATCGCCGGAGGCGAGAAAGCAGCTTTCGGGATCCTCGGCGTATTCCTCGGGAGCACGATTGCGGAAGTTGGCGCGCATCTCGCGACGGAAGGCGATCTGTGCCGCGTCGAGGTTGTGCTTCTGCATGAGCTCATGTTCCTCGTCGCTGAAATCGACGATCTCGGCCGGGCGACGATAGGCCGGGTCCCACCACCAAGGATAGAAGTGGCGCTGGTAGCCGGTTTCCGGGGCGCGTTGCCATTCTTCGTAGAACGTGCCGCCGGCGCCATTGGCAGTGGACTCGAGGAAGATCTCGCCATCGGGGGGAACGGCGGCGCGAAGGGAAGCGAGCGTCTCCGAGACATCGCGCGGCCAGCGGGCGACCTCCGAGCAATGCAAGTTGTGGATGGTCAGCCCGCGGCCGGCGTTGGGGTCCGCCGCGGTTTCCACGCGGTATTCGCTATCGAGCATGGGAAACACGATCTGGCGGACATTGGCGCGCGAGGTGACCAGCGCGCCCTTGCGCAGCGATTCCGGCAAGTTCTCCAGGAACCGATGCACGATGCGGAAGATTTCTTCGGCGGAGCGCTGGTCGTGAGCGACCTGGACGCTGAGGTTACCTTCACGCGTAATGCAGTTGATGAAGAAGCGCGCCGCTACATAGGTGGTGACGCCGAGCTGGCGGGCTTTGAGGACGATGTTGCGACTGGTGCTGGTGCGCTCCAGGTCCTGCTGGGCACGGTTGAGCATGAGCTCGCGGAGGCGGCCGTTCTTGGTGCGGATCTGAAGAGCCGAGCCCATCAGGTATTCGCGCCATGTGACGGGATGAGTAATATCTTTCCACGGAGATTTCTTGAGAAAGGCAATCTCGTTGAGGCGTGTACCACAGCCCTTCAGACCCTCGACGGTTAGTTCAGGAGGATCCTGGCGGGGTTGTTTGGGAGCCGCTGGGGCTTCCACCGGCGGTGTGACCGCGGGATTTTCGGCGATGGTTGTGGTTGTTGGCATAAGGATCTTTTTGTTTATCCCACATTGTGGGAGGTACACCCGGAGGATCGGCCTGAAGGCCTCGTGACATATGGCGTCCCCGAGGGACTCCGGGGAATAATTGTGCTTACCCACCGCTGAAGCGATGGGCTTTCTTATGTCGTCCCGCAAGGCGGGACTGGAGCGGTTCGGGCCCGAGGTACCGCAAACTGGCCACGCATTCTTGACCATGGGCCGCCCGCGGCATTTCTGATCGTAGGCCGCCCGCGGTATTTCTGATCGTAGACCGCCCGCGGTATTTCTGACCTCGGGGGTCGCCCGCAGCATTCCTGATCATGGGGCGAGCCGCGGATCGTTCGACTACGCTTCCGCACTGCCCCGCCCTAGCCAAAAGACGGCTAGAACGGGACACCCAGGCGAGCAAGCTAGCTGCAGTGGTGCTTCCAGCGAACGGGGATCTGGAGATCCCCGCTACAGGCGGACTGGAGTCCGGCGCTACGTTCTTGGCAGAGGCATAAAGCTAAGGAGCTTACTGGATGGTTTGGCAGAAGAAGGTGGAGCCTTTGATCCAGTCGGAGCTTGGCATGTTGAAGGTGAACTTGATGGTGGAGGCGTTGGCCAGGTTCTCGCTGGCGGTGTTGTTGTTGCTGGGGCCGGCGAGGATGCTGGTGCCTCCGATGATCGGGCTGAGGTTGATGATCTGCGATGAGAGCGAGGCGATGGTGTAGATCTCGATGTCGCTGTCAAAGTTTTGCGAGGCGCTGGTGAGAGAACCGTAGGCGGCCGTGGTGGCGCCCAGCGTCCATTTGTAGGTGACGGCGGTGCTGGTGCTGGAGTGAGTCCAGCGCGCGGAGCACTTGACGCCCTGGCCCGTGGCGAATGTT
>Ga0335078_10013336_pt1 | contig 12181 bp, 10 predicted proteins | sample Lox_Sample_32_FD_206711 | JGI IMG/M metagenome (GOLD analysis project Ga0335078, IMG submission 206711) | Soil microbial communities from Loxahatchee National Wildlife Refuge, Florida, United States - Lox_Sample_3.2 | ecosystem: Environmental > Terrestrial > Soil > Wetlands | place: USA... | reverse complement strand
GGCGAGGTACTCCTCGCGGGCGCGGGCGAGAAGGTCATAGCCGGCGTGCTCGACGCCGTGGGCCAGGTAGAAGCGGGCCGCGCGCTCGGCGATCAGCGCCCGGTGCCAGGGGCGCTGCCGCTGGGAGGCCTCGCGCCGCGCGGCGTCGAAGGCGATGACAGCGCCGCGGAAGTCGCCGATCGTCCACGCCCGCTCCGCCTCGAGCAGCCGCACGAGGTGCAGGAAATTCTCCGGTGCGTCCGCGGCTCGCGCGGCCAGCCAGCTTGTCACTTCGTCCAGCTCGGACAGCAGACCGCCGCGCTCGTCATCGTTGGAGGTGCGGGCCTGGCCGGCTATGGCCAACCCGCGCAGCAGGTAGGTCAGAGCGGCCAGGTAGTCACCCAGGCCAGCCGCGGCCCGAAACTGCATGGCGGTTGTTGGCTGCTGCGCCAGGGCGACCAGGTCGCCGAAGAGTGCGGCGGCGACGGCATGGTTGACGTGTGCGATGAGAAGCGCCAGCGGGTTGGCGGCGTACCTGTCGATCGCGACCCCCTCGCCGACCGCGGCTGCGCTCTCGCCGCGCAGCACACCAACCAGCCACCGGAAGCTCTCGAGCCACAGGCCGGGCGCCTCGCTGCCGGTACGCCGCGAGAAGGCGAGCCCCGCCTCCACCTCGGTGACGAAGCTGTCGAGCGAACGCGCGCAGTCCAGCAGGTAGAACATAGGCGCGCCGTACGTGTAGCCGGCGTCGGCCAGGTCGCCCCCCGCGATCATCCCTTCCCTGGCCCGCCGAGCCGCATGGAGACCGTTTTCGATCGGCTCGAACCAGCAAGCCTGGCCACTGAAGAAAAAACGCACGTGCGAGGTCTCTGGCTCGTAGCCGCGGGCTTCGCCCAGCGCCAGGATTCGCCGCAGCGCCCGGTATCCGGTGTCGTAGTCGGCCCGCAGCACCACAGCAGCCCAGGCGGCACCGCTGGCGGGGCCGACAAGGGCGCGCCCCGGGCCGTTCTCGAGCCAGATCCGCAACGCCTCCAAGCTCAGCCATGCGTACATCGAGACGTCGGCGACGAAGTAGACCGCGGGAGCGATCGCGTTGATCAGACTGGTCGCGGCGAGCAGCATGGGCTCGGTGACGTCCGGCCGAGCCAGATCATCGGCGGCTTCGGTGTGGTCCAGCCACCGGTACAGATAGGCGAACTGGTGGTCAAGCTCCACGTGGAGCCGGTCATCCGCCGGAACGGTGATGCCGAGCTGACGCAGCGACTCAAGGCCCAGTCCGATCGCCTCCTTGAGCCAGTTCCGGTGAGTGAGGCTGCGCACCTGCACCGCCGTCGCGTCCGCGTGGTCCAACGCTGCGATCGACAGCCGCTCGATCGCACGGTACTCCTCGTCTGCCTCGTCCAGGCGCCCCATGCTGAACAAGGCGGCGTGGCGGCCAGTGTGCGCCTCGATCCGCGCGGCGGTCTCACCCGGGTCGATCAGACGCACCGTGGCCGCCAGCAGAGCGTTGACCAGCGCATAATCACCGATCAACGCGGCCTGGTCGGCAGCGCGCCGCAATAGCCCCACCACCGCACGGCGCTCCCCGGCGTCGTCCACGGCGTCCACCACCGGCAGGTACTGCTCCGCCGCGACCGCGAACAGCTCCGGCACCCCGGCCAGCCGCCGCGCGATCGTCAACTGCAGCGCGCGCCGCCGCTCTGGATCCACCCCGCGCAGGACCACCTCGCGAATCCGGTCGTGGCGAAACCGCACGGCCTCATGCACCCCGGGCTCCACCACCAGCAGGCCCTCGTCGAGGGCGGGCGCCAAAGCCCGGTCCACGATGTCCGCCGCCCCGGCGGTCGCAGTCTGCAGCAGGGTCAGCTCGGCCCGGCCGCCCAGGCACGCCATCGCCTCAACCAGCCGGCGCGACTGCGCCGGCATGGCATCGACACGCGCTAGCGACAGGCCGCCGAGTTCGGACTGGCCCAGGTGAGCACGGACGGCGGTGTCATCCCAGCGCCACCCGGCCGCCGTCGCCGACAACACGCCATCACGGCGCAGCGCATTGAGCAGCTCCACCGTCTCGTACGGATTGCCGGACGTGTGCGGATGGATCGCTTCCACCAGACCCGCCACCCTCGCCGGTTCCACATGCAGCATCTCCCCCACCATGGCGATGGAGCCAGATGCCGGCAAGTTGACCAGCCGTAGGTGCCGAACTCCCGCTTGATCACCCCATCGCGAAAGCGGCGCCGCCAGCGGATGCGCCGCGTCGACGTCGCCTTCCCGGTAGGTACCCACCAGCAGCAGGCCGTTGATCGGCTCCTCGCTTAGCACCAAGTCGACGAATCCCAGTGGCGCGCGCCCCGCCCACTGCAGGTCATCAAGGAACACCACCAGCGGCTGTTCCGGCGAAGCGACCACCCGCAACACCTGCATTGCCGCTCGCTGCGCCCGTACCTGCGCCGTCAGTGGATCACCTGGCTCCCGCCGCACCGCGAGCAGCGCCGCGAGCTCTGGCACTGCCGCGGTCAGCAGGCCCGCGTTCGAGCCGACTGCTTCCAGGATCCGTTTACGGGCCTCGGCCAGCTCATCCTCCGGCTCGGCCAGCAAGAGCCGACCCAACGCGCGAAACGCCTGATTGGCCGCGTCGAACTCCAGATCCCGCCGATACTGGTCGAACTTGCCGGCCACGAACCAGCCATCACCACTGGTCACCACCGGCCGCAGCTCATCGACCAACGCCGTCTTCCCCACCCCAGGAGCCCCACCTACGAGCACCCCCTGACACCGGCCCACCAGCGCATCCTCGAACGCTGCCTTCAGCGCCGCCATTTCCGCGTAACGTTCCGCGAGCCGCGCCGGCGACAGCCGCAGCGGAACGTCGTGCTCACCGACCCGCAGCGCCCCCGCCGCCGGTGGCATTTGACCGTCTCGCAATCGCTCCAGGTCATAGATCACGCCGTCGGCCGACTGATAGCGGTGGTCCGGCTCCTTCTCGAGCAGGTGCAGGATGATCTCCGACAGCAGCCCCGGCACGGCCGGGTTCACCTCAGCCGCCCCCGCCGGCGCCCGAGCCAGATGATCATGCGAAAGCCGCAACGGATCCCCGGACCCGAACGGCGGCGCACCCGTCGCCAGCTCATACAATGTCGCACCCAACGCGTACAGATCGGCACGCTGATCCACCGGTCGGCCGGTACGGCCGGTCTGCTCCGGCGCCATATAGGCCAACGTACCCACGATCTCGGTGTGATGGGTGAACTCAGGACGAATCTCGGCGAACGACGTCGCCAAGGCGAAGTCCACAAGGAACGGAGCACCCTCGCGAGAGGTCACGATGTTCGCCGGAGTGATGTCCCGGTGCATCACACCGCGGCGGTGCATGGCCGCCACCGCCCGCGCCAGCCCCACCCCAAGCCCGATTAAGTCACCGACCGCCAGCGGCTTCGCCACCACCGCCAAGCTCGTGCCGCCAACGTCATCCAACACAATCGATCCCGGGTACTGCGGCGTATCGAGCACCTGCGCGACCCCCACGACACCACGCAGCCGCTTCAGCATCGCCACCTCATGCCGCAGCCGCTGCTGCGCGTCCGGCCCCAACGGCTCCTTGCAAATGACCGTGCGTCTAGGGAAAAACAGACGAGTCACACGCGAGCGTTCGCTCTCGTGGACTATTTCAGCTCGAGCGGGCGGATCTCCGTCCGGCAGCACCCAGCCTGCCCCCGTCCGGCACCCCCCCACCACGACCAACCGCAATCATGCCGGCGAGTTCCTCCAGCTCCCACAGGACGTGCCGCGACCTGCCGATACCGGGGATGCAGAGGATCGTCACGAACCGCCGTGACCGCCTGGCGAGTTCGCGGCCGAGGCGCTTGCCCTCCGTCGGTCGCGTCGATTTTGGCGGACACCACGGTAACGACCGGCCGCTCGACCGCCGCAGCAGGTGCCGCAACGCGCGCCCCGCACGCGAGCGAAACCGCGACCGCTCGGACAGGATTGCGCGCGTGGAAACAGCTCCGCACGGCGCGATACTACGCCGGTTCACCAGCAAACGCGAGCGTCATAAGCTCCGTCGCGAGGAGAGGCCAGCTACGGCCTCGCCGGTCGCTAGGCCGATCCTCGGGGCCACCTCAAACGCCACGCTCCGCGCGCAGTCGGTAGCTCAGTGCCTGCGCCCGCGGCGTCGCAGGCGCCGCTCGGACTGCGCGCAGCGCGGCGTCCTTCGAGCACGACCAGCAGGCCGGCCCGTCGACGACGGGATAACCAATGAGCTTCTCGACCCTGCCACGCGACGTTCGAGCTGCTGGCGCATGCGCTCAAACCAGCGCTGCAGCGGCCCGGCGCAGCGGCGAGACTCAGGACGCCACCGATCGCGAGCGACCGTTGCCTACCGCGTCGCTGGCCCACGGACGTGTGAGCACCCGCCCCGCGGCATCCCGGCCTTATCCGCTCAACCGCTTGTCGGTCGGCGTGGCGCCACAAGATCCGATCTTCAGCTGATGCCTGGAGCGGCGCCTCGGCGACGATGTGATGTGCACAGCCGCCTGCAGGACGGTCGGCGGCGGGACCAGGCTCAGGTCGATCTCGGTGTACACCTCTAATCTCTTATGGAGAGGGGTTTGTCATCCATGAAGGGGCGGGTGGTGTCAAGTCCCGGTTGCCGTTTTCCCGATTGGGCTGCGTCAGTTGTTGTGGTGATCATTGAGGTTGTCTGCTGGCAGGCGGGTTTCGGGCTGTGCCCGGGAGCCGGGATCAAGATCGCCGGCGTCGGTTTGCCGGGCCACTTCATCGTCGGTCACTTCGGCACAGATCCACCGGTGCTATTGGATCCCTTCGCTGGCGGCGGCCGAGTACAAACCGATGCCGCGCCCGAGCTCGTGAGGCCCTGGCGAGCGCATGAAGTCGCAATGCGGATACTCAATAACCTCGTGCTGGCCTACGACCGGCGTGGCGACGTGGGCGCTGCGATCCAAGCCGCCAGGTCGCGTCTGGCGCTCCCTGCCGAAGCGTCGCACCGCGACATGTTGCATGCCCATCTCCGGGCCATCCAGGCACGACTCAACTGACCCGAGCTCGGCCTCAGACGAGCCGCGCCGCTGTTGCAGAAGACGTTTCCTCATCCGAGGCGCCGCAGCCCGTGGGGCTGGTCGAGTCAATAATTTGGTGCCGGTGTCCGATGAGGTCCAGATCGAGGAAGTGTGTGAAGTCTTCGGTGGGCTGGTGCCCGCGCTCGACCGACTCGTGAAGCAGCTCTCGAAGTCGGCTGGGCCGCCCACCCAGGCTGAGTTGGAAGCGATCGTCGATTCCCACGCGTCGCGCTTGCTGATTGCACGCGATGGTGATGGCACGATCGTCGGGATGCTGACCCTGGCTTTGTTCCGAATCCCGACCGGCGTGCGCGCGTGGATCGAAGACGTCGTCGTCGACACGGCGGCGCAAGGCCGGGGCATCGGCCAGGCGCTGACCACCGCCGCGGTTGGGCTCGCGAACGAGCACGGAGCGAGAACGGTTGACTTGACCTCGCGCCCCTCCCGCGAGGCGGCCAACCGCATGTACCAGAAGCTGGGCTTCCGCGCCCGAGAGACGATCGTTTATCGCTTCGAGGGCCCCGCCGGATAACCGTCGGGCCCAGGCAGACCGCGGATACCGCGGTCCCCGCTCCCATCCGCTGAGCGCGACGGCGCCTGGTCTGGTCGTTAGCCGACACACAAGTCAGGTGGCCGCCGCGGTCTCGCGATCCGCCAGGATCCATGCAGATGCGCCACTGACAGCGGCCACCGTAAGCACGGCTGGCCACGCCCCGATGCCCTTCGCGAGTGGGTGGGAGCCAACGAACCGCGCGATGTAGATGCCGAGCAACACACCTGCGGTGACCGGACCGGTGCGGCGAGCCCACGAACGAGCACACCATCCGCCGGCCGTCACCCGCACAGCCCCCACCGAGCGGCCGTACACCGCTCTCTCTCGCGACGAGATAGCCGACGATCAGCGATCCGGCGGCGATCGGTGCGGTGGGAGGATCTGCCATTAGGCCAAGACTACGCGTGAGCCAAGAGAAAGGGCGCGCGAAACGCAACGAGGAGCGGCGGCGTCCGCCATCCAGTACCGCGCTCGATAGCCGTTGGCGTTCTGACACGGACCAGAGCTCCGCGACGGCTTTTCCACGAACTCGTCCGCGCACCCGAGTCGGGCCAGCCGGTCGGTCCCGTTTCGACGCTCGCTGTCGGAAGTAAGCCGAACTGGGAAGCGAGCGAATACGCGACTTGCCCCGCCCTTACAGCCCCGCTCAGTGTGGCAACCTGCGCGTGTGAGGATCATCGAAGCTAGCCTCGCCGACGCCGCCGCGCTTCAGAGCCTGCACATCACGACCTGGATGGCGACCTACAGAGGTTTGGTTCCTGAGTCGTTCTACCGCGAGCGCTCGACCGCTCATGGCGGCCGCGACTGGGCTGATCTGGTCCGACGGCAAAGGGCCGGAGGCGGTGGAGTCCTGATCGCGATGAGCTACGGCCGCATCGACGGGCTCTGCCAGTACGGACCGACGGAAGACAACGACGATGACCCCCTAGCGGTGGCACAGGTCCACCGTCTCTATGTCCATCCGCTTCGCCAACGCCAGGGAATCGGCCGCTCACTGCTCTCCCGAGCCACAGCCCGCCTTCAAGGACAGGGGATGATCGAAGTCACGTTGTGGGTTCTTGAGAGCGACTCACGAGCCCGGGCGTTCTACGAGCATCTCGGTTGGCGGTCCGATGGCAGCCGCCGGTTCGACGGGGCCACTGATGTTCGCTACCGACGGCCCATGCGTGAAGGCGCGCTGCCGGGTTGATCGAGCTGCGGGTGCGAGTGTCGAGACGAATAGCCTGCGTATAACCGGCGCCGTGGGCGTCCTAGCGGATCGAGGGGAGATGGGATGATCGTTGTCGTTGGACGGGTTCAGGCCGATGCGGATAAGCGCGACGCGCTTGTCAGGATTGGACACGCGGTCGCGGCAGCGTCGCGCGAGGAAACAGGGTGCATCAGCTACCGCCTCTACGAGGACACAGAGGTACAGAACGAGTTCGTGTTCGTCGAAGAGTGGGAGAGCAACGAGGCGCTGCAGCGGCATTTCGCGACCTCCCATATCAGAGAGTTCATGCAGGCGATCCCCGCCACGCTCGCCGCTCCCCCCGACGTCAATTTCCACACAATCGCAGCCACGATGGATCTCTCCGAGGTCAGAACCGGCTGACGGCGACCTCCAAGCCGGCCGCAATGCGGTACGGGCTCCGGAGCTTCCCCGCGCACGTCTCAGAAGAGGCCCCGGAGCTTCCCCGCGCACGGCTCAGAAGAGACAGCTCCCTTTCGATCAAAGCGGAAGTGATCCATCCGAAGGCTGCTCACGCAGGCATTTGACGGCGAGCGGCGCCAGCCGCGCGATCGCCGTTCTATTCGCCCCAGCCCTCGTATGGTGCGACGTGCCCGTCCACCTCGTGCCAATACTGGCGGAAGTGATGGCAGCGACCTGTCCCCTCATCGAGCCTTGCGATGAAGCATCCGATCAGAATGGCGATCTCACCCGGCTTGCTCATGGTCGTCCAGAACTCGCCAATGACGTGCTCGCCCTCAACTACGGGGATGCCCATGCTAACGCTGGCGACGCCCTCGGCTGCCTGCTCGCGACGGATGTAATCGAGCAGCTGACCGCGACCGACGACGGTCTCATCCGTGGGGTGCTCGACGTAGATCGCGTCCTCGGTGAACAGATCGGCGAAGCCTTCATAATCCCAGGCCTGCCAAGTGCGACCGTAACCCTCGACAAAGGCGATCGCCTTCTCGCGGTCCATATGGTGCAACGTAACCCGTCGCCCGGACATCCGCTCTGGTGAGCTGATGTCGCGGGGCTTTAGCAGCCAATGCACGCCCAAGCCCGCTGTCGCAAAAGGCTAATACGGGCAGCCAGTGGTGCTCCGGTCGGACTGTCGCAACCCCAGGAATTGCGAGCAACCTGACGGCCGTCAGCCGCGCTTCCGCCACGGACGACCGAAACCGGAGAGCCAAGTCCGTCACTGTCGAAAGCCGCGAATGCAGGAGCGATGAGTTCGTGCCGTCAGCAGCCGTCGAGATCGATCGGCGCGCGTCCCAGCGCGATCACGAGTCTGGACGCGGCGGGTATGCCGATGTGCCGCTGCTTGCGTCCGTTCTTGCCTGGCTCGTAGCCGAGCTGGCGGTCGAGGTCGATCTGCTGCATGTTGAGGTAGTGCGCGACCTCGGCCCGGGTGAGTCCTGGGGTGCGCGCCAGTTCCTGCTCGAGGAACAGGCGTACTCGCTCGGTCGGAATCAGGTCGAGCTTGTATCGCTTGAGGTCCCGGTAGTCGCGCTCGCGCGCAACCAACAGCCGCACCCGCCGCGGCGTTACACCCATGCGGCGCGCGGCCTCAGCGTAGGTCATCCCGCGCTGCTCGACTAGCCGCCAGGCCCGCTTTCGATGCTGTGCGCACGACGGGCACGTGTCGCGCCCGTCGCATCGGATGCAGGTCCTTCCGCTCAAACCACCCTGCCCGGTCGCGACCGGCCGCGGGCGGGACCGTGCAGGCGGGTGTTGGCCGGACGTCACAGTCAACCTGCGGTTTCGCTCGTCGTGGATTCCTGTTCGTACGGGGTTCGCGTGGGGCGCGATTCGGGCGGCAACCAGATGCGATAAGACTAACATATTCTAGCGCTAAGTTAGATTCGCGCTAACAGTTATGTCCCCATGAAGGTCGCTCATTGACCCCACCGGGCTCCGGCCGGTTGCGCGAGATCGTGGGCCCGTTGGGACGCAAGCGAATGGCTCCTTGGTAAGGGGCCCTGGCTGTCGGGCTCGGTACCTACGGAGCGGCGGGCTACCCCAACTCGATCGGCCCAGGAGGTATCGCGTGCAGCCCAAACATCGGATCAGCCGTCGTCGTGTGCAGACCCTCGCCGGCGCGGCGCTCGTGGCACCGATCGTGCTCGCCGGCACGCGCTTTGGCGTGGATATCGTCGCCAAGGCGGCCGGGATCCCGACAAACGCTCAGGGCATCGGCGGCTTCGTCAACGGCGCCCGGGCGCTGGTCAACCCGGCATTGGTGATGGTCGCGGCGGTGGCCCCGCTGGCGCTTATCGCGGGGGGACTGGTGTTGCTGTTCGGCGGCCGCCGCGGCATGCAGATCATCGGCACCAGTCTCGGAGTGCTCCTGCTGCTGGGCAGCGTCACGGCGTTGATCGACTGACGAGGCGACGCGGATGCGGCCGGCCGACTCGAGGCGAGAGCGTCGCCCACCGGAGAGCGCAGCGGCAGCACCCAGCGCACGCATTGCTGCGGCGCGCGGTCGGCGATGGCTACTCGCAGGCGGCGCGCTCGTCACGATCGTGGCACTGCTGATGTTTGCCGGGTTCCCGCCGCTGGCCCGGGCCGTGACGATCGGCCCGATCGATCTGAATCCGCTCAACCCGACGGGAGGCAGTCTCGGGGGTCTCACGGGCGGGATCGCGAACGTCGCCGTCGACGCGTTCCACGCGATCATCAAGTCGCTGTTCGCGCCGGTCGCCAAGTTCATAACCGCCCAGCTGATCGGGTGGCTGATCGCGGTCCCAAACCTGACTCAGGGCAACGTGGCCCAGCTGGAGCAGACGGTGGAGGCGATGGGCGGCGGACTGCTCGGGGCGGTGGCGACGATCTCCACGATTCGCTACTGGGCGGCCGGGTTCGCCGGCGGTGGCGACTCGGGATTCTCAGCGCTGGAGGGACTGACGCGGACGGTCGGGGCGGCCCTGTTCCTCGCGCTGTGGCCGTGGCTGTTCGACACGGCGGTCAGCATGACGAACCTGCTGACCGGTTCGCTACTCGGGTCCGGAGCCGTAGTTCACAGCGTGTCGCATCTGCTGGCGGCCGGGCTCGGCGCGGGCATCGGCCTCAACCTCACGCCCGTCGGCCTGTTCGTGGACATCGCGATCGCCGCCGCGGCGAGCCTGCTGTTCCTCGGCTTGCTCTTGGTGAAGATCGTGGTCAGCATCTCCACGATCCTGGTGTTCATCGGGATGCCGCTCGCGGCAGTGGTGTGGCCCGTGGTGCCGTGGATCGCGCGCATGGCGATGCGGGCGTTCGCCGTCTGCCTGCTCGTGCCCGTCCTGTGGGCGCTGTGCTTCGCCGGCGCGGCCGCAGTGAGCCTGAACGCCCTCAGCTTCAACGGCGGGACCGTCCCGAACACGCTGCTACAGCCGCTGGTCGCGATCGTGCTCCTATGGGTGACACTGAAACTGCCGGTGCACCTCGCCCGCGTGGCGATGCTAGGCGCCGCACCGCTCGGCGGCGGATTCACTTCCCGCGCGGTCAGCTACGCCGCCGGCTCTCAGCTGCGCGACACCCTCCGCAGCCATGCCCCGGGTTGGGCCGGTGGCCAAACTTCCAAGACGGGCGGAGAATCCGCGCAGTCCGAGGGCCGGACGGGTGGAAGACTCCGCCAGGCCGCGGCGCTCGCCGGCGCCGCAGCCACGGGCGGGACGCTCGGCGCGAGCGCCGGCACCGGGGCTGCGAGCGCAACGGTGACCGGAGGATCGTCCGTGACCTCCAGTACCGCCTCCGGCAGCGGCCGGGCCTACACGCCCCCGCCAACCGCCCACGCCAGCGCCGCCGGCCATCCCCTGCAGGATGGGCTACAAACTCCGAGCTTCGCCGGCCGCGAGCAGGATTTCGCCAACGAGAAGTTCGAGGCGCAGTACCGCGAGCGGACCAGCCCGGTCTCGATTGAGCAGGCCAGAGCCGCGCTGGCAGCGCTGCCCGCCGAGACCCAGCGAGGCGTCGGGCAGCTCGTCTCTGATCATGCGGGCGGCGCGCGGGAGCATCTGGCCTACCAGGCAATGGGCGAATGGTCACCGCGGGAGCGCGAGGCGCTGCGCACGCTCGCCGCCGCCAGCCCCGACGTCCGCGCCGAGGCCGTGGGCGACACGCCGGCGACCCGTGACCAGGCCAACCCGCCACCGGACGGCGGCGCACCGGGCGACGGCGCCTCGAGCGAGCGCCCCAGGGGGGCGGTGGCCGATCCTCCCACCACACGGCCGAGCGCGCCGGGCGCGCCGCCGGTCGAGCGGCCCGTGCCCGCGGAAGGCGAGCCGTCGCGCCGGCCGCCCGCGCCGCCCCGCGATCCCGGGCCGGGCGGACCGGCGCCGGACGGAGACAGGGGCTGACCGTTGCGCGCCGCTCCGGCTCATCTGGAGTCAAGACTGCGGTTCTGGGATTTCACCGTCGGGCAGATCGCGGCGGCGTTCGTGGGGATCATGCTCGGCGTCGTCTGGGCCAAGTTCGTCTCGCCTTTTCACGGCATATGGGCGGCGATGAGCGGCGCGTACATCGCCGCGCTGCCCGTGATCCCGGTGTTCGTCGCCAGCCAGACCGAGTTCGACCTGTGGGGACTGGTCATAGGCGTGGCCAGGTGGCGGCGCCTCGAGGGCCGCTACCTCCCCGGCGCGGGCGAGACCGCGAGCGGATACGTGCTGCTGGGAGAGCACGACCAGAGAGATCCCACCGATAGCGGGGAGAGCCTGGAGCTCGAGCTCCAGACGCTCTGGGAGCACGACCGACGTATCGCGCCGGCGCCCCTGCGCGATCCGAAGCCCGAGGCGATTCCGCGCCTGGCGTGGACGAACAACGGCAAGAAGACGCCATGATCGGCAGCGGCAGAGTCATGGGCCACGGCGCCGAGCCCCGCACGCAGGGGAGCTCTTGCCGATCGAGGCGATCGACCAGACCGGCCTGATCGTCACCAGCGAGGGCGCGTTCGTGCGCATCTTCAAGGTGACACCACCAAACCCGCTGCTGATGTCGGCGCCCGAGCAGGACAAGACCGCGGCAAGCTTTCAGCGGCTCGTGACGCAGCTGCGCACCGAGGAGTCGCTCCAGATCTACATCGACGCGCGGCCGGTGAACCTCACCCAGCTGCTCGGCGACTGCCGGCGGGAGGTGCAGGCCAGCGCCGGCGCCGTGCCCGAGCGAGCGAACGCCGATCCGATGGCGCTGGCGCAATGGCGGCTGTACGCGGCGATGGAGGAGTCGCTGCGGCTGCACGCCGACCGGCAGGCCGCCGTGCAGGTCTCCTGCTACGTGGTCGTGCCGTTCCTCCCGCGCCAGAGCGTCGCCAAGGCGGCGCTGGCCTGGGCTCGGCGCGGCCGGCTGCCGACCGCCGGGCTGGAGCGGCCGGTTCGGGCGCATCGC
>Ga0335078_10013335_pt1 | contig 12181 bp, 10 predicted proteins | sample Lox_Sample_32_FD_206711 | JGI IMG/M metagenome (GOLD analysis project Ga0335078, IMG submission 206711) | Soil microbial communities from Loxahatchee National Wildlife Refuge, Florida, United States - Lox_Sample_3.2 | ecosystem: Environmental > Terrestrial > Soil > Wetlands | place: USA... | reverse complement strand
GGAATTCATTCTTTCGAGAAGGGCATTGGTATTCAAATTCATCCATGCAGGCAAGTCCGGGTCTTGCTCTGGAGCATAGTCTTGAAGCAGTGGATCTTCGTGGGAAAGTATTTTGTCGATTCGTTCAAAGTAAATACTTTGCAGCTTGGCAAGATGTGCAATGTTATCGTGTATCGACCACTTTCCTGGCTCCGGCCGCGCCAGCAAACGGTTTTCATCCAACCCCTTGATGATATTACGAATGGCTTCGTGCTGGTTCTTCAAACGATCATCCAAGGATTGATAGAGCGGCATAGTCATTTTCTCTTTCGGCATGTATCAAGAAAGTTAACAGAAACACCCGAATTTTTCTCCTTTTGCTTAAGAGAGCCCCGTCGGGCTTGACTGAAATGTAGATATGTATTAGTCTACATATATTAATTTATCGACCATGAAAAATATTGGTGAAATCTTCGCGGCTTTGAGTGATTCGACCAGAAGGTCAATCCTTGAATATCTCAGAAATCAGGACCTTACTCCGTCAGAATTGCTCGAGCGTATCGAGGTGAGTCAACCCACGCTTTCGCACCACATTGATATTCTGAAACGCGCCGAGCTGATTGAGGGTACGCGAGAGGGGCAATTCATTCGTTATTCCCTGAATATGACGATCGTCGAGATGGCACTACAGTACGTGGCATCAATAACTAAAGGGAGAAGAACAAAATGAAACTTAGTTGGAAAAGAGAGATACTCTCATTAGCGATGTTGACAGCAACCGCCGTGATAGGATTGCATTATTATTCATTTCTTCCAGACACGGTCGCGAGCCATTACGACATTCACGGCAGGCCTAACGGCTACATGCCAAAAACGCTTTTTATCCTGGTAATGGGCGGCGCTGTCCTCTTCATCTATCTGTTGCTGACCTTTCTACCTCTGATTGATCCGTTCAAGAAAAAAATCGAGGTGAAGTTTAAAAATGTTCTTTTGCTGCGCGACGCATCGGTCGTCTTTTTTGTTGTGTTGTTCACTCTTAGTCTTCAAGCCGCAAGGGCAGGGATTCTCAACGTTGATTTGTTTGGAATCGCATTCGGCGTGCTCTTGATTGTCATAGGCAACTATATGCCGAAAATACCGCAAAACTTTTTCTTGGGCATCAGGACGCCATGGACTATTATCTCCGAGGTGGTTTGGAAGAAAACACATATCGTGGGTGGCTGGTTGTTTGTGCTTTCAGGGGTAATCTACCTCGTCTGTGCTGCTTTGAAAATTAACAGCGTGATTCCGTTATCGGGGATAGTAGTGGCTTCTTTGGTTAGTGTTGCGTATTCATTTTTTCTTTATGAGAAAATGCAGAAAGATTAAAGCCCGGGCTTCTTCCGATTTTTCATTTCTTTACCCTATCATGGTACATCTTTCTGAACTTTGCCACCTTCGGCGCGATAACGACTCGGCAATATGGCTGCTCCGGGTTGTTCGCGAAATATTCCTGGTGATAACCTTCAGCATCGTAAAACGCCTCGAATCGCGATAGTTCGGTGACGATCGGATTGTCCCAGATCTTTCGCGAATCGATCTCTTTCTCGATCTCTTCGGCGATTTTCCTCTGTCGCTCATCGTGGTAGAGGATCACCGAGCGATATTGCGTTCCAACGTCATTACCCTGTCTGTTTAAAGTGGTTGGATCGTGGACCGTGAAAAAGATTCGTAGGATATCTTTATATGAAATGATTTGTGGATCGAATGTGATTTGCACAACCTCGGCGTGTCCGGTTCGTCCGGTGCAGACTTGCTCGTAAGTGGGATTTGCTATCGTCCCGCCGGAATAACCCGATTCGACGCTTAGGACTCCTTTGAGATCGTCGAAAATCGATTCCATACACCAGAAGCAGCCGCCACCAAGAGTAGCAGTTTCTGCCGTGATCGGGGCTTTTGATTCATTATCCATCTATTTTGATCACCTCGATAAGTCTTTCCAATCTCTCGACTTTTTCGCCGTCGTCGTGCGGAATGGCGGATACAAAAGCTATTTCCACGCTTGCCTGAGACTTCTCTTGCGCAACACGATGCTTTATATCGACGACTCGGTCCAGTGAATTCATGATCGAAGGAAAAATATCCCTGTAAAATTCCTGGTCATTAGAAGGAAGGAGCAGTCTGGCCGTTGTACCGCGCATCTCGAGCTTCGGGATCCGGAGGGGCTCGAGTCTTATCTTGAGTCTTATTAGTTTCAAAAGATTTTCTGCAGCCTGAGGGATTTTACCGAATCTATCGAGCATCTCAACCTGCATATCGTCAACCTCCTTGACTTCGGCTGCGCGTGAAAGCCGTTTGTAAAAGTCGAACCTCTCGGCATCGTAAGAAATGTAGTCGTCGGGAATGAACGCGTCGACATCGACGGTGACCTGCGGCTCCACTTTCCTTCGCGTTAATGTATCCAACTGCTCGGTGAGATTTTCTTCGAACTTCGCTTCCGCGACCGCTTCCTCAAGAACTCTGTTGTACATTTCAAAGCCCATGTTGTTGATAAAGCCGCTCTGCTCCTTCCCCAGGAGATTTCCTGCCCCGCGTATCTCCAAATCCCGCATCGCCAGATTGAACCCCGACCCCAACTCGGTGAATTCCTCGATCGCAGTGAGCCTTCGCGCTGCATCCCTCGTCAGGTTCGAGAATTCTTTCGCAATGAGGTAAGCGTACGCCTGGACATTCGACCGTCCGATCCTACCCCGAATTTGGTACAGCTCAGCGAGCCCGAACCTATCGGCATTATTTACGATTAGCGTGTTGACTGAGGGAATGTCTATACCCGATTCGATTATTTTGGTCGCAATTAATACGTTCAGCTTCCTTTCCAGGAAATGGACCATGGTACGCTCGATGTCCGTGGCTTTCATCTGCCCGTGGACGATTCCCGCTTTGGCCGATGGGACGCGGCGGTGTACGAAATCTGCAAGCTTGCTGAGATCTTTCACTGTGTCACTGACGACATAAACTTGTCCGCCCCGGTTAAGCTCGCGCTCGATTGCGGATTGAAGGAGCTTTCCATCGAAGTTTACGACGTAGGTGTCTATAGGAAGTCTGTTCGCCGGAGGGGTTTGGAGAATTGAGATGTCCATTGCCGACGATAACGACATGTAGAGGGTTCGTGGAATAGGCGTTGCGGTCATGTAAAGGGTATCGACGTTTGACTTGAGTTGCCTGATCTTCTCTTTTGCCTCGACGCCGAACCGGTGTTCTTCGTCGACGATTAAAAGTCCGAGGTCGTGGAACACGGCATCTCCAGAGAGAAGTCTATGTGTGCCGATGATTATGTCGGTCGTTCCATCCTTCAAGCCTTTAAGGATATTCTTCTGCTCCGATTTTTTTTTGAATCGCGAGAGAACCTCCACTCTCGCAGCGTGGTCGGAGAGGCGGTCTTTAAAGGTGTTGTAGTGCTGCTCTGCCAGGATAGTGGTTGGGACCAAAACCGCCACCTGTTTTCCGCCCATAACCGCCTTGAACGCTGCGCGCACTGCGACCTCAGTTTTTCCAAATCCGACATCTCCGCAAAGAAGTCTGTCCATGGGGCTTTCGTTCTCCATGTCCTTCTTTATTTCGAGGGTCGCGCGGACTTGATCAGCGGTGTCTTCGTAGACAAATGAGGCCTCGAGCTCATGCTGCCAGATGCTGTCCTTCTGGAATGAGAATCCATTGGATTTTTTCCGCTCCGCGTACAGTTTTATCAGGTCTTTCGCAATGTCTTTGAGCTTCCCTTTTGCTCGAGCTTTCATCGTTTGCCAATCAGCGCCGCCCAATTTGGAAAGCTTTGGCTTGAACCCATCCTCTGACGCGTAGCGTTGAAGTTTGCCGACGTAATTGACGTTTACATAAAGTACGTCGCTTTCGGCGTATTGAATCTTCGCGCACTCTTGGACGCTGTCAACGATCTTCAATTTTTCCATCCCCACAAATTTTCCGATCCCGTAATCCTCATGGACAACGTAGTCGCCCGTCCTCAGCGAATTCAGATCGCGGCGTAAGAGTCCTACAAATTTTCTCGCTTTCTCTTTCTTGGAAATTAAGGGAGAGCGCCTCCCGAAAATTTCATGCTCGGTCAGAAGAGCGAACTTGTCGTCAGGCAAAATGAATCCGTTCGATAGCGAGGCTTGAACGACTTTCACTTCCTGTTTCAGCATGGTGTTATTTAACTCGTCATATTCGCTGAGCAAGCTCAGGAAATTCTCTTCGAGATGCTTCGTGCTCGATGCTACCATGATCCTGTATCCATCAGCGAACAGCTCGGCGATTTTGTCGGCCGCCGACTGGAGTTTCCCCCCAAATGTCGGCTGTGGAATTACGTTGATGTGATAGTCCTCCTCTTTTCGCTCGATAACCTTCCAATATATCAGATTCGCTCTGTCCGCGATATCCTTTGCCAATCCGCGAAGGCTCGCGGCAGTTTGTTCCGAGGTGGCTGTGGGCTCATAGAATATGACTCCGGTGTCGACAGGAATCTGTTTTGAAAACGGGATTCCTTGTTTGTCAGTCAGACGGGAAGGAAGCAGCGTGAAAGAGTCGATCGTCTCAACCGAGCGCTGGGTGATGGAATCGAAAACACGTATCGAATCCACGTTATCGCCGAAGAAATCTATTCTAGTTGGATTTTCGGTCGATTCGGGAAATATATCGACGATGCTGCCGCGAACGGCGAAATCGCCGACTTCCTCGACATAGTCTTTCCGCTGGTATCCATATTTTGAAAGTCTGCCGATGAGATCATCGTGGTTGATTTCGGAATGCTTCTTTATTATAACGGCAGTAGCTTGCAGCGAATCTTGCAACGGTACATTTTCGAAGATCGTGCGGTAATCGATGATGTAAAGGTTATTTTTACCAGAATAGAGCTCAAATAGCCCGGTGAGGTTTGGCTGACCTTCAGTCACGAGTTCGACCGGGGCGGATCCGGAAAAGAGTGCAAAGTCGGATTGAATTTTTTCGCTTGCTTCCGGGTCTTCAATTACGAGCAAGATAGATTTGGTTCTCGAAGATTGAGCGATGACGAGTGTCAAAAACGACGTACTTATTGAATGGAGGCTTGACGTCCTGGAAGTGGCAATCAATTCTTTCGCTTTACGTACCGTCTCCAGTCGGAGGAGCTCATCGAGGAACTTATTGGATCTTGGGCTTTCCAAATTTTTCCTCTATGGCGCGTCTAACAAATCCGTCTGCCAGCTGGAGCCGCCGGCGTGCTTCTTTCGCGCCGACGTTCGCTCGGATCATAACCGCCGCAGTCTTCACGTGTCCGTCGGCTTTCTGCAAGGTCTCCGCGGCTTTCGCGTAATCGACGCCCGTAATGGCCATCAGAACTCGTTTCGACCTTTCTTCGAGCTTCTTGTTGGTGATTTGGAGATCGACCATCATGTTTTCGTACACTTTCCCGAGGTTGATCATAACGGCAGTCGTAATCATGTTCAGTATCATTTTCTGAGCCGTCCCGGATTTCATCCTCGTCGAGCCCATAATCACTTCGGGGCCGACTTCCGGGCAAATGGCTACATCGACCTCCTGGTTGAGCTTCGAGCGCGGATTAGTCGTGATGAAAATTGTTTTTGAGCCCAGCTCATGTGCCTTTTTTATCGCCCCGACGACGTAAGGCGTGCGTTGACTGGCGGCTACTCCGCATACAACATCGTTTTGATTTACGCCGTGTGCCATGATGTCATTCGCGCCGTTTTCATCGCGGTCTTCGGCACCTTCTTGGGCTTTGAACAGTGCAGGTTTTCCGCCGGCGATCAATCCTTGAATCGTTTCCGGATCGGAACCGAATGTTGGCGGACACTCGGCGGCGTCTTGAACGCCGATTCGCCCGCTTGTACCGGCACCGACGTAGAAGAGTCTTCCACCTTTCTTAATTGCCCCTGCGACAACGTCGACGGCATCGGCGATGTACGGAAGTTCACGTTCGACTGCGAAGGCCACTTTCTTGTCTTCGTCGTTTATGACCTTTAGGATTTGGATTGTCCCTCCGGAGTCGATGGTCACCGATGCGGGATTTCGTTCTTCGGTGGTTAAGCCTTTCAGTTCTTCAAATAATAAGTTTTCTTCGTTCATAGGCATCGTTCGATTCCAACAATTCGGTTGTGGCTAAAAATGGGATGAAAGGATTGCTCTGCAGAGGTCTCCTTCCGTTGTTTCGGGGTGCGGTCCGCTTTGTTTCACGTGAAACCCCATTGACTTAATCGGTCTTAGAGAGTGATCTCACTCGGTTATCCTCGGAGGTAAACCATCAACACAGAAACATCAGCCGGCGAAACACCGGAGATTCTGCTTGCTTGTCCAATAGACCTTGGACCAACCTTTGTCAGCTTTTCGGTTGCTTCCCTCGACAGAGATTTCACGCTCTTGAAATCGAAGTCTTCCGGTATTTCGATCATTTCAAATTTCTCAAACCGTTCGATCTCTTCAAACTGCCTTTCAATATATCCTTTGTATTTCGTTTCAATTTCCACTTGCCTTACAACATCCTTCTGAGAAGCCGCATCTGCCGGCAACGAGTCGGACTTGAAGAAGTCGAGACTTAGAATGTCTGAGAGGGTTACCTCTTGTCTCTTCACCAGTTGAGATAACTTCTCATTCTCCGATAGTGCTGATGAGCCGATCGATTCAAGATATGAATTTGCCGCGTATGGTGGAACACTTTTTTGCTCGACATATTCAGAAAGAACCTGGATGTATTTTTCTTTCATGAGTAATGAATCATAAACGTCGTTCGGAATCAAACCAAACCGGTGTCCATATTTCATGAGTCTTCTGTCGGCGTTATCCTGTCGGAGTGTCAGCCTGTATTCCGCCCGCGATGTGAACATTCGGTAAGGCTCATCGGTGCCCTTGTTCACGAGGTCATCGATCATAACTCCAACGTATGCATCGGATCTTTTTAGGGTAAATAGATCGCTACCCCGAACTCTTAGTGCTGAATTGATTCCTGCGACAATTCCTTGTCCGGCGGCTTCTTCGTATCCGGATGTTCCGTTGATTTGTCCCGCAAAAAATAGACCTTTCACGAGGCGAGTCTCAAGGGTCAGCTTCACTTGGTGAGGCGGGAAAAAATCATATTCGACTGCATAGCCCGGACGTAGCATTTCAACATTCTCGAGTCCGGGAACGGTCCGCATGGCATCGTACTGTACTTCGGCTGGAAGACTTGTCGAGAATCCATTTACATAGACGACGTTTGTGTCGCGTCCCTCCGGCTCAAGGAATATTTGATGGCGCTCCTTGTCGGCAAACCTCACAATCTTGTCTTCGATGGATGGACAATATCGTGGACCGATACCTTTAATCAATCCTGTGAACATCGGTGACTCGCCAAAACCTGTCCTGAGAGCCTCATGAGTACGATGGTTTGTATAGGTGAGAAAGCAACTGACTTGATCCCTCGTGACATCCTTCGTTTGAAATGAAAACGGTTCGGGTTCGGTATCCCCGGGTTGCTCCTCTAACCTGCTGAAGTCAATGCTCCGCCTGTCGACTCTCGGTGGTGTACCAGTCTTTAGACGCCCACTGACAAATCCTAGCTTTTCCAGCGAAGCCGTCAGACCGACTGCGGGCGGCTCATTATATCTCCCGCCGATTCGGCTTTTGAGTCCGGTATGCATGATGGCGTTAAGAAAAGTGCCGGACGAAACCACTAGGGCCTTGCAGCCGATCTTGACTCCAGTCGCAGTTTCTATTCCTGAGATCTCACCATTTTCCGTGAAGACTTCGAGCACCATGTCTTGTAGAATAAAAAGATTTTGCTGTGCTTCTACATGCTTGCGTACTTCAACGGAGTAGGCTTCACGATCATTTTGTGCCCTAGGTGACCAGACCGCCGGTCCCTTTGATTTGTTTAACATCCTAAATTGGATTCCGGTGGCGTCTGCGATTTTTGCCATCTCACCGCCGAGTGCGTCTATCTCTCGGACCAAATTTCCTTTCGCGGTTCCACCAATAGCCGGATTGCAAGACATTCTTCCGATGGCAGCTATGTCCATGGTCATCAAGAGCACGGAACATCCCATTCGGGCCGCGGCGAGTGAAGCTTCAATCCCGGCATGTCCGCCGCCGACCACAATTATGTCGTATCTTCTGGTATTCATTTTCAACTCAGACTCCGGAAAGAGCATACAAGGGACGACACATCAATCCGCGATTCAAGATGGAACATTTTGATGCAATCGCCTCCGGAAAACGGTCTCTCGGTTTTGGCATGTTCCACGTGAAACAATCGCCTGTTCATTCGGTCCTCCACGTCAATAGAAGAAGGACTGCGGGATCGTCGAAAGCGCCCACGCCTTTTTTTTCGTGTGCAGTTAGATTCATTTTCCAATACAGAATTTCGAGAAAATATTATTCAGTATGTCGTCCGTCGTAATTTCGCCGGTGATTTCTCCCAGGGCGTTAAGGCCCCTGCGCAGGTCTAACGAGACGAATTCGCTGGATTTGCCACTCCTCAAGGTTTCCAGCGCCAGGTTGAGGCTCTCGCAGGCTCTCGAGAGTGCGTCCCGATGGCGCGAATTGGTTACAACAATCGAGCTCTCATTGACATCCTGGCCAATTGCCATCTTATATAACCCGGCTTTGAGCGAATCAATTCCATCGCCTTGAAGAGCTGAAATGAAAAAGCCGTCCTCAGGTCTTCTTGGCGCAGTGCCCTTATATTGATCGATCTTGTTCCACACTTTCATCAATTTGACATTCTTCCGGGTGCATGTCTCGGCAAGCTGTTGAATCAGTGGATCATTGCTGTTATGATCATAAGACGAACAATCCAAGACCAACAGAACTATGTCCGACTCACCTGCTTCCCTTCGCGCCCTCTCGACTCCTTCACGCTCAATGTCGTCTGCGGTCTCTCGTAATCCTGCGGTGTCCGTCAACCGGAACAAGACCCCATTTATCGACACGCCTTCAGAGATGGTGTCCCTGGTGGTTCCCGGGATTTCGCTCACTATTGCGCGCTTCTCTTGAAGGAGCGCATTAAGGAGACTCGATTTGCCCACGTTTGGTTTGCCGGTGATACTTGCGCGGACGCCCTCTTTATAAATCTTGCCGATAGAATAACTTGATAGGAGTTCTTTCACGATTCGACATGCATTCTCTAATCTCTCCTCCAATGACTTGCGGTTTGCAAATTCGACATTCTCTTCGGAAAAGTCCAACTCAAGCTCGAGAAGTGAAGCCAAATTTAGCAACTCATCGCCGACAGATTTTATTCTCCTTGACAGTTCGCCCGATAGCTGTCTGATTGAACTTCGGTAAGCTGCTTCGCTTTGGGAATGGATGAGATCACCAATTGCTTCCGCCTGTGAAAGATCGAGCCTTCCATTAAGGAATGCACGCTTTGTAAATTCACCCGGTTCAGCCAGCCGTGCTCCGGCGGCGAGCATTTCCTGAAGGATTCTTTCAGTAACAATATAGCCGCCGTGGCAGCTGATCTCGACCACATCCTCGCAAGTGTAACTGCTCGGCTTCCTGAATATTACGGCTACAACCTCGTCGATGAAATTGCCGTTATAATCAACTATCTTTCCGAAGTGGGCTGTATGCGATGGCGCCTCGCTTAGTTTCGATTTGCCAAGGAAGATTCTGTCGGCAATTTCAAATGTCCCCTTTCCTGAGATTCTCACCACACTTATTCCGCCGATTCCGATGGGCGTCGCGATGGCAGCTATTGCCGGATTTTCTTCTGTCATCTTGTAAGTTCGCAATTTCAGATTACCTCATCAAACATGCGCGGTCAAAGACATCTCAAGTAAATATAACTCCTGCAGAGTTCAAGTTCTTTCGACAAATTTTCTTGTTTATTTATTCGTTTAGTTCGATCTTGTTCCAATGAAATTCACATGGAAAACAAACGACAATCATGAACTATCTGAAAAAATCGGCAAAACTTGATAACGTCTGCTACGACATCCGCGGTCCTGTGCTTGATGAAGCAAAGAAAATGGAAGACGCGGGCCAGAAAATTCTGAAATTGAACATTGGCAATCCGGCACCGTTCGGATTCAAAGCGCCAGACGAAATAGTGGCTGAGATCGCAAGCAATCTGACAAAAGCGGAAGGCTACATTGACTCGAAAGGGCTTGTCCAGGCGAGAGAGGCAGTTGCAGGTTATTCTGCAAAAAAGGGAATTGGAAAGATCGATATCGAAAACATATTCATCGGGAATGGAGTCAGTGAGTTAATCGTGATGGCGATGCAAGGACTATTGGACAGTGGCGATGAGATTCTTATTCCGGCTCCCGATTATCCCCTATGGACTGCTGCGGTCGTTCTTGCCGGGGGGAAACCAGTTCACTATGTTTGTGATGAAAGTTCGAGCTGGTATCCCGATATTTCCGACATTAAGAAGAAGATCTCGCAGCGAACAAGAGGAATCGTCGTAATAAATCCGAACAACCCGACCGGTTCACTGTATCCAACAGACTTGTTGAACCGCATTATAGAGTTAGCTGCGCGGCATGGCTTGATAATTTACAGCGACGAAATTTACGATAGAGTTTTATACGATGGTGCCTCTCATACTTCGATCGCTTCTTTGACAAGCGATATTCTCTGTGTCACACTGAACGGACTTTCAAAGTCACATTTGATTACCGGGTACAGAGTCGGATGGATGACGTTTAGCGGCAACCTCTCAGTGGCACAAAATTATTTGGAAGGCGTAAACATGCTGGCGTCGATGAGACTCTGCAGCAATGTGCCGGCTCAGTATGCGATATCCGCTGCGCTGAATAAGGACGACCTGATAAAATGCCACACTTCGGATGGCGGAAGATTGAAAGCACAGCGAGACTTCGGTTATGAGCGAATCAACAGAATTCCTGGTTTGTCTTGTACGAAACCGGAAGGTACATTCTATTTCTTTCCGCGTATCGACACAAGGAGATTTCACATAAGAGACGACGAAAAATTTGTACTTGATTTGCTGAAAAAAGAAAACGTTCTCGTCGTTCAGGGAACGGGGTTCAATTGGTTCGAGCCCGATCACTTCAGAATTGTTTTTCTCCCGGAGGTAGAGATCTTGGAAAAGTCGTTCGATGCGATGGAAAGCTTTCTGGCCGACTACAGGCAAGAATAACGAATGGCGTTATGCCGGGCGAGCTCGACTTATTTGAACGCCCAACTCGAGGATTGTCGCAGCCTTGCAATCTTATTCTTCGTGGTGTAAAATATTGATGAACAATAAGGAAATCCTTGCAAGATGGCTCAAATAAAATACGGTGCGTGGTTTTTCATGGTCTTTTTCTCATTGAGCTGCGGCAATGCTAAAAACCAAAATCAATTCCCTCAAACAGGATCCTCGACCGTGAACAAAAATGAGGAGGATACTATGGCTACATCTGGAAAATTCGCGATCACCAGTACGGCGTTCAAAGACGGAGAGATGATACCACAGAAGTTTACCTGCGACGGACAAAATATTTCGCCGCCGCTTAAGTGGGAATCGGCTCCCGTGCAGGCGAAGAGTTTTGCGTTGATCGTCGATGACCCCGACGCGCCTGCAGGAATATGGGTTCATTGGGTGATATTCAATATTCCACCCGCGACTAGTGAACTTCCCGAGAATGTACCGACGAAAGAATCACTTCCTGATGGTGTGCTCCAGGGGAAGAACGATTTTCGGGATAGCGGCTATGGAGGGCCATGTCCACCCGGAGGGACGCATCGTTACTATTTCAAACTCTATGCCTTAGATACGATGCTGAAGTTCTCAGCCGGAATCACCAAGCCTGAACTTTTAAAGGCAATGGAAGGACATATCGTGGCACAGGCACAGCTGATGGGAAGATATTCAAGGAAGTAGAATTCGGGTCGGCGTTAAAGATAGGAGTAAGCAATGTCAGACAAAATCGAAAAAGCTCCGCGTACGGAGCAGGCAGTAGAGACATTCTTGAAGGGCTATCTTTGTTCCCAAGCCGTATTCTCGACATATGCGCCGCTCTATGGAATCGACGAAAAACAGGCACTGAAGATTGCAACAGGGTTCGGATCCGGCATGGCACGCATGGAGGAAGTCTGCGGGGCCGTGACGGGAGCTTTCATGGTGATCGGAGCAAAGGACGGAATGACGGATCCTTCAGACCGGCCTTCACTCGGCAAAACGTTCAAGGGCGTTCAAGAACTCGCGAGCCGATTCCGCAAGCTTCATGGCACAATCATCTGCCGCGAGATT
>Ga0335078_10013334_pt1 | contig 12181 bp, 12 predicted proteins | sample Lox_Sample_32_FD_206711 | JGI IMG/M metagenome (GOLD analysis project Ga0335078, IMG submission 206711) | Soil microbial communities from Loxahatchee National Wildlife Refuge, Florida, United States - Lox_Sample_3.2 | ecosystem: Environmental > Terrestrial > Soil > Wetlands | place: USA... | reverse complement strand
GGCCGCGCTGGATAGGCTCTTTGGGAACCGCAATTATCCGACTGGCGTCATCCACGCCACCTGCTGGGGCTACAGTACAGCCTGGGATCCGGCAGACTGCCGAACGGTCGTCGACGAGATAACAGCCGAGGGCAAGCAGGTCCAAATCGAGGAGATACAGAGGTGGAACCTCCGGGAGGAGCTTGTCGATTTTAGAGATACGTGCGGCAGACTGAAGGGCTCATGGGAGCGGCGCTCTAAAGTCTGGCTCGTGATCGCTGTAACGAAGTGTGACCTCTTTTGGCCGGATATCGGCACGGCCCGAGACTACTATATTCCCGGCCGACCGACTTCGCCAAGTCCTGGCGAGCCGCCACGCGAGTCTGACTTCTGCCAGGCGTTGCGTGGCCTTGTTGAATACGTCGGGACGGGTAATCTTAGGGTGGCAGTTATTCCAGTCAGCTGCTATCCGCAGGAGTACAAATTCGACCGCGTGTCAAAGAGCGCTGGCCTAGATCTCGGGACCACCTCCATACTTGTCAACCGCTTCCGAACGCTAGTAGGTGAGTTCTGTGAAGCTTGAGCCTGGCTCCGCGCGCGCACCGAGAATGAGCAGCGCAGACTTTGAGGAAGCACTCGGGCAGGCGGAGGCACTGCTGAGAGAGGCCGACCGGGCACGCGACCGTGCCAGGCTGGTTCGCACCGGTCAGGTAGGTGTGGCGGCGCTGGTTGCCTTGGCCCTGACTGTCTCAGCAGGGACGACGGCAGGAGTAAGCGCTTTGGGCCTGGCCGTCACGTCCGCCGTGTGTGCCGGAGTCTTGGTGCTGCTGGTCAGCTGGGCCGAGATAGCGCTGGTCCTGCCTGCCAGGAAACGGGTCAGCCGGGATGAGCGGACAATGATTGAAATCGTCAACCTGCTCAGGGAGTTGCAGGTCTCGGTTGGAGCGGATGAAAACTGGAGTGCGGCGCGCCAGCGCTTGGTAAAAGCACGGATCGCTAGGTTCCCGATCGCGGGGAGGGGCCTTCGGTGAAAGGATTCTGGGGAATCCTTGACCGAATCGCAGCTGCCGTCACCGTCTTGATCCCACTGGGAGCAGTTGTCATCTGGAGCCTTGCGCGAGCAAAACTCGTAGGGCCCGCTCATACCCAAGCAGACACCACAGCCACCATAGCGGTCATAAGTGTCGTCGGAATTGGTTGCGTGGTAGGTGGATTCGTCATGAGGCGAAATGGCTATGCTGTATTCACGCCAAACCGGGGCCGAGTCGGCACTACGACCTTGATGCTGGGAGCGGCTCTTCTAGCAGTGGCGATCGTCGGGCTGGTAACGCTGTAGGCATCGGCGCGTATAGCGCGCCGTTCTGTACTGCTTGGCCGACCGGGGGGCTTGTCGCAGCCAGCGCACGCATAGGCGGCGTCCGGCTCGTCCGAAACGAAATAATGCTGTCGAGTCAGCGATAATCGCACCCATTAAAGCCAGCTGGAATATGCCGAGTAACATATGAGTAATGTCCACTATTCGGCAGATCCGGGCGATGGCGGGCCGCTGGCGCTCCAGGTACTCGAGCATGCGTCGCTGGTCCGCTCCCGACCGTGACGGCCGCCTCTTCCCCCGGGCCGACTGTGCGGGCTGCGGCGAGGCTCGACGCGACGCGAATCCGCTGCCTTCGCATGGCGGCCGCCGCGGTTGCCGGTGGACACGGCAACTGCGCGGCCGGTAGCCGGGCTCGCCGTGGTGGTGGCGGGCACGTGTGGTTGTGATGCGGCTCGCTTGGCGGGTTTCCGGCTATCGACTGCAACAGCGCAGGGCGTCAGGCAAAACGGCGGCCTGGATCGGGAACGGCACGTCGATGCCCGCTTCGGCAAGCGCGGGCCGCATCTTTGCGGGCCACCACATCCGTGGAAACCAGCTCGCTCGCTGAACGGAGTACGACCGGCGCGCCCTGACGGCCGCGCCTGACTGAATGCACTGCAACACCGGCACTATCCGGCCCGAGGCCATGGTGCGTCCGGGCAGCCGCGGTGAGCGGCTGCCCGGCTCAATTGCCTGCCTGCGTACTAAGCCGGCGGTGTCGGCGGGTCAGCCGGTGACCCTGACGTTTTCCGCCTGGGGCCCCTTCTGGCCTTGGGTGATGTCGAACTCGACTTTCTGCCCTTCCTCCAGGCTGCGGTAGCCGCTACCGGAGATCGCGCTGAAGTGCACGAACACGTCTGGGCCGCCCTCTACCGCGATGAAGCCGTAGCCCTTGTCGCCGTTGAACCATTTAACGGTGCCCTGCGCCATCTTTTGACCTCTTAGTTGTGCATGCGGCTCCCGCCATGGGCAGGAGCCGCGCTCGCCACTTGCTCTGGCAAGCCTGTCATGGAATACGCAAGGAGTCGAAACCGGCACGCCGCCTCCGGCAGAATGGAGTCGTGTCTGCTCAGGAGATCGACCGGTACCTCGATGCCCTCGAGGAGCCTAAGCGCGCGGCGCTGGCGCGGCTGCGGCAGACGATCCTCGAGATCGTGCCCGAGGCCGACCAGGGCATCTCCTACGGTCTCCCGGCCTTCAAGGTCCGGGGCAAGACCATCGCGGGGTTCGCCGCGTTTAAGAACCACCTGAGCTACCTACCGCACAGCGGTACCGTCTTTCCCCAGCTGCACGATGAGCTCCAGGGTTACACAACCTCCTCAGGGGCACTTCGCTTCGGCATCGAAGAGCCGCTGCCGGCGCCGTTGGTCGAAAAGCTGATCGCAGTGCGCCTCAGGCAGGCCTTCCCTGCGTGAGGCGCCCCGACACTCCCGATACGCTGCTGGCATGAAGTTCGCGATCGCGATCCCGCAGTTCTACGGCGACGGGGAGTTCGACCCGGGGGCGTTCCGTGCCTACCTCGCGCGGGCCGAGGAGCTTGGCTTCGACAGCGCATGGACGCAGGAGCAGACGGTTGGCAGCGGCTGGCCGCAGCTCGGGCCCATCGAGGCGATGACGTACGCGGCCGCGTGCACCGGGCGGATGAGGCTGGGGTGCGTAGTGTTCGTGTCGACCCTGTACAGCCCGGTGCACCTGGCGAAGAGCCTCAGCTCGCTGGACCAGCTCAGCCGGGGCCGGATCGACATCGGCGTGGGCGCGGGCGGCAAGGGGCGGCCGTTTGCCGCCTTCGGCGTCGATCCGCAGCGCTACGTCGCCAGGTTCACCGAGGGGCTGGCGCTGATGAAGGCGCTGTGGACGGAGCAGAGCGTCACCTTCGAGGGAGAATTCTGGCAGCTCAAGGACGCTGCGATGGAGCCCAAGCCGTTCCAGAAGCCCTACCCCCCGCTCTGGTTCGGCGCGGCCGCGCCGTCCGCGCTGCGGCGCGCGGTCCGGCTGGGCGACGGCTTCTTCGGGGCGGGGTCCGCCACTACCGCTCAGTTCGCCGAGCAGGTCCAGGTCGTGCGCGAGGCGCTGGCCGGGTCGGGCAGGCCCGCCGGGGACTTCCCGATCGCCAAGCGGGTGTACATCGCGGTGGACGACGATGCCGGGCGGGCGCGTGACCAGATGAACGCCGCGCTGACACGGCTGTACGGGCAGCGCGTCGAGACCATTGAGGCCGCCGCGGTCGCGGGGACCCCCGCCGACTGCGTGCGCGACGTGCAGCTGGTCGCCGATGCCGGAGCGGAGCTGATCCTGTTCACCGCGCTGTTTGACCAGGCCGGGCAGGCCGAGCGGCTGGCCGCCGAGGTGATCCCCGGGCTCAGGTAGCGCCGGGCGGCGGTGCTCCCAGGCCGATACCGGGCCCCGTGTGCGGCTCGGTCAGGGACAGCAGCACCTTCATCAGGGCCGGGCTCCCTGCGGCCGTCCAGTCCGAGGTCAACAGGCCGTAGGGCTCGAGCTGGCCCCAGTTGTATTTCACCGGGCCGCTCGGCGGGGTGATGCTCGCGCCGTGCGTCGGGTTGAGCGCCCACCAGCACCAGTCCACGTCGGCCTCGGTCAGCCAGGCGGCGAGGTTGGTCCACCATCCCGCGGGCGGAGCGCCGTCGGGCTGGGAGGGTTCGGCCAGGCTTGTGTTCAGCGAGGCGGTGTTATCGCCGAGCTCGCCGATCCACAGCGGGGCGATCTTCTCGGTGAGGATGTACCCTCCGGCCTTGTTCATCTGTTCCGCATAGGCCGCTTGGGTCTGGCCCGGGGCGTGATCCCAGGAGTAGTCGTGCATGCTGTAGACGACCTTGCCCGGCTTCGCCAGCTTGATCGGGTGGCTGGCCACGGCGGTGAGGCTGGTTGCGTAGTTCAAGCCCTCGCAGATGATCAGCAGGCCCGGCGTGATCTCGTGGATGAGGTTCCCGACAGTCGTGTACATGGCGGCTATGTCGGTCTGCCCGCCGGTCCCCCAGGTGGGGGCGAGCACGTGCGCGCCGACCGTGGCCTCACGGGGCTCGTTCTTGATGTCCATGGCGGCGACCAGCGGGTTCGAGGCATATCGCTTGGCGATGCCCTGCCATGCCTGGGTGAACTTCGCGGCGGGCCAGCGGTCGTTGAACCACAGGCCGTTCTCGTCCCCGGTCGAGCAGCACCAGCCGTAGTCGAGCAGGTGGCAGTTGGGTATGACGATCAGGCCCGCGCCGGTCAGCGCCCGGACGCAGGCATCGTAGACCTCCATCGGGGTCTTCCCGAACAGGTCCTGGTTGGCGGCGAGGTACTGATTGGCGACCGGATGGGACTGCTCGGTCATCCACAGGCTGAAGGGCAGCCGCACGCAGTTGAATCCCATGGCGGCGATGATCTCGGCCAGCGTGTTGCGGTTCGTCTGGTCGAGTCCGACGGGAATCCCCATGTCCTCGCTGGCGCCGGCCCAGTTCACCCCGGCCAGGCGGACACGTCGGCCGCGAGCGTCAACGATGAAGCGGCCGCTGGTCGATAGGGGCAGGGCCAGACTCATAATGATTCCTCCCGATGCGCCACCCGGATAACATCTCACTTTCTCAGGGGGCGGCTGAGCCCGGCAAGATACGGGGGATTACGGCTGGCCCGGGTGCAGGCGCGGCCAGCCGGCGCGCTGGTGGGCAAGCGCGGCGATGTGCGGGGGTAGCGGGATCCCGGCGGGGAGGACGGGGTCGGGCTCGGGCGACTGCCAGCTCGCGGCGAGAGGGAGGACGCCGGCCCAGATGGGGAGAGCGGCGTCCGGACTATCGCCGTCGTCGGGCGGGCCGGTACGGATCTTGACCGAGGACTCAGCCAGGGAAAGGGCGAGCAGGGTCGTCTTGGCTAGTTCCTTCTTGTTCGGGCGGCGGGCGTAGTCCCATTGGCCCGGCGCGAGGTGCTCGCTCAGGGCGCGCAGGCCGGCCAGCTTCTCCGCCGCGTCGGTCACCAGCCGGGGCACGCCGTAGATCATCGCGCTTCGGTAGTTGACCGCGTGCTCGAACACCGACCTGGCCAGCACGAGCCCGTCCAGATGCGTCACGGTCACGCAGACGGTAGTCCGCGGCGCCGCGACCAGGCTGCGGCTGGCCACCGAGCCGTGCAGGTAGACCGTGTCGCCGTCCAGGCCGTAGACGGTAGGCACCACCATGGGATCGCCCTCCACGATGACGCCAAGGTGGCAGATCAGGCCGGCCCGCAGGATGTCGTCGAGGTCCTGCCGGTCGGTGCTGCCCTGCTCGCGGAGCCTGCGGTGCCTGGTGCGTTCGGTGACGGGCAGGGGGGAGGCCATAGCTGGAGTCTACGAGGTGGTAATTCGAACGCCTGTATCAGCTTTCCCTGCGGACGCACAACGGCTCGCTGGCGCCGTAGCGAACCCGCCGGTTGCGATTGATGTAGTAGTCCTGCTATTTTTCGTCACAGGGCTAGTATCGGGGCGGTGAGCGGACATGGCGTCGGACATCGTGCTTGACGTCCGCGACCTGCGGATGCGGTACGGCCGCAGGGACGTGCTCGACGGGGTGTCTTTCGCCGCACGGCGCGGCGAGGTGCTGGCCCTGCTCGGGCCGAACGGGGCGGGCAAGACCACCACGATCGAGATACTCGAGGGTTTCCGGATGCGGTCGGCCGGGCAGGTTAGCGTGCTCGGTGCCGATCCCGCGCACGCCGGTGAGGCCTGGCGGGCCCGGATCGGCGTGGTGCTGCAGTCCTGGCGGGACCACGCCAAATGGCGGGTAAGCGAGTTGCTCTCCCACCTGGGCGAGTACTACGCGCCGTATTCGGCGCCCGGCCTGCCGCGGCCGTGGGATACCGGCGAGCTCATCGCCGCGGTCGGGCTCACCGAGCACGCCAGGCAGAAGGTGCGGCGGCTGTCCGGCGGGCAGCGGCGCCGGCTTGACGTAGCGATCGGCATCGTGGGGCGACCCGAGGTGCTGTTCCTGGACGAGCCGACGGCCGGGTTCGACCCGGAGGCGCGACGGGACTTCCACGATCTCGTGCACCGGCTTGCCGATCGGGACGAAGCCACGATCCTGCTGACGACGCACGACCTGGACGAGGCGGAGAAGCTGGCGGACCGAATCCTGATCCTGGCCGGTGGCAGGATAATCGCGGACGGCTCTGCGGACGAGCTGTCCCGGCGGATGTCGACCCAGGCCGAGGTGCGGTGGAGCCGGGATGGGCAGCGATTCGTGCATTCGGCCGACGATCCCACCCGGTTCGTCCGCGAGCTGTTCCGGCAGTACGGCGAGTCCGTGGCGGACCTGGAGGTGCGGCGTGCCAGCCTGGAGGACACCTACATGGCGATGGTGCGGCAGGCCGAGTCCGGGCGGGAGCGGGGCGCGGACGCGGACGCGGCGCGCAGGTTCTCGGTGGTGACCGGATGAACGCGAGTTGGACGGCCGTGCGGCTGGGCCTGCGGCGCGGCTGGATCGAGTTCAAGCAGACCCTGACGAACGCCGACAGCCTGGTGCCGATGGTGATCATGACCGTGGCCTTCCTCGGCGTCATGCTGCTGACCCGGACGACCACCGTGCCTGGCACGCACTTCTCGCTCGGCACCACGATGCTGACCAGCGTCCTGGGCATGAGCATCGGCGTCAACGTGCTGACCTCGATGGGCGGGCTGCTGGCGGCCGAGCGTGAGGACGGTACCCTGCTGCGCGCGAAGGCCATCCCGCAGGGCATGACCGGCTACCTGGTCGGCAAGATCGTCAGCGTCTCGCTGATCAGCCTGATCGGCGTGGCGGGCACGCTGGTCACCGGGGTGTTCCTGTTCAGCGGCCTGGCGCTGAACAGCGCGACCGATTGGCTGACGCTGATGTGGGTACTCGCGCTCGGCCTGGTGGCGACGCTGCCGATCGGTGCGATCCTCGGCTCGCTGTTCCCAAGCGCCCGCAGCGCGGGCCTGATGACGCTGGCCGTCGGCGGGATCGTCGCGATCTCCGGCATCTTCTACCCGATCACGCACCTGCCGCACTGGCTGCAGTGGGCCGGGCAGGCGTTCCCGTTCTACTGGCTGGGGCTCGGGATGCGTTCGGCGCTGCTGCCGACGTCACTTGCCGTGGTAGAAATCGGCCACTCGTGGCGGCACCTGGCGACGTTCGGCGTGCTCGCCGGGTGGGCCGTGACAGGGCTGACGGTCGCTCCCTGGCTGCTGCGGCGGGTGGCGCGCCGCGAGTCGGGATCGAGCGTGGCGGCCAGGCGCGAGAAAGCCATGCTGCGGGTCGGGTGAGGTGTTTATCGATGAGCGAGGTCATCTATAACCGCATCGCGATGCTGCGGGCGGAACGCCGGGTCTCCCGGCGGCAGCTTGCCGAGGCTCTCGGAGTGCACTACCAGACGGTGGGCTACCTGGAGCGCGGCGAGTACAGTCCCAGCCTGCATCTGGCGCTGCGGATCGCCGCGTACTTCGAGGTCCCGGTCGAGGTGATCTTCTCCACCGAGCCGTTCCGGCGCATCGGCGCCGATACGGCATCAGCGGGCTGAGGGCTCGGCGATCAGGCCTTCCCTGTGCGCGATCGCGGCGGCTTCGGTCCGGCTGGCCGCGCCGAGCTTGGCGAGGATGTTCGACACGTGCACGCTGGCCGTCTTCGGCGCGATGAACAGCACCGAGGCGATCTCCCTGTTGCTGCGGCCCGCCGCGATGAGCCGGAGCACCTCGCGTTCCCTGCTTGTCAGCGAGGTGAGAGCCGCGCCGTCAGCGCCCTCGGCGGGCGCGGTCCCGATCCTTGCCCGGCGCGCCAGGTCGTCGAGCGCCGCCCGCAACGGCCTGGCGCCGAGATTGTCCGCGGTCTGCGCCGCCAGCCGCCACTGCTCGGTGGCCTCGTCCCTGCGACCCGCCTCGGCCAGCGCCTCGGCCAGCCGCCATCGGGTGCGGGCCGTCTCGTAGACGTAGGCGGGACCGAACGCGCCAAGGACCGCCTGCCACGCTTCCGGCCGGTTGTCCCCGCTGGCCCGGCCGTACTCCGCCTCGACCCTGGCCAGCCAGCCGTGTCCCTCGGGACCCATGATGAACTTGGGCCGCTTGACGTACGCCGCGCCCTCGCGGGCGATCTGCCGCAGTTCCGCCGCCGCGGCCAGTTCGGCGGCTTCCGCGTCGTGGTCGCCGAGCGCGCGCGCCTGGATCGCCCGGTCGGCACGGGCGCTCAGCGCGACCGAGGCCGGCCTGATGACCGACGGATGGTAGCCCCACGGCGGCTCGGAGGACACGCTGATCGCGGTCATGGCCTCCGATAGCGCCAGCTCGGTATCGCCATGCCAGAGGGCGTGCTCGGCGAGCAGGCCGCGGGCGATGAACCCGTCGAACCCGTGCGTCGAAAAGAACGGCCTGATCCAGGCCTGCCGCTCGGCTACCGCGGGATTTCCCCGGGCGACGTCGATGAAAAGGGCCATCGATGACAGGTAGGCCTCGGCGATGCTGGTGACCCGGACCGCGAAGCCGTCGGCGATCTCCTGCGCGTGGTCCCACTTGCCGTCGGCGAAATGACACTGGAAATGCAGGTGCTGCAGGTCGAGGCCGAACGGCGCGAGGTTGAGGCCGGCATGGCTGGCCCGCTTGCCGCCCTCGTGGGCCACGGCCGCGCCGACGCCCAGATCGCCGCGCTCCAGGTGCGCCCGGGCCAGGTGATAGGCGGCCCTGAGCTCCACGCCGATCATCTTGGCTTCCCGCGCCTGCTTGTGCGCGGCGGTGAACAGCTTGATTGCCTCGTCGTTCTGGCCGTCGCGGTTGTCCAGGAAACCCATGGTGACCAGCGCGTCGGCCTCGACCCACGGCGAGCCCGCGGCCCGGGCCGCGGCGGCGGCCCGTTCGGCCCATTCCCTGGCCAGGACGTTGTCCTCGAGCAGCAGCGTATAGGCGTAGGTGGCGATGGACCGCGCGTGCCACCAGGTCGGCGGGTCGACCGGACAGCCCTCGACGGTCTCGCGGGCCACCTCGATCGCCTCGAAATTGGCCTTGGCATCGTCCACAAGCATCAGGAAGTAGGCGAGCCGCTCGCCGATCCGGCAGGTCAGGCTTGCGTCCTCGGCAGTCCCGTCCGCGGAGCGGGCGGCGAGCGCGTGCCGCAGGCGCCGCAGCAGGTGCACGGCACGCTCCACGTCGCCGCTGGCCGCCGCGTTGCTCGCGGACAGCAGGCCGAGCTTTCCCCTGGCCATGCCGGCCGTCTTTTCCGGCTCGCTGACCCGCTCCCACAGCGCGAGCGCCTGGTCGTAGTGGCGGTGCGCCTCGGCAGGCGCGCCCAGCCGCTCCGCCTCGTCCCCGGCCCGGATCGAGGCGGCGAACGCGCCGGGAATGTCGTGGCTGGCCAGGCAGTGCTGGGCAAGTTCGGCCGCCGTTCCTGGCACCGCGAGCCGCTGCTCGTCGGAAAGCAGCGAGCTCATCGTGCCGTGCAGCCTGGTCCGCTCGCCGGGCAGCAGGTCGGCGTAGACGGCCTCGCGCAGCAGGGCGTGCCGGAAGACATAGCCCTCGGTGCCGTCGGGGACGAGCAGCTGGTGGGTGACCGCCTCCCGTACCGCTCCCTCGTATTCATCCGCATGCAGGCCCGAGGCGGCCCGCACCAGCTCGTCGTCGGCCTTGCGGCCGGCCACCGCCGCCGCGCGAAGCACGCGCTGGGTGGCGTCGGAGAGCTGCTCGACGCGGCTGAGCAGCAGGGCCGCGAGGCCAGCGGGCAGCGCGCGGCGCTCGGCGGGGTCCCCTGTCACCAGGGCGGCGAGCAGTTCCTCCGCGTAGTAGGCGTTGCCCTCGGCGCGGGCGATGATGTCGTTCAGCTCGGTCGCGTCCAGGCGGCCCGGCGCCGCGGCGGTCAGGTGCTCAGCAAGCGCCGAGGGATCGAGGGGCGCGAGGTCGACGGAGATGACGCTGGGCAGCCGCTGCAGTTCGGCCACCACGGGCCGGAGCGGGTGACGGCGGTGCAGGTCGTCGGTCCGGTAGGTGCCGATCAGCGCGACCCGCTCCCGGTGCAGCATCCGGGAAAGGAACGTGACAAGGTCCCTGGTGGAGGCGTCGGCCCAGTGCAGGTCCTCGAGCACGAGCAGGACGGGTGCGGCGGCCGCGAGCTCGGTGAGCAGGCCGAGCACGCCACCGAACATCTGCTGCCTGGCCAGGCCGGAGCGGTCCTCGTCGGCCCGCTGCCCGTCGCCCGCCTCGGGGAGCAGCCGGCTCAGCGCCGGGCGCGCGGAGAGCGCGTCGCGGACGCCGGTCGCCTGGGCGGCGCCGCGCAGCGCGTCGGCAAGCGGCAGGTAGGGCACGCTGTCGCCGAGTTCGGCGCACTGGCCGGACAGCACGGTGAAGCCGCGAGCGGCGGCGAGCCTGGAAGCCTCCGCGACGAGGCGGGACTTGCCGACTCCGGCGTCGCCGCTGACCAGGGCGACTACCGCGCGCCCCGCCGAGGCGTCGTCGAGCAGCGTGAGCAGGCGGCCGAGCTCGCCATCCCGCCCGACCATCCGCCCCGCCGGCACCCGCAGAACCATATGCACGAGTATCCCATCAGCTTCCCGTTATTCCGATTCGTTAAGCTGCGGGCATGGACAAGGTCAACCGGACGGACGCCGAGTGGCGTGAGCTGCTGAGCCCCGAGGAGTATGCCGTCTTGCGCGAGGCGGCCACCGAGGCGCCGTTCACCGGCGAGTACACCGACACCAAGACCGAGGGTGTGTACCGCTGCCGCGCGTGCGGGGCGGAGCTGTTCCGTTCGGACGCCAAGTTCGAGTCGCACTGCGGCTGGCCGTCGTTCTACCAGCCGTCGGAGTCCGACGCCGTGGTCCTCATCGAGGACCGCACGCTAGGGATGGCCCGCACCGAGGTGCGCTGTGCGGCCTGCGACTCGCACCTGGGCCACGTGTTCACAGGCGAGGGCTATGAGGTCCCCACCGATCAGCGCTGGTGCATCAACTCGGTCTCGCTGAACCTCGAGCCCGCCACCGATTCGTGAGCGATGCTCGTCAACGCGCCCGGGCTGTGAGTTAGCAGACCACGGAGAAGGGCTGGGGGGCCGACCCGTCTGATATAGGGCTGACCACCTCCCATTCAAAATCTCCGCCAGCGTCGCCGGTAACCAGCCAGGTATCGTTAAAGGAGTACGTATTCGCCCCGTCGACCGACACGGTTAGCGGTCCGGAGCTTGCCGTGCTGCCATTGTCCCAGGTCACGAGGAGCTTAACGACGAGCTGTCCCTGGCCACCGCTCGTCGTAAGAGATCCTGAGACCCGGACGTTGACGGGACAGCTAAACGAGCTCAGCCGACCCACCGGATCGGTGGTTACGGAGCTGACGGCAGGCTGCTGGGGAGAAGGCGTGGGCTTCGGCCTGACCGCTATTCCCGCCACGACGAGCACGGCGCCAATTACCAAGACCATGCCTACCCGAGGACGGTTCAGCGTCGGAATCTCGACGCCGAATGCGGTGAGGCCCCCGCCGACCGCTGCCGCGATAATGCACACTATCCCGAGTATGATAAGGGTCTGGTACATAGCGGCCCTCCCCGATTGCTGCCACCGCTGGCGAAAATCATGACACGCGGGTGCAGCTCGTGCAAGGCTTTTCGGCTGCCGCTTTATGCAATAGGGCTGGTGTGTTTTCAGGTGTCGCGTCTTGCCTGAGTGCTTTCTGTAAACTCCGTGCTGCGCCTCCCGGGATCAAGGGAGCACCGCCTAAACCAATTATTCCGGGTCCTTGCTGTCGTAACGGCGGGAGCGCTTGAGCGCACCCTGGCGGCGCTTGGCCTCCAGGCGCCGCTCGACCGAGCCCCTGGTCGGCCTGGTCGGGATGCGCGGGCGCTGCGGCGGGGCGACCGCGTCCCTCAGCAGGGCCGCCAGCCTGACCCGGGCGGC
>Ga0335078_10013333_pt1 | contig 12181 bp, 7 predicted proteins | sample Lox_Sample_32_FD_206711 | JGI IMG/M metagenome (GOLD analysis project Ga0335078, IMG submission 206711) | Soil microbial communities from Loxahatchee National Wildlife Refuge, Florida, United States - Lox_Sample_3.2 | ecosystem: Environmental > Terrestrial > Soil > Wetlands | place: USA: Florida... | reverse complement strand
TCGCGGGGAGTATTGGCGCTTCCAGCGTCGCCTTCCGCGGGAGTAGCCCCGATCCGGCGACGGCCATCCAGGCCGTCCCCGGATCGGGGCTGGAGGCTGTCCCGGTCGGGGGGAATCGCACGATCAAAAAGATCCTGGCGAGTGAGCAACCTCGGAGCGGACGGCAGGTTCAGCGGAAGGGAGGCCGCCGCCATCCCGGCCGGCGTCGGGGATCTTGTGTACCGCGGTCGCACGGCGGACTATCCTCTCATCCCCATGGTGACGGACCTCGATGTCGTAGCTGCACTTGCCGATGAACTGCAGGCTGACTACGAGACCCCAGGACCAGATCCGTGGGCCGAAAGCTCGTTCAGGTGGATTCGCGATGCGGCTTCAGCCAGAAAGGGCGCCGTCGGAAAGGAGCTGTTCCGGCGCTGGGCTCAGCAGGAAGGTTTCGACGTAAGGGCAAAGAGGCGCGGAACCCCGGCTGATTGTGTAGTCAATGGCCTCGATGTCGTCGTCAAGACCGGACTGCTATGGGCCGAGGGAGTGTTTCGATTCGAGCAGATTCGCCACCAAGACTATGACTCGGTCGCTCTGCTCGCGCTCGCCCCACACAGTGTCTGCTTGTGGATCGTGCCAATCGACGAACTTTGGGCATGCTCCGAGGAGCAGCACGGTGCCGATACACACTGGCTCAGTTTTGCGCCTGGCAGCGTTCCTGCGGTGCTCACAAAATACGGCGGTGCACTTCAAGCGGCAAGTGCTGCTCTCCTAGAACAGACTCTGCGTAAACGCACCGGCGGCTGATCTACCGCGATGCGCGCAGTCTGATACCTCCGGGTAGCTCGTCGGCAGTGTTGTCGGTTTGGAACCGTCATGACGACGTCGCACTTCTTGGCCGAGGCGGCTACGTGCAATTCGGATCGCCTCAGGGTTCGAATCAATGAGAACGTATCGTCGATCAAGTTTCGCCGCAACGGCCCCCAACGTGCCGCTGCCGGCAAAGAAGTCGAGACACCAGTCCCCGGCCCGTGTCGACGCCTGGACCATGCGCCGAACAATCCCCTCAGGCTTTTGCGTTGGATAGCCGGTCTTTTCGCCGCCATTAGTCGGGACGATCGTGTGCCACCAGACATCGGTTGGCAACTTTCCGCGCTCAGCCTTCTCAGCGGTGACGAGACCGGGCGCCATATATGGTTCTCGGTCCACGCTACCGCCGTCATAGTAGTAACTATCTGGGTCTTTGACGTAGACCAAAATGGTGTCGTGCTTTGCCGGCCAGCGCCGCTTCGACCGAGCGCCATAGTCATACGACCAGATGATCTCGTTCAGGAAACACTCTCTGCCGAATAGCTCGTCGAGGAGGAGCTTGCAGTAGTGGGCTTCGCGGTAGTCGATGTGGAAGTAGAGAGTCCCGCTCACGGTCAGCAGCCGACGCGCCTCGCAAAGCCTCGGTTCGAGAAACCCGAGATAATCGTCGAACGTATCGCGGTACGATGATTCGGCTAGGAGGCGTGTGGCGTAACGTCGCCCAGCGAACCCGGTTCGATCGCCCTCCTCGGCCGCCACCGTCTGGAGTGTTCTCCGCGTCTGTGCCTTGCCGGTGTTGAATGGCGGATCGATATAGATCAGCTGAAAGCACCCGTCAGCGAGACCGGGAAGCACATCCATGTTATCTGCCAGGATGATCTCGTCCTGCTGCAGCGGATCATCGAGGTTTATGAGCATGCTCCGAGCCTATATATGCGCGGGCGAGGACGAGGCGCACGGACGTGCGTCGCTCCATCGGACGACCATCGCGCGTTGCGCGCATAGCCACTAGTCCTCCGGTCGTGGGCGACCGATGCGAGAACCTACTCTTGGGTGTCATGTGACGCGCCATTCCCATCAGGAAAGCGCCAGTGAGGTGGCGTCGGTCGAGACGCTATTGTTGCCTCGATCTCTTCCTCCTCCATTCGCCGTAGGAGATCGGGATCTATATCAGTGTCAATCCACCTGAGATCCTCGTCTGTAGCCGGACGAATTCCACTACTACTCATGCTTCGTCCTCCGTTTTTGCTGGACTTGGTATTTGAACCTCAGGAGTGCGCGCCACATGCTGTCGGAAACTCCTGACAATTTGTCGCTCGACCTGAGCTATTCGTGTCGCAGGGACCGCGGGGCCGCCGAAGCTGAACGTCCCCGACTCTTGCAGGACACGGGGTTGTGCGGTTGCGGGGTCCGGTTCCCGGACGGGATTACCGCGGTTGTTACTTCGCGGTGTTTGCCCGAACCCAAAGTACTGCGGATACCCCCTTGGGGCCACGCCGATGAACTGCTCAAAGATTACCTTGCCCCTAACGGCCGCGGCGTCCTCTGGATCGAGCTCGATCGAGTCGCTGTGCAAATCCAGTGCCAAGCTCTTCGCATACGGGTAGATGTAAATGACCCGCCTAATGCCGGCCGCAACAATGTGGCGCGTGCAGTTGTGACACGGAAATGTTGTACAAACAAGTGTGCTGCCGGAAATCCGGTGCCCCAAGCGCGCTGCCGTTGTGATCGCGTCCATTTCGGCATGGACGGCCCGGCCAAACTCGCTGATGTCAGCGAACCGCGTACCCTTGACTCCAGCTAGAAAGGCGTCTAGCTGCTCCTCAGTGACATCAAGCTCATCACGAGCTTCCTGCTCTCGCGAGTGTCGGATGTACAGCGCCGGCTCAATCCATTGCTGGTCGGCCATACGCAATAGCAGTTCTCGCGCGGTCCGACGCTTCCACAGTGTGTTCGAGTCCGATGGGACCTGCTTCGCAAAGTCCCGTTCGTCTGGGTGGTCTGGGCTCCAGTACAAACCACCTTTTCCGGAGGGAACATCGTTTGTCCCAACCGCAACGAGGTCCCCATCACTGGTTGTGATCGCTGCGCCTACTTGGCGACCCATCTCCGAGCTTCTCAGAGCGCCGGTGTACGCGTGGTACATCGCTTGCTCCTCGCGAGTGGGAGGCACAAACGGCCAGCCAAAGATCACCTTAACGCAGCGATCGATATCTCTCCTCAGGATTTGCTCGCTGCTTGCGTTTACGAAGAAATCAGCCAACGAGAAGGTTTCGCGTGTCCGTTGCCCATAATCGCGCTCAGGGTCGAGTTCGTCGCGGCGTATATCTCTGGTCGCCTCGGTCTCATAACGACCGGTAGTGGGCGCCCAGCGCCGCCAACGCTCTTCGGCATTGCGCTGGCGGATAGCTTCCGGTGTATGGACTGCCACCAGGATGAAGCGCGGTCCGTAGACTCGCCGAAGTTGCTCGACCTCTTCAGGCCGGCGGAGTGAACGGACTACCCAAGCCGTGCGCGATGAGGGGTTGTCTCGCTGCCTCTTCGCTGCGATGAGATAGATTGCGAGCTGGGCCAAGATGGCCTTTTCCTCGCATCGTTCGCGCAACAGATCACCGAATTCCTGGAGCTGACGAGTAGCAGTCGAAGTGGCTGCCCGGAAATCGGGGTCGCCAAGCATCGCTGGAAAGTAATTGCTGAGGTGAATGACACGCCGCTCGTATCCATACGGATGAAGTGCGTCTTTGAGTAAGCGAAGCGATAGAGCGGTTTCAGTGCCGGCCCCATAGACGAGTCCTATAAGCAATTCCTCGCCGCGCAACGGCAGGTACTTTGGCCTGTCCCGCTCTCCCTCAGCCATGGCCTGGACATCCTGAAGTTGACCAGCCGTCGAATGCGGCTCGCGTCAGGACCCGCCGCCCCGAAGAACTAGAGCCCGTCATCCCCGTGACCTAAGCGGCGTGCGGAGCGCTACCGAGTGTCCGTCGTCGATGCGCCTCGAACACCTGATCGGCTTCCTGAATATTTCTTTCTGCGCGCCGGATCGAAGCAAGCAGATTTACACGATGCTGTCGAAGGGGGGTTGCTCCAGGTCCTCGAATCGCGAGGTGCCCGTCTAGGTCGCGGAGCTCGGCTTGCAGCTCCGATAGTTCCTGGCGCAACCCGTCGGCGGCAGAGAGATCTATCGCATAGGTTCCAGCCTGTGGCCCCGAGACAACCAGCGGCGAGCGCGAGATGCTGGAAAGGAAGGTGGCGAGCGGTCGTTTGCCTGAAACAACGAAGCCGTTCCTGAGCAACATCTCGTACCAGTCCCGATACGAGACCGCTTGTCCGCAGCCAACCTGGGCTACGAGGGTCTCGAGCGCCTGCTGCCGCAGGGCCGCCCCACGTAGGATCTGAGTACCTCTGCCCGGCGCACCCCCCTGGGATGCTAGGACGCGATCAAGCAATTCGAGTTGGTCATCCAGCTCTTGGACCTTTCCTCTCAGTGCTTCGGCCTCAACGTCAATATGGCCGAGGCGGTCAGCAAGCCGGCTTCGCTGGACCTGCAGCCGCTCGCGCTCCCGCTCCACGGCCTTAGTCAAGGTACCGCCGGGTCGACGTGCTTGACGCGTCATGGTCCTGCATTAGATCGACGCCGAGGACAGCGCCCTTCTCCGAGGGGGCGTAGGCGGCGTCGCCATCTGGCGCACTCGAATCGATACGGACGCTCTGATTTCCGACAATCACGACCGTTGAAAGCTTTCCCGCAAAATCCGGCTTAGTTATCCACAAGAATTGTTGAGAACTCCAGTCCAAGCGGGCCGGCACTCCCTGAAAGCCGACAAAATCCTCGAAATTGCGCCAATCGCGCTCATCGGCGATACGACCCTATACAGGTGCTCCTGAGATCGTCGGCCCCGCACGTAACCAGCGTCGCGCTCACCCCACATCCAGGACGCACGAGGAGCGAGCAGCACGGCTACCGCCTGGTGCAAGGACCAGCTTCCATGTAGCTAAGATCGCCTGAGAGGGGCAAAATCACCCCCCGCGTCCGGCTATTTGTCGTATCCGTGGCATTCTTGTCGCAGAGTCGGCGCAATCTCAGGACGGGGTCAACACTACGCTCGTCACGCGGTGCCACGGCGCCGGCTAGCTGCAGGCGTTCAGCGCGCACCGGCTTCCGGATCCGCAGAGCGTCGGTGTGTTCCTCGCGGGCTCATCCCGCGCCTCCATGGGGGGATCGCACACTCTGTCGGTGCTGGTACTCGGCCGCAACTGTGATGTGATCGTCCCTGCCGTTCCTGGTCGAGGTCGGCGCCGCGACTGCGTCGACAACCAAGCTTCGTCGTGGTCAATGGCCGATGCGACGACACGAAGACGATCCGTCGACCCCGACTACTGCCCGGCGGCCTCCCGATCGATCCCTCTCGCGCGCCGCGACCCCACGTCGTATAACGCGGGGGAGCAGGAGCAGCATAAGCGCGCCGGCCGCCGGGCTCGCGGCGCGCGGGTACCAAACGGGTACATGCGTACCCGCAGAAGGCGCCTCCGCTGGTCGGCGCCGGAGGCGAATCGCCCGCAAATACGGGCGATTCGCGACCCGGCGGTGCCCGTCATTTCGCCTGGCGATGCATCGCACCCAGGAGGTTGTCGGTTCGAGTCCGGCTAGCACGTCGATCGACGACCACAACCCCCAGCTCTACATAACAACCCGAGCCCATCACTAAGTAAGTCGCGAGCCCTGGTCGAGCACTTCGGGCGTGACGTGGACCGACGGGTAGTGCTCGATCCCGACCACGGAGCCAGGCTCGCCATAGGCACGGTGGTCTGCGCATATCGGTCGCTCGTTTCGTCTGCAAGCTCAGCTCAGCCAGGACGAGGATCCGGTCAGCCAACGCCAGGTGATCGCGGCGCTGCGTGCGCCGGGGGCCGTATCAGTGCCCCCTACTCGCCGATGACATGGAGTCCGCGCTGGGCACAGACTGAGCCGCCGCCACCTGCCGAGTTGGCGTCCCGGCTCACATGGCGTGTGAGCGCCGTGTGCGCGCGGTGTGAGGGCCGCCGTCGATGCTGACGGCGTGCTTTCGAACAAGGAGTGGAACATGGAATACGCAATCGAAGCCGAGGGGCTGGTCAAGCGCTTCGGCAGCACGCTCGCGCTGGGCGGTGTCGATTTCGCGGTCCGGCCCGGATCGGTGCTCGGGATGCTCGGCCCGAATGGCGCCGGGAAGACCACGGCGGTACGGATCCTCGCCACGCTGCTGGGCGCCGACTCCGGTCGCGCCCGGATCCACGGCTACGACGTGGCCACCGAAGCGGCCGATGTGCGCCGGACGATCGGCCTGACCGGCCAGTACGCATCGGTCGACGAGGCGCTCACCGGTCGGCAGAACCTGGTCATGATCGGTCAGTTGCTGGACCTGGGCGCGCGGTCGGCCAAGGCCCGCGCGAGCGAACTGCTCGACTGGTTCGGACTGAGCGACGCCGCCGATCGGCCGGCGCGCACGTACTCGGGCGGGATGCGCCGCAGGCTGGACCTGGCGACGAGCCTGGTGGGGAGTCCGTCGGTGGTGTTCCTGGATGAACCCACGACGGGGCTGGATCCATCCAAGCGCGAGGACATGTGGGGCATCGTCCGCGGCCTGGTGCGGGAGGGCGCCACCGTGCTGCTCACGACGCAGTATCTCGACGAGGCCGACTCACTGGCCGACGACATCGTGGTGATCGACCACGGTCGGGTGATCGCCCACGACAGCCCCGACGGGCTCAAGCGCGTGGTCGGCGTTCAAACGCTGACGGTCCGACCCGCGGATCCCGGACAACTCGCCAATACGGCGCAGATCCTCGAAGCGATCACCGGCTCACCGCCCAGCCACGAGGACACCAGGGGCGTGAGCGTCGCCGTCAGCGGCGACGACGAGCTCAAGGAAACCGTCGCGCGGCTCGCCGCCGCCGGCATCGTCGTCACCGAGTTGTCCCTGAGCCTGCCGAGCCTGGATGAGGTGTTTTTCACCCTCACCGGCCACGGCTCCGAGAACGAAGATCTGAAGGAGGCCGCATGAACCTCGAAGCAACAGCGACCCTGGGCGGCGGAGTGGCGCCGCTCAAGGCCACCGTAGTCAAGCCGCGACGCTGGCCACTCGTCCGCCACAGCCTGGTCCTGGCCCGGCGGGGTGTGATCAACATGCTCCGGACACCGGAGGCGCTGATCGACGTCACGCTCCAGCCGATCATCTTCCTTGTGATGTTCACATACATCTTCGGGGGCGCGATCGCGCACGGCTCACAGCACAACTACCTCGAGTTCCTGCTCCCGGGAATCCTCGGGCAGACGATCGCGATGGGCGGAATCGCGATCGGGGTCAACCTCAACAACGACGTGACCAAGGGGATCTTCGATCGGTTCCGCAGCCTGCCGATCGCCCGCTCCGCGCCGCTCGTCGGCGCGGTACTCGCCGACGTCGTGCGCTACGGCATTCTGTGCGTCGTCACGCTCGGATTCGGTTACGTGCTTGGGTTCCGGGCCCACACCAGCGCGCTCGACGTTCTGGCCGCGTGCCTGCTGTCGACCGGCTTCGCGCTTTGCCTGTGCTGGGCCTCGGTGTTCGTCGGGATGATCGCTCGCACCTCGGGGTCGGTGCAAGGGATCATGACCCTGATCGTGCTGCCGCTCAGCTTCGGCTCGAACACGTTCGTCCCGACGAACTCGATGCCGGGCTGGCTGCAGTCGTTTGTGAACGTCAGCCCGCTGACTCACCTCGTGGGCGCGGTCCGCGGACTACTGCTGGGCGGGCCGGTTGCCTCGCACCTGCTGTGGACGCTCCTGTGGATGGGGATCCTGCTGGTGGTGTTCGTGCCCCTCGCGCTGCGGGCGTATCGCCGCCGCGTCTGATCGCTCCGGGATCGAGACGGGCCACCGCCTCGTCCCGAGCCAGGGCGCGCCCGCGAGCGAACAGCTCGGCGAATGCATCGCCGAGCTGTTCGCGCAGCGCCGTGGTCAGGCGGTGTACGTCCGGGTTGGTTCGGTCCTCGGCGCCGCGTAGCCGCGCCGCGGCGCCCAGCATCTCGGCGCCGTCGGCTGGACTGCCGCGCTGCTGCGCCAGCGCGGCAGCGCTGACGCCGACCATCGCCACGATCGGCATGTCTCGAGTGGCGATCGCCACCGGATGGGCGTGGCCCAGCAGCCGCTGCGCGGCGTCGAGCTCGCCGGCCTCGAGCTCAACCGCGGCGGCTCCGGCCAAGGCCATCGCGCGGCCGTGACTCTGCTCGGGCCGGCGGCTCGAGGCCTGACCGAAGTCGGCGAGCGCCCCGGCGGCGAGCCGGCGGGCCCGCTCGGTATCGCCGAGGCGAACTGTCACGCGCGCGAGCGCCACCTTGAGCATGGCGCGCTCCTCGGCGAAGCGGTCCTGCTCCTCGAGGCCCTCCTCGAGCAGGCGGCGCGCCCCCTCGAGATCACCTCGACGGGTGCGCACGTCGGCCAGCCGGAGCTGCATCGCGCCGCCGCCGACGGACGCGCCGAGCTCGGCCATCAATGTCTGGGTCTGCTCCAGCGCGCTCTCGGCGCCGTCCAGATCACCGTCGAGGATGCGAAGGCTCGAGGCCTCGGACAGCGTGGTGGCCAGGCCCCAGCGGTCGCCGACCTCCGTGAACGCACGCAGCGCCTCGTCCACAGCCGCGCGCATTCCTTCGAGATCTCCGTCGTTCTCGGTCAACTGGACGCGAACGAACGGCACCGTGGCACGCACCCACGGATCGGGGTGGCGCGCCGAGTGCTCGAGCAGCTCGAGTATCCGCTCGCGGCCGACCGCCACGGCCAGCATCGGCCGTGCCGCGGCCAGCAGCGGGTGCTCGGAAAGATCGGCGCCCTCCAGCTGGTCGAGCACCTCCGTCAGGGTCTGCCAGGGATCCCCGGCGTCTGCTCCCTCGCCCGGTATGGCATGCGCGAGGGCGTGGACCCCGTCGATCAGCAGCCGGTCCAGAGGATCGGCCTCGCCGGGGACGGCGCGGGCAAACTCGAGCCAAGTGAGCGCCTCCTGCCGGCTCCCGGTCAGCAGCCAGAACCACAGCAGCGACACGACCACCCTCGCGGCCAGCCAGGACTCGCCGGCCTCGCCCAGGTAGCGGAGTCCCGCCAGCACGTTGTCGTGCTCGGCGTGCAGGCGAGACAGCCAGTCCAGCTGATCGCCGGCGCGCAGGTGCGGCGACGCTTGGATCGCGAAGGCGGCGAAGTGCCGGGCATGCGCCATCCGCGTGCCCGGAAGCTCGCCTGCCTCGGCCACCCGCTCGAGGCCGTACTCGCGGATCGTCTCGAGCATCCGGTACCGGGGACGACCGGCATCGCCGAGCGCCAACAACGACTTGTCGACGAGCGCGCAGAGCAGGTCGAACGCGTCGAGCGCTGCCACCGGGCCACCCGTGCACACCGCCTCGGCGGCGTCGAGCGTGGCACCGCCGGAGAACACCGCGAGGCGCCGCAGCAGTGCCCGCTCGGGCTCGTCGAGCAGATCCCAGCTCCAGTCGACGACCGCGCGCAGGGTGCGCTGGCGGGCCATCGCAGTCCGGCTGCCGCCGGTCAGCAGACGGAATCGATCGTCGAGCCGGGCGGCCAGCTGCGACAACGTCATCGAGCGCAGACGCGCGGCCGCCAGCTCGATCGCCAGCGGGAGGCCGTCGACCCGCCGACACAAGTCGATCACCTCCGCCACCGTGTCCGCATCGACCACGAAGCCGGTCGAGGCACTCGCCGCCCGATCGGCGAACAGCCGCACCGCCGGCACGGCCAGCGCCTCGTCCGCCGACACCTGACCGACTGGGAGCTCAAGCGGTGCGACCGGCACGATCATCTCGCCGGTGATCGCCAGCGGCTCGCGGCTCGTGCACATGATTCGCAGCCGCGGACACGACCCCAGCAGCCGATCGACCAGTTCGGCAACCGGCGCGAGCAGGTGCTCGCAGTTGTCGAGCACCAGGAGCATCTCCTGGTCGACCAGCACCTCGAGCAGATGGTCGACCGCGCCCAGGGCCGACATCGTCGATCGGGTCGCGCTGGATCCGGTGCCAAAGAGCTGCACCTCGCGCAGGCCGAGTGCCGCGACCACCGCCGGTGCGACCGCGTCAGCGTCCGATACCGGTGCCAGCTCCGCCAGCCACACCCCGTCGCGCACCGAGCCAGAGGCATGCTCGGCGGCCTCGATGGCCAGTCGCGTCTTTCCCGCGCCGCCCGCGCCAACCAGCGTCAGCAGCCGGTGGGCGCGCGAGAGCTCTCGCACGCGCTCGAGCTCTCGTTCGCGGCCCACGAAGCTCGTCAGTCGGGCGGCCAGGTTCGAACGCGGCCGGCGGCGCGGATGGGGAAGAGCGGGGGCGGCGTGACCGCCCCGGAGCACCGCCAGATGGATCTCCTGAAGCTCGGGCGAGGGCGTGGCGCCGAGCTCGTCGGCGAGCCGGGCCCGCACCCGCTCGTAGACAGCGAGCGCGTCGGCCTGCCGTCCCGCCGCGAACAGCGCCTGGATCAGCAAGCCCGCAACCCGTTCGTGTAGTGGATGCTCGGCGGTTAGGGCTTCCAGTTCGGGGACCAGCTCGGCCGCGCGTCCCAGCGCCATCTCCGCGGCAGCGCGGTCGGCGCGAGCGGTGACGCGCAGATCCTCGAGTGCGGCGGCCGAGCCGGCGAACGACCCGGTTGCCGCCAGGTCACCGAACGCCGGCCCGCGCCACAGCGCCAGCGCATCGCCGAGCACCTCGCGCGCGCGCTCCGGATCGCCTTCCCGCAAGCTCCTCGCGCCTTCGGCGGCCAGTTGCTCGAACCGGCGCGCGTCGACACCCTCCGGATCGACCGCGAGCTGGTATCCCCCCGCGCTCTGTACGACCCGGGCGCCGCCGCCGAGCGCCCGGCGCAACCGTGACACCAGCGACTGGAGCGCGTGCAGCTCGTCGCTCGGCAAATCCCCTTCCCAGACAGCGTCGGCCAGGGTCGTGGCGGCGACGGGCCGACCCGCGTCAATCGCAAGGCGCGCGAGCAGCGCGTTCAGCCGCGTCCCGCCGATCTCGACGAGCTGGCCGTTATGGCGCACCTCCAACGGGCCGAGGATCCCGATTCGCACGGTTCCCAATGTTGCACGTCTTCCGAGGGCAGGTTCGGGAGCGATGATCACCGTGGTTTCGGGGGCCGACGTGCGGGAGACCGCTTGCTGGTCAGGCGGGTGGGTCTGCGCGGCTGGGGGCGCTGGCCGAGGAGGCTGTGTCGGAGGATGCCGGTGAGGGTGTCGATCGCTTCGTCGTCGCTCAAAAGCCGGCCGATCGGGTGCCCGGCGTCGGACGGTTGTTTCGCCGAGGGAGCCTGCTGACGTCCGCTCACGTATGTGCTTCACTCATCCGAGGCAGGCCACGACCGCGTCGGCCAGGTTCTGCGCCCGCGGTTCGCCGATCCGGAAGGACCACAGGTTGGTGACGTAGCCGAAGCCGACGCGGGCATCGGGCTGGCCGAAGGCGACCGACCCGCCCGAGCCGGGGTGTCCGAACGATCGAGGCCCGACCCAAGGCATGGGCGGGCAGGCCCGCCAGAACCCGAGCGACATGTAGAAGGAGCGGTCTGCGGGAACGTTCAGTGCCGACGGCAGCCCGTTCATCCGCGTCGTGTCGGTCTGGACGATGATCATGTTCTCCACGGTTTCCGGGTCCAGCAGTCGCACGCCGTCGACCTCGCTCACCGTTGCCGCGTACATCCGCGCGAGCGATCGAGCGTCCGCGAACATGTTGCAGCAGGGGAACTCTGAAGCGCGCCAGGCACGCGTGTTCGCGTAGCCGCTGGTGGGATCCATGGCGCCGCCAAGCACGCTGGCGCGGGCCTGCACCGAGTCCGGGCCCCAGACGGCGGTCATCCAGGCGACGACCGTGTCCTCGTCGAGACCAGTGGTCTCGATCATCCCGGCGGTCATCTCCTCCATCGTGAACGGAGCGGCGTAATGAACCGTGGCCACGTTTGGCTCTTGCTCCTCGGGCAGCCCGATCCACGCGTGCAAGCCGAGCGGGACGGCGACCTCCTCGGCGAAGAAGGCACCAAGCGACTTGCCCGTGATCCGCCGCACGACCTCGCCGACCAGGTAGCCGAAGGTGACGCTGTGGTACACGTGCTCGGTTCCCGGCTCCCACTCTGGCTTCTGCGCCTCCAGTGCGCGGATCACCGGATCCCAGGCGCACGCCTCCTCGAAGGTCAGCGGCCCATCGACGCACGGCAGCCCGGCCTGGTGCGAAAGCAGCCAGCGCACCGGGATGTGCTCCTTACCCGCCGCGCCGAACTCTGGAGTTCCCCCGCTTTGACCGACACCTGTGGTTTGCGGTGAGAGTAAGTGTATCATAGTATTCGAGCGAGTGTGTCTCTGACTACCGAGCGGAGAGAGAGAGAGAGGTGTATGTT
>Ga0335078_10013331_pt1 | contig 12182 bp, 12 predicted proteins | sample Lox_Sample_32_FD_206711 | JGI IMG/M metagenome (GOLD analysis project Ga0335078, IMG submission 206711) | Soil microbial communities from Loxahatchee National Wildlife Refuge, Florida, United States - Lox_Sample_3.2 | ecosystem: Environmental > Terrestrial > Soil > Wetlands | place: USA... | reverse complement strand
GCTGCGCGCCGCGCGCGAGTGGTACAAGGAAAAGGAACGCTGCGTTTTTTGCGACATCGTGAAACAGGAAGAGCGCCAGAAAAAACGCGTCGTGGACACGCAGGGCGATTATGTCGCACTCTGCCCGTACGCCTCTCGCGTCCCCTATGAAATCTGGCTGATCGATCGCAAGCACAATTACATGTTCGAGCAGCCGCGCCCGGGCTCCAACCGCAAGCATCTGGCGGCGCTGCTGCGCCGCATCCTCCGGCGAATTCGCCTCATTGCGCCGGCCTACCATCTGGTCGTGCATACTTCGCCCAACACCATCCATCCCAAAGGGGAAACCTCCACCCAATACTGGAAAACCATCGCCGACGATTATCACTGGCACGTCGAAATCCTGCCCATCGTGGAGACGCGCAGCAAGGCCTACAGCATCAAGGAAGTCTATTACAACCCCATCCTCCCCGAAGAGGCAGCCGAACGCCTGCGCAAACTGGACCCCATCGCGTGAGACGCGGCGAACACGGCGGCATTTTCTTGCGGCTTTTATCCCTGCTGCTTTTCTTCGCGTTCCTCTTTGCTCTATATATGGCCAGGATTCCGCTACTGCGTTTCGCCGGCCAGTTTTGGGTAGTGGACGAACCGGCCGCCCCGTCCGACGCCATCATCGTCCTCGGCGACGACAACTACGGGGCCGATCGCGCCTTTCACGCCGCGGACTTATACCGCGAAGGGGTAGCCCCGGTGGTCGTGGCCAGCGGCCGGATGGTGCGCCGCAACATCAGCCTGGCCGACGTGATGGAGCACGATCTGGAATCGTTCGGCGTGCCCGCGTCGGCCGTCGTCAAGCTGCCGCACCGCGCCCAAAACACGCGAGAAGAAGCCGTCGAATCCGCGCGACTCATCGAGGCCCGCCATTGGAAACGCGTCCTGGTCGTCACTTCCAACTACCACACGCGCCGCGCGCGTTTCATCTTTGAAAGAGTTCTTCCGCCCGGCGTCACCCTGCGCGTAAGCGCCGCCCGCGATTCCGATTTCGACCCCTCGCGCTGGTGGGAAACGCGCCAGGGCCAAAAATTATTCTTCTCCGAATTAGCAGGCTACCTGGTGGCTTGGTGGGAATTGCAAACCAAGCCTGCGCCCGAAAACGCCACGTCCCCCGCGCACGCCAACGCGGCGGTCTAGTCCAAGACGATCAAGTCAGCCCTGCGCCCTTGGAACACCGAAGGACGGAGCGCCTCCAATTCGACCACAAAGGCCGGGCCAGCCCCTTACCGTGGATACCATTCGCGTCCAGACGTTGTCTAGACATGTCGGAATCATGTTAAAGTAATGGTTGGATCGTCGTTCCGGGGAGGCGAGAGCGTGCCGCTGAAAGCCGTAGCTTTGAAAGAGGAAGGCACACATCCGCCCGCCGAGGGGGTGCTTCGCCGGTTTGCCCAGGTACGAACCATCCGCTCCCTGGACGATGTAGAGAATGTAAAAAAGGAGAGACCGGATATTGTCCTGATGGACCTCGGCATGCCTGATTTCGAGGCAGGGGAAGTTCTAAAAATCCTTAGTCAATCCCGCCACATACCAGTGTTCATTTGTTTCGATTCCAAGATTCAACCTGCGGCGCTCTTGAAGTATTTGACGAGCTTGGGGAACATCCGGGTGAGGCAGCCTTCCCGTACGGTAGGGCTTTCGGAGGCGATTCGGCTTCTGGGCATATCGCAAGAGGTCCTTGCACGGGTGTTGAACGTTTCGTCCCGAACCGTCCATCGTTGGCTGAAGGGTGCCCGCCCGAAGCCGAATCAGGTCTTAGCTAGACTTTTAGGAATTGTCACGTTATTGCAACGGACGCTTCCAACGACAGATGCCATCCAGACCTATCTGCGATACCCGAATCCCAACCTCGGCGGGGATAGACCGATCGAGGTGCTGACCCGTGGCGACTTCGATCGAATTGAATCCGACCTTCAGGCGATTCAAGAGGGGGTCTACGTTTAATTGGCGCTGCCTGAGAATCTTCCCCGGATTCCCTTCAAGGCAGTCGTATACCGAATCGTCCGGGACGGCGTTGATCCCCTGGAAACCATCGGAAGTCTTAGGGCAGGAGGCCGGTTCAATCCCCCGAGCCAATTCGCCGCTCTCTACACGTCTCTCGATCCAAAAACCGCAGGCAGGGAGGTTGCCAGGGGTTTGAAGCAGCGCGGCATCGACCCCTCTCAATTTCCGCCGGGTTCCTGGTGGATGTATGAGTTGGAGGTAGATCTGGAGGCTGTGCTGGATCTCACCGACCCCGACATTCTTCAGAGGATTGAATTAGAGAGCGAGGCCTTTACAGGCATCAATTTGGATGAGCCCCGTAGAATCGCCGCGGAAGCCAGGGACAGCGGATTCGAAGCCCTCTTGGTTCCTTCCGTGGCAGCTCCCGATTCGAAGAATCTGGTTATTTCCCTCGAAAATTTGCCAGGCATCCCCCGCGTTTTAAGTTCGAGAGCCGTCAATTTGCCGAAATAGAGACTAGAAGGGATCAGCTAGAACTCTGGGAGCCGCACGCAGGGGGTGTGCATGCCGTAAGCGCGCAGCTACTTGTCGTTGTCCTTGCCGCTCACGGGTTTGCCCAGAAGCCTGTTGTACTCCTCCACATCCGAGGGGGCATAGATCATTTCGCGAATATCGTAATCGGGCGGCCGCAAATCGAAGGGCAATTTGTAGAGAGCCATCCACGGCTTCGTATACATCTTAGGGTCGTCAACCTGCACGGACAGCTCCAGGCGATCCTGATTCACGCGATGAAACCACTCCTTGACGACCATGTCCGCGCTGTGCGGCCGGCCCGCGCGGTCGATCCAGGTACGATCATCGACTCCACGCGTCTCGACGAGAAGCGTCGTGTCATCTACCCATTTGCCGATCGAATATCCGAACCACCGTGGCTCCGGATCCTTGGGGAAATCACGCCCATCGGTCCAGATCACGCGCCAAACCCTACCGTAGGTGTACAGGATGAGGACCTTCTCCGGATACTGAACGATCTGAGCTACGCGCAGCTCATAGAGATCTTCGCGAGGGATTCCCTGAGGATCGCCCTGGTCGATGGGGTCATTGGTGTTGCCCGGCAAGACGCTGCGGAACCCGGCGGAGGGATGGTTTTCATTCATCTTCTCCAGGCCGAGAGGAGTGTAGGGCGGCTGATGCCCCGGCTTGCCGTCGTCCGGCTTAGAGGCTGAACCCAGTACCTGAATTCCGCTGGTGGGACCTGGATCCCAAGTTCCGCCGATGTCATGGCGGGGAGCAGGAGCGGGATTCTGCGGCTGTGGGGGCGGAGTTGGAAAGAGTCGGTGCCAACCGTCCGCGACCATGGCCGGATGCTGTGCCTCAGTCAACCACGGAACGTTCACGTCGGGCTTGGGCGGCTCGGCTTGCGAGTGCAAAAGAGGCGCGGCCAGCAAGGCGACGACTAGAACCTTACCGGCAGCGTTGCATATTCTCATGGCGGAGGACTCCCCCTTGCTCAATGCGACGATGCATCCCCTACCGCTTCGGCAACGTGTACCTGTTTTCAACGGATCCTCACCATCCCCGATTGCCACATTGACAAGCGCGATGGAAGCGCGCGGCTACTTGCCATCCTTGCTCACCGGAGCGGCGAGAAACTTGTCGTATAGGGCATCGTCAGAGGGGGCAAAAATCATTTCGCGAACATCGAAATCGGGCGGCCGCAAATCGAAAGGCAATTTGTAGAGAGCGACCCACGGCTTCGAGTACACCTTGGGGTCGTCGATCTGGATCGACAGCTCCATGCGGTTCTGATCTACCCGGTGGAACCACTCCCTGAAGACCATGTCCGCGCTATGCGGGCGGCCGGAGTGGTCGACCCAGGTTCGATCGTCGACTCCGCGCGTCTCGACGAGAAGCGTCGTGTCATCCACCCACTTGCCGACCGAATATCCAAACCACCGTGGCTCCATATCCTTCGGGAAATCGCGTCCATCGGTCCAGATCACGCGCCAAACCCTGCCGTAGGTATACAGGATGAGCACCTTCTCCGGATACTGAACAATCTGCGTCACGCGGAGTTCACTGAGCTCTTCGCGAGGCAGCCCCTGAGGATCGCCCACCATGATGGGGTCGTTCGTTTCGCTTGGAAGAACGCTTCGGGGCCCGCCGGTGGGTTTGTTGCGGATTAGCATCTCCCGGCCAAGAGGAGTAAAGGGCGGTTCATGCGCGGGATTGCCATCGTCCGGCCTGGAGGCCGCACCGAAGATCTGAATTCCATGCACGGAACCCGGATCCCAAGTTCCGCCGAGGTCGTGGCGGGGAGCCGGAGCGGGGTTCTTCGGCTGTGAAATGTCAGATGGAAAGGGCCGGTGCCAACCATCCTGGATCGTGGCTGGATGCTCGGCCTCTTCAAAGAAGGGAATATTCTCGTCAGGCTTGGGCGGCTCGGCCTGCGAATGCAAAAGTGGCGCACACAGCAGCGCAACGATGACGGCCGTACCGACAGACCGGCTCATTGTCATGGCGAAGGATTCTCCTTTACGCAATGCCTTTACGGAACGCGTCAGGGCGCAAGCCTACTGCTTCGGCGCTGCGTCCGCTGGTGGGTGTTCGTCCACGATGATGTTCCGCGCATGGAGCACGTGGCCGTTCGCCTGCCAAGCGTCGATCACGAGACCAATGGTCTGGCCGTTCTTCGCCGGCGTCGCCGTCACTGTGACTTTGTCGCCCGGTTTGAAGGAATCGCCGGCCCAGCCCATATTGGTCATGCTCAGGGGATTCTGCGTCTCGAGAATCCAATGGGAAACCTGGCCAGAGTCATCCGTCGAGTCCACAAAGAGCAGGCAATGCGGGTTGCTCCAAAGCCATCGCGTAACGGTCCCTTTCACCGTAGCCGTCTTCGTTACGTCGTAGGCCGCCGCGCCATGATGCGCCAACGCCGGCCGCCAAGCCACCGCTACCGCCGCACTCAAAATCACCATCACCACGAATATCCGCCTCACGGATCCACCTTCCTTTCGCCGAGAGCAAAGCCTGTCTTTTCGGGTCGCCGGCGTGCTGAAGCGCAGCCGCGCGGCGCCAATCATCAGGCCACTGCTCTCTATGACCGTTGCATGCAATCTTGTCCGCGCCAAAGCTTACGCCTGTTGGGCTCGCCCTTCGAGCCGCCATCAGTATACCGAAATTCTGCTTTGGCTTTTGAAATTAAGCTCCTCCATTTTAGACTCGATCTTCCCTGAGTTTCAAGTGGCAAGCATTCAAATTCAAAAAATAAACCCGCGAATACCGAATCACGGAATGGCTTCCGCGGATGAAAACGCCAAGGTGCGATGCCTCTACCGGCGATCGAACCTGTCGCTCGGCAAAAGCGCATGGCGGAAGGTCACCCACCGGTGGCATTGTTGAAATTGCTGCAAGCCCTGGAGATGGGTCGACGATTCGGCCTACTTGAGTCACAGACGGCGATCGATTCCTGCAGAGCCCGTCCGCGGAGCCGCGGACACAGAGAACCATCTAAATCCCGAGTCCTCAAAACCCACAACGGATCGGACACCCGAAGATCGAAACCGATTCAAAGGCTGCCCAACCCGCCCCCCAAGAATGTCAAGTTCAAAAGGAATGCGGTTTGATCAGCTCTCTGTCGAACAGGCATTCTCGGTCGCCCTTGGACTGATAGGGCAACATCACGAAGGAAGCCCAGAGTGACTGTTCCGTTGGAGCACCGGAGAAGGTGATGCAACTAGCGCGTCAGAAGAGCGATGAGCGCCGAGTGCTCCGGGTATCGCGCGCTCAATTCGTCGCGCTGGCCCAGCTCGAAATCCGCGGGATCGAAGCCCGGCGACATCGTCGTCCCCAGAAGCGCGAGTTTGCCGCCCTCAGCCAGACGAGAACCTTGCCAGACGCCTCCCGGCGCCACATGCTGCAAACGCATGCCGGCCGCGATGTCTTGTCCGAGCAGGAGGGCTTCGCCCGCGCCATCCGGTTTCAGCATGAGCATTTTTACCGGGTCGCCCAGGTAAAAGTGGTAGACCTCGTCCCCTTTGAGCCGGTGCATCGCGGAGAACGTGTCCGGTGTAAGCAAATAATAAATCGCCGTCGCGAGGGCGCGTTCGCCTGAATATCCGGGGGGAAGCGACTGCTGTGCGAGCGTGATTTCCGAGCGGTAGGTGACCGCAAAGTATCCGCCCTCGACAGGAAGCGGCTGCAACTTCAGGATTTTCTGAAGCTCTTCGGCGCTGAGCATGGCTCTATCGTGACTAACAAGATATCTTAAAGGTAAATATGGGTCTATTGCGCGCGATCGCACGGATCGTCATGGCAGGCGTCGCGCTGCCGGGTCAAGAAAATTTGCTTCCGAGTTGCCGGACGCAACGAACTCTTCAAAGGAAACTCAAAGAAAGCAGCCGATGCTGTCCCCAAACCCTTGTTGAACCGTGCCGTCCGGCCATAAGACAATCGGGACAAGGCTGCCGTATTTGCGCGCTTCGTCGAGCACATCCTGGCTCAACTCAACGCGCCGCTCGTCGTATGCGACGCCTTCGGCATCCCACTTTCGCAGGAGCTTCATGCAGGCGTCGCAACCCCGTATGGTGTAGACGATGGGAACTGCCTTCACCGGATCCTGGCTCATGGGGTCATGCGTGGTCCGGAGTATGGAGAGCGGTGGAAAGCAGCGCGCGCATTTCCCGGATGGCCTCGTTCCGCCAGTCGCTGAAACGCGGCGTGATCTTGGCGATCAGTTCTTGCAAGAACATCGGCTTGCTCGCCTCCGGGACCGTGGCGAACGTGGTGCCCGGCGGCAGTCCCAGTTTGACGCCGGTTTCCTCGATCGCCGCCGTCAGCTCTTTCTGTGCGCCGGCCGACCGCTCGGAGAATCGCGTGATGTATCGAAGGTCCTTTGTATAGAAAACAAAGACCGGTATGGCGCGCGATTTACCGTTGTTGCTCAGAAATTCGTCCATGATATCCGGATTTTCATCGCGCCGGAAAACGCGCAGCTCGGCGCCGGTGGCTTCGGCGATATGGACAATGGTGGGCAGCTCGCGGTAGACGTCGCCGCACCAGTCTTCGGCCAATGCCAGAATTTTCGCCGGTCCGCCGGGCAGCGCGGCCGCCTTTTTGAAGAAGGCGATATCGTCAGCCGTAAGCGCCGGATCGTTGTAGAACTTCTCGAACTTGTCGCGATTGACCTTGGCTTGCGCCACAAAATCGGCGTAAGAGAGACCTTGTTCAAAACGGGCGGGCGTGACAACGGACGTTGCTTCGAGCATGCTCCCCTCCGGATGAATCGGCGAGACTGGCGGTTCGCAAAATTAGATGCAGGCGGATATCGAATCGTTTCTAAATCTGCTTACCGGCAAAGCTTTTGGCAATGTCCCCCGCGACGGGGAGTTCGTATTTTTCGCCTTGATACGCCTTCACCATGAGCAAAATCCATAGGATGAATGCAACCAGGCCAATCAGGCTGTACAGGGCCGCGGCGATCCCGAATCCGCCGAAGCCCCTGAAGAAAAATCCCGCGCCGAAGAGAATCCCCACCAGAATATTGAGGACCTGGAGCCCGCCGAACACCACAATCGATTGCGCCGCGTGAAACTTCACAAATGGCCGCTTGTCGATCAGGAAAAAAATGATTCCCGTGACCCATCCCACTAGGTAACACAAGAAGCCGGCGACATTTTCAGACATCCCAGGCTGCACGTTTGCCGGCTTCACCACCGCACTTCCTGGCTGCTCGCTTGGAGCAGTTGGCGCCGCCGTACCCGTTGCTTGCGCGGCGCCGCATTTTGGACAAAATGCCGCGCTCGCCGTCACCTCACCGCCACAATTTCCGCAAAAGGCCATGTTGTGTCTCCCCTCCGAAGCCGTTAAGAAAAGAGGCCTCGCACATTGCGCGAAGGCTATCACTGCCGTCTCCGCCAGACAAGCGCCAGGATGTAAATTTCAAAGCCGGAAAGTTTGCCACCGGATTGCGCTCCATTGTAAACTACGCTGGAATGCGAATGGAATTCTTCGCCATGAGGAATCGTTAAAGTTCTTCCGAGAACCGGCTCCTGGCTCACGTAGCGCCCGCCTTCGGGTGGGCATCTGCTCGATGCGAAGAAGACTCGTACTCGAAGGTTGGCGGCAGCGTTCCCGCCAAAATGCAAGTGTCACCCTGATTCTGGCCGCCCAGGCTCCGCCGGGCTTGCCGTCCGCACAAACCGATGGAGACGCTCCTCAATCTGATCTGGCTGGCTGTCGCCGTGGCCGCGATCTGGCTGTGGCGATTCCGCTGGACTGTCCCAGGGAATAGTCCGAGGCACAGCAAGGGGATGGAAGCGGTCGCCATGGTCTGTCTTCTGGCCCTGCTGTTTCCCGTCATTTCCCTCACCGATGACCTGCATCCCGAAACTGCTGTTGTGGACGCCGCCTCAGGCAAGCGAAATGCCTGCCTGATCGCCGCCAGCGCTCATCATCTCCGCGCTGCAAACAACGGATCGAGACCGCACCCAGAATTTGGGATCGCTTCGAATCCCTTCGCGAGAATCGATTTCAGTGTTATAGAAATCCACATCGAAGCTGACTTGCGCAATCCACAATATTTAGCGAGCTGTTCGCCCGGCCGCTCTCCTCCCCGCCTCCTGTAATTGTTCGAGCCTGAAATGTAGTCCACCACGGCCGAAATCCGGCCGCGCCAGATTTTACTTTCTATCTTCCTATTATTAAAGCGTTCCTAGGCCGCGAAGCTTAAGCGGCGAATTCGGACAAATAGGAACCGCGGGGCTCAAAGTCCAGGCTCGCACGTTGCCGGCTGCGGAGGCAGAAATGAAAAATTTCTTCATTGGAATGACGCTGGCCGCTTCGATCGCCGTGGCGGGCTGCGGCCAGGGAGCTGACGATCCAAGAGCGCAAGCGCCCCCTCCCACGCAGGTGGTGGAGCAAGGGGATGGGGGCGTTATCCAGGTGGACCATCCGGAACAGATTCCGCTGGCCACGGCGGCGGCGCGGAGTTCCAGACCTGTGCTGGTGGTGACGGGGGTTGTAATGCCGGACGTTTCGAGGAACGTGCCGGTTGTTTCGCTTGCTTCAGGCCGCGTGGTGGAAATTCGCGCGCGGCTGGGAGATGCGGTCAAGAAGGGCGACGCGCTGCTCAAAGTCCGAAGCGATGACGTTTCGGGAGGCTATTCCGAGTATCGCAAGGGCGTCGCCGACGAGGAGCTGTCGCGTGCGCAATTCGACCGCGCGCAGGATCTGTATGCTCACGGCGCGATCTCCATGAATGACCTTCAGATAGCCAAAGATACCGAGCAAAAAGCTAAGGTGGATTTGGAGACCTCGGCCGAGCATCTCCGTCTGCTGGGCGCCGATCCCGATAAGCCGAACAGCATTGTTGAGATTCTCGCCCCAGTTTCCGGAGTCATTACGGATCAAGAGGTGACAAACGCGTCGACCGTTCAGGCCTACGGAACGAACCCTTTCACGATCTCGGACCTTTCTTCTGTCTGGGTCGTGTGCGACGTGCATGAAAACGAGCTGGCCAGCGTGCGAATGGGGGATACGGCGGATATCCGATTAAACGCCTATCCCGGTCAAATTCTTAAAGGCACGATTAGCAATATTGGCGCGATTCTCGACCCGAATCTTCGGACGGCCAAAGTGCGCGTCGAGATGCGAAACCCGGGGATCATTCGCTTGGGCATGTTCGTGACGGCCACATTCCGCGGCCAGAAAGAAGTCATGCACGCGGTCATTCCATCGACCGCGGTCTTGCATCTTCATGATGCGGATTGGGTGTTCGCGATCACGGCCGACAAGAAGTTTCGACGTATGGAAGTCGTCGCCGGGGATTCACTCCCGGGAGATCTGCAAGAGGTCAACTCCGGCCTCGCGCCGGGCGCGCAAGTTGTCCGCAACGCGCTCACGTTCCAGAACACGGTGGAACAATAAGATGATTCGCGGACTCGTCGATTTCGCACTCGAAAATCGATTCATGGTCCTTGCCGCGGCGCTCCTGCTCTTCGGCTGGGGCGCAATTTCATTTCGCCAGCTTCCTATCGAGGCCTATCCCGATGTGGCGGACAACTATGTGGAAATCATCACGCAGTGGCCCGGAATTTCCGCCGAGCAAATCGAGCAACAGGTCACGATTCCCCTCGAAATCGTGATGAACGGCATCCCGCACGTGGTCCACCTCCGTTCGTTCTCGCTTTTCGGCCTTTCGGACCTGAAGCTCATATTCGATGACGAGGAAGAAAATGCCTGGAACCGGGAAAGAGTTCTCGAGCGGCTTTCACAAGTCACATTGCCGCCAGGCCTGACTCCGCAGATGGGAACGGATTGGAGCCCGGTCGGCCAGATTTACTTCTTCACCCTGACGAGCAGCAACCCGCAGTACGACGTCATCGATTTAAAATCGATCGAGGACTGGATCGTCGAGAAAAACTTCAAGTCGGTCCCCGATGTGGTCGACGTAGCCAGCTTCGGCGGCCCTACGCGCGAATACCAAGTTCGCCTGGATCCCACGAAATTAGTTTCCTACGGACTTAGCATTGCCCAGGTGGAGCAGCAGCTCACGAACAACAACACCAATGCCGGCGGCAGCTTCATTGTGGCGGGCCAGCAGCAAATCAATATCCGGGAAGTGGGCCTGGTCAGAGATGTTCGCGACATCGAGAACACGGTCCTGACGGCAAAGAACGGCACAGCGCTGCGCGTCAGCGATATTGCCGTCGTGGCGCAAGGGCCGAAAATCCGGCTCGGTCAATTTGCGCGCGCGATCCATCGAGAGGATGGAAAGATCATCGACCATGACGATGTTGTTTCGGGGATCGTGCTCTTGCGCAAGGGCGCGAATGCGGATGACGCCCTTGCGGGAATCCACGCCAAAGTAAACGAGCTGAACGATCGCATTTTGCCCTCGGGTGTGAAAATCGTTCCGTTCATCGACCGAAGCGACTTGGTTCATTTCACCACGCATACGGTTCTCCACAACCTCACGGAGGGAATCGTTCTGGTCGTGATCGTCCTGTTTCTGTTTGTCGGGAATGTGCGGGCCGCGATGATCGTGGCCCTCACGATTCCGTTTGCGCTGCTGTTCGCCGCGACCTGCCTCAACCTCAAGGGCATCCCGGCGAATCTGCTCTCCCTGGGCGCGCTGGATTTTGGAATGGTCGTCGACGGAGCCGTGGTGATGGTTGAAAACATCGTCCGGCACATGACCCACGCGAACAGTTCGTCAAGGAAAACGATGGACGTTGTGCGCGAGGCCGCGCATGAAGTGCAAAGGCCTGTCTTCTACGCCATCGCCATCATCATCACGGCTTATTTGCCTATTTTCACCTTGCAGAGGGTCGAGGGCAGACTCTTCCGGCCAATGGCCTGGACGGTGGCTTTCGCGCTGCTCGGTGCATTGATTTTTTCGATGCTCATCGTTCCGGTCCTCGCCACCCTCCTGTTCCGCAGTGGAGTGCGGGAGTGGCACAACCCGGTCATGTCCTATTCGATTGCTCACTACCGCAGGGCGGTGCGTTACGCGATCGAGCATCGCGTCCTCACTCTCGGAGCCGGGGCGGCGGGCTTATTTTTGGCCGTTCTCCTGATTTGCAGCGGTGTGATTGGCTCCGAGTTTCTTCCCCACTTGGATGAAGGCGCAATCTGGGTGCGAGGAACTCTCGCATCGAGCGTCGGTCCCGGCGAATCCATTCGCATCGCGAACCAGGCTCGGACGCTACTATGTTCGTTTCCGGAAGTGCCGGAATGCACGAGCCAGGCGGGACGCCCCGACGACGGTACGGATGCGACGGGGTTTTTCAACACGGAATATTATGTGGGCCTGAAGCCAAAGGAAGAGTGGCGGCCCGCGTTTCATCAGGATAAAGACACACTGATCGCTGCGATGAACCGCGAATTGGAAAAAATTCCGGGCGTGACCTGGGGATTTTCCCAGCCAATTGAAGACAACATGGAGGAGGCGGTCAGCGGCGTGAAAGGCGAACTGGCCACCAAAATCTACGGCGACGACCTGAAGGTTCTTGAAGAAAAGGCGGATCAGATCGTTGCAGCCATGCGGCAGGTCAAGGGAATCGAGGACCTCGGAATCTTTCGCGCTCTGGGACAGCCCAACATCAACTTCGAGGTGGACCGCGAGCAGGCCTCGCGCTATCAAATCAACGTCGCGGACGTCCAGGACGCCATCCAGACCGCGGTGGGAGGAACCGCCCTGACAG